>Ga0265780_10006584_pt1 | contig 14380 bp, 12 predicted proteins | sample P1T30metagenome_FD_192432 | JGI IMG/M metagenome (GOLD analysis project Ga0265780, IMG submission 192432) | Plant litter microbial communities from East Loma Ridge, Irvine, California - P1 T30 | ecosystem: Environmental > Terrestrial > Plant litter > Unclassified | place: USA: California... | reverse complement strand
GCGTTTCCGGGACGTAGCACCGACGAATATTCACAGGGCTGTAACTTTCTGATCAAGACTAACCGGGCTGGATTGCTGAATCATGCCCGTGATCTGGTGTATTACCTTGGCTGGGATGACAAGCATAGTAAATCGGCCGAAAAGCAGCTGAGACTACCTGTAGGTCTCTCTTTGGAGGAACTGAGTATTGTGCAGGTATTAAGAGATGCGCCGGCGATGGTTGACGAAATTGCAATAAAAACGACGCTGCAGCAAAGCAAACTGGCCATACATTTGTTAAGTTTAGAGATGCAGGGGGTGTTAACTTCCTTACCTGGAAATGTTTATAGATTGAATTAATTACCGTATTTTTGTTGCTATGTGGTACAACAACATCCTAGAAACCATTGGAAATACACCTCTGGTAAAATTAAATAATGTCACGAAGGGCATTGAAGCGACCGTTCTTGCTAAAGTCGAAAGCAACAATCCTGGCAACTCCATCAAAGATCGTATGGCTTTAAAGATGATCGAAGATGCTGAGAAAAGTGGTGCTTTAAAACCAGGTGGAACGATCATCGAAGGTACTTCTGGCAATACAGGAATGGGGCTCGCCATGGCAGCCATCATCAAAGGATACAAATGTATCTTCACCTCAACAGATAAACAATCCAAGGAAAAGTTCGATGCTTTACGAGCTTTTGGTGCGGAGGTGATCGTGTGTCCCACAGATGTTGATCCTGAAGATCCACGTTCATATTATTCCGTGTCTTCAAGATTGGAACGAGAGGTTCCAAATTCTTGGAAACCGAATCAATATGATAACCTTTCTAATACCCAGGCGCACTATGAGCAAACAGGTCCTGAGATTTGGGAGCAAACAGAAGGTAAAATCACACACCTGGTTGTAGGTGTTGGTACAGGCGGTACAATCTCCGGGGCCGGTAAATATTTGAAAGAGAAGAATCCAAACGTCAAAGTTTGGGGCATTGATACTTACGGTTCCGTGTTCAAAAAGTATAAAGAAACAGGTGAATTTGACAAAAACGAGATTTATCCATACATCACAGAAGGTATTGGGGAAGATTTCTTACCTCAGAACGTTGACTTCAACGTGATTGATGGCTTCGAGAAAGTAACTGATAAAGATGCTGCGGTAATGACTAGAGAGATCGCTTTGAAAGAAGGTATTTTCGCTGGAAACTCTGCAGGTGCTGCAGTAGCTGGACTTTTACAACTCAAAGATCACTTCAAACCAGAGGATGTGGTTGTTGTCATCTTTGTTGACCATGGTAGCAGATACATGGGAAAGATGTTTAATAAAGAATGGATGATGGAACGTGGGTTTATTGAAAACGAAACCATCAATGAAATTGCTAGATAGGCATATCAGCTAACAAGCAAAACCTCATATAAAGAAAGAGCCTGATCAAATCATGATCAGGCTCTTTCTTTATATGAGGTTTCTAGTGATTACTAATGGCCAGGACCATTCGCGTCAACACGTTTAATTTGTGCACCTAATGCACGTAAACGGATGTCAATATCCTGATAGCCACGTTCTATTTGTTCAATGTTATAGATCGTTGAAGTACCCTCTGCAGATAAAGCCGCAATCAATAGGGAAACACCTGCACGAATATCTGGAGAAGTCATGCTAATACCTCTAAGACGGTATGCTTTGTCAATTCCAATCACACTTGCACGGTGTGGATCGCAAAGAATGATTTGTGCACCCATTTCAATCAGCTTATCCACGAAGAACAGCCTACTTTCGAACATTTTCTGGTGAATCAGTACAGAACCTTTTGCCTGTGTAGCTACCACCAATACAATGCTCAACAAATCTGGGGTAAAACCAGGCCATGGAGAATCTGCGATGGTTAACATCGAGCCATCAATAAACGACTCAATAACATAGTGATCCTGAGAAGGGATGTAGATATCATCACCTTTTACCTCGAATTTGATCCCCAGTTTTCTGAAAACATCAGGAATGATACCCAGTTCTGAATAACAAACATCCTTAATGGTGATCTCAGAACCTGTCATGGCTGCAAGCCCGATGAAAGAGCCAATTTCGATCATATCAGGCAGCATACGGTGTTCTGTGCCGCCAAGTTTTTCAACGCCTTCTATGGTAAGCAAGTTTGAACCGATGCCCGCGATCTTTGCACCCATACGATTCAGCATTTTACATAGCTGCTGCAAGTAAGGCTCGCAGGCGGCATTGTAAATGGTAGTTGTACCTTTAGCAAGTACAGCAGTCATCACGATGTTCGCAGTGCCTGTTACGGAAGCTTCGTCCAACAAGATATAGGTACCTTGTAAGTTGGTGGCATCAACGTTAAAGAATTCGTTTTTGCTGTCATACACGAATTTCGCGCCTAGCTTTTCGAAGCCAAGGAAGTGGGTATCTAAGCGGCGTCTGCCGATCTTGTCGCCACCTGGTTTAGGAATCGCAGCACGACCAAAGCGTCCTAAAAGCGGACCTACAATCATGATGGAACCTCTTAAGCTACCGCCTTTTCTTTTAAAAGTGTCTGAGGTAAAGAAATCCAGGTTAATGTTCGCTGCCTGGAAGGTGTAGGTGTCTTTAGAAAGACGTTCTACTTCAACACCAAGATCGCCAAGCAGTTCGATCAGCTTGTTTACGTCCTGGATGTCGGGAATATTACTAATGGTAATTTTTTGATCGGTAAGCAGCACAGCAGAAAGGATCTGCAGCGCCTCGTTTTTAGCGCCCTGTGGCTGGATCTCACCCTTCAGTTTCTTACCACCGATAATTTCAAATGCATTCATGTGTTGTGTGTTGTTTTTTAACGGTAAGTTTTAGAATCTAGCCTTAGGATTGTTGTTGTTACGCTGCTGTGGGCGATTATTGTTATTCTGTTTACCTTTATTATTATTGTTGTTACTCCTGCCGCGGTTATTATTTGCCGGTCTGTTATTGACAACTGGTTTAAATTCCACCTTGTTCAGGTTGAAGTTTTCATCAAGTTTCAGCTCGCCGCCGGACAGTTCGCGCAGGTTTTTCAAGATGGTTTCATCCGCTACGCTGTCTTTGTTCCATTGCACATAGGCCATTTTCATGAAATTGGCAATGCCCTGAACCATGCTTAGTCTGCGCTCCGGATCTTCTACTGCTTTGGTCTTTTCAATCAGATCCTCGACGGTTTTACCGTAGTGTTTGTAAGTGATCTTCTTTTGTGGATACCCGATGTGTTTAGGTCTTACCTGTGCCTGCTCTATGGTTGGCTTAGGGTAGGGGCTATCTACATCAATTTTATAATCAGAAATGATGTGCAGGTGATCCCACAATTTGTGTTTAAAATCCGCAACGTCACGAAGATGTGGATTTAAAAACCCCATTAGGTCAATCACTGCCTGTGCATATTTATTGCGCTCCTCCCTGTCTGGCAGTTCGCAAATGTACTTCACCATGTTCTGTACATTCCGCCCGTACTCTGCAAGGATCAGTTCGCTTCTGGTGGTGTTATAATCGAAATTCATTTTATGTGTTTATGAGCCATGGAGGAGCGTTATTGCGGCTCTTTTTATAATTCAGTAAAGATATATTGTTATTTGACAATCCGCAATTTAGCAAACTTAAGTAACAGTTGTTTATTGCCCAATCCTTGGAAGAATACTGTTGCTTTAACGTCGGGAAGGTTACCTTCCAAGTTAACGATTTTTCCGAATCCAAATTTTTCATGCTCAACTTCCATTCCATTTTGAAAAGCACTTGCAGGATCTGGCGCAAAACCGGGTGTCGGCACGTGTGCTTTTGGCAGGAGTGAAGTCGTTTTTGGACGCTGTGCAGGTGTGGCGCTGTTCGCATTGCTTGCACTTGCAGGCTTCGGCTTGCTGAAAGAGTCCCTTTGTTGGGACCAGCTTCTGCGTTCACTTGAAAAGCTGTCTTCACTCAAGGAGCTCTGCGACGCTTTTGCAACCTCCAACTCCAAATATTTTGCATTGATTTCATTGATGAAACGACTCGGCTCACAAGTGGTCAAATTACCCCAACGATAACGCGAAGTTGCGTAGGTTAGTGTAAGTTTTTTCTCAGCACGGGTGATGGCGACGTAGAACAAACGACGTTCTTCTTCCAGGTCACTCCTCGAATTTAGGGACATTTGAGAGGGGAAAAGATTTTCTTCCAAACCAACCACAAATACATTCTTAAACTCCAAACCTTTTGCAGAGTGTATCGTCATTAAAGAAACAGTATCCTTTGCTTTATCATCCTGACGGTCGTCGTTGGTTAACAACGCAACATCCTGCATGAATGTGGCCAAACTACGGTCTTCGATGTCTTCGCGTTCAGCGAATTCTTTAATACCATTTAAAAGTTCGGAAATGTTCTCATACCTGCTGCGACCTTCAATGCTATCATCGGTATGCAGCTCTTTGAGAATTCCGGAGTGCTGTGCAATATATAAGGCCGTTTCGTAGGCATCCAGCTTTTTCGCTTCGGCCATGAAGCTCTTGATTAGCATGGCAAAATCGTTTAGCTGACTGGCAATCCGGCCAGGAATATACTTTTGCGGGTCACACACGACATCCCACATCGTAATATCGTGTTGGTCTGCGGCAACAATGATCTTGTCTACCGTGGTATCACCAAGTCCTCTTTTTGGATAGTTTATCACGCGTTTGATCGCTTCTTCATCGCCCGGGTTGAAGGTTAAGCGGAAATAAGCAATTAAATCCTTAATCTCTTTACGCTGATAGAAGCTCAGTCCACCGTAAATTTTGTAAGGCACGTTCAGCTTTCTAAGCGCCTCCTCCATGGCCCGTGACTGCGCATTGGTACGGTAAAGGATTGCAAAATCTTTATAGTCGTAACCTTTAGAAGTGCGTTCTTGCACGATCGCTTCAGCCACGAGTTTACCTTCCTCGTTGTCAGTGAAGGCACGTTGTACCTTTATCCGGTCGCCACTCTCATTGTCTGAGAATACGTTTTTCTTAAGTTGATTTTTATTGTTCGCGATGATGCTGTTTGCAACCTCTACGATATTCTGTGTAGAGCGGTAGTTCTGCTCCAGTTTATAGACGTTCAAATCCGGATAATCCTTCTCGAAGTTCAGGATGTTCTGAATGTTTGCACCCCGGAAACCATAAATACTTTGCGCATCGTCACCAACCACACATATGTTAAGGTATGCTGCGGCAAGCTTCTTCACAATGGTGTATTGGGAGAAGTTGGTATCCTGATACTCATCCACCATCAGGTACTTGAATTTCTGCTGGTATTTATTCAGAACGTCAATGTGATTTTTCAATAGCACATTTGTCTTAAAAAGCAGATCATCAAAGTCCATTGCGCCAGCTTTGAAACAGCGTTTGGTGTAAGTTTCGTAAATGGTTCCGATCAGAGGACGCTTATTTGAAATATCCTCCGCCTGAATTTCCGCGCTTTGTTGATACTCCACATGGGAGATCAGGTTGTTTTTCGCTGCGGAAATACGGTTATAGACGAAGTTTGCATTATATAATTTATCATCTAGCTGCAATTCACGCAGGATGGATCGGATCAGACTTTTGCTGTCGTCTGTATCATAAATGGTAAAGTTTGAAGGATAGCCAATTTTCTCCGCTTCCACCCTTAATATCTTGGCAAAAACGGAGTGAAAGGTACCCATCCATATGTTTTTGGCCTCTGAACCGACCACCTTGGTAATACGTTCACGCATTTCTTTTGCGGCCTTGTTGGTAAAGGTTAAAACCAATATATTGAAAGGATCCACACCTTTTTCAATAAGATGTGCTACCCGGTAAGTAATCACCCTGGTTTTACCCGATCCTGCTCCAGCAACAATCATTGCCGGGCCCTCGGTATTCTCTACTGCTGCACGCTGCTGTGGGTTTAATCCTGCTAAGTAATCCAAATGAAAAAAATTAATGCGCGAAGTTATAAATTGAGGAGGTAATTTATAGACGCTGTTTAAAACAAATCTGTTAATGACAGCCTGCTGATCCAGCTAAGGGTAAGCGGGAAGAAAAGCAATTCTGAATGGCTGAGCACAAATATACCAAAAATTTAGCTTTGCTTAAATACAATTGTCATTACTAACGTCAACAGAGATGATTCTGGAAGACAGAATTAAGGTTTGTCGATTTATATAGTTCAAAACATATTTTTGATGCTGGTTATTTGTGGCTCCTAGCTTTCAGATTTACAAGTGGCCGATAGATTTCTCACTTTTTTTGGTTTGGGTCTCAGCTCGTTTTCTGTTGAGCTACCAGGATCATTTTCTGGTATCTTGCAATCGCCTAAATCAAGTTGAATTTTCAAATCGGTCTTTGTAAACTGTTTTTTTGAAAACACCTAATTAGAAACATTATATCATGAAAAAGTTATTTGTATTTGTAGCTATGCTATGGATTACCTCAACAGCATTTGCCCAAAACACTTACAAGGTAATTATTGGAGACGCCCAAACAAGTCAGCCGCTAGCAGGCGCGACGGTAAAAGTAACTACAGCTAATCTTACGGCGAAATCAGATGATTCCGGAGCCATATCCATCAGCAATATTCCATCCGGTACCCAGATCATTCAGTATAGCTACATCGGGTTTCGTACAAAGATGGATACGCTGACATTTCCTTTAAGTCAAAATAAAACATTCATTGTTTCATTAGAACCTAACGAAGAAGATGAACATCTTGAAGAAGTTGTCATTAACGCTACTAGAAGCAGCCGTACAATTGGTAATATCCCCACGCGTGTGGAAGTTATTGCAGGTGAGGAGTTGGACGAAAAAGGAAATATGAAACCGGGCGATATTCGCATGTTATTAGCCGAGAGTACGGGTATACAAACCCAGCAGACCTCGGCAACAAGTGGAAACTCAGCTATTCGAATCCAGGGTTTAGATGGCAAATATACCCAACTTATTCGCGATGGATTTCCATTGTATTCTGGATTTTCCGGTGGATTGGGTTTGCTACAAATTGCTCCATTAGACCTGCAGCAGGTGGAGGTGATCAAAGGTTCATCATCAACACTTTATGGTGGCGGGGCAATCGCAGGATTAGTAAACCTAGTGTCTAAAAAACCTACAGATGAGCGGCAAGTTAATATCTTGCTAAACGGAACATCTGCATTCGGCTTTGATGGAAGTGGTTTCTATGCTCAAAAACTAGATAAAATTGGTATGACTGTATATGCAGCCTATAATAAAGGAAGCGCGTACGACCCTTCCGATATTGGTCTAACTGCGATCCCAAAGTTTGACCGATTTACACTAAATCCGAAGTTATATGTTTACTTTAATGGCGCTACTACACTTTCAGCTGGACTAAACGCTACAACAGAGAAAAGAGTTGGCGGCGATATCAACTTTGTTAAAGGTAAAAGAAGTTTAGAGCATCCATATTTTGAAAAAAACAACATTGGCCGTTACAGTTCTCAGTTGGAGTTAGTTCACAATTTGGGCGAAAATGAGCGTATGACCATCCGAAATTCGGTGAGTTATTATGATCGTAGCATCAGCCTACCAGCCTATCAATTCTCGGGAGTTCAAATCTCTACATACAGTGAGGCAAATTATACTTATAACAGTGAGCGCACCTACTGGGTATTGGGGGCGAACCTGCTAACCGACAATTTCAAGGAGGATAAAAACGATAATACTGCATTAAGAAGTTACAATCATGCCACCATCGGCGCATTCGTTCAGAACACATGGACCATATCGAACAAATTGAGTCTGGAATCTGGTATTCGAGGCGATTTCCATGATGATTATGGCTTCTTCTTTCTACCAAGAGTATCAGGCTTATGGAAAATTAATGAACACTTTTCAACTCGCCTCGGTGGAGGAATGGGTTACACGGCACCCACTGTATTCACGGAGGATGCTGAGCGGATTCAGTTCAGGAATGTATTACCACTGGACGAGAGACAAACTAAGGCCGAGCGTTCTTTTGGGGCCAATTACGATGTCAATTATCAAACCAGTCTTTTTGATGGAACGCTCGGTTTTAGTATCAATCATATGTTTTTTTATACCCGAATTAATGATCCTTTATTGCTGATCATAACAGGAAACGGTAGTTTAGCCTATCAGCAACCAAATGGAAATTTGAATACCAAAGGGATGGAAACCAATGCGAAGATTACCTGTGGTGATTTTAAACTTTTTGTCGGGTACACGCTAGCCGATGTAAATCAACGTCTGGGTGGAAAAAGTAGCACTTATCCACTTGTTTCTAGACATCGCTTGAACAACGTACTGATGTATGAGGTGGAAGAGAAGTGGAAAATTGGCGCTGAGGCATATTATTTTGGCAGGCAGAAACTAAACGATGGCGCTACTGGAAATAGCTATTGGACAGCAGGATTGATGGCTGAAAAAATCTGGGAACGGTTTTCAATTTTTATAAACTTTGAAAATTTCACAGATACACGTCAATCAAAGTTTGATACAATCTATACTGGTAGTATTACCAGTCCAGTTTTTCGGGACATCTATGCACCTGTTGATGGCTTTGTAGTTAACGGAGGCATCAAACTAAGACTTTAAAATTGTGATTAGCATAACCCCCGGCATATTTTGTCGGGGGTTATGCTAACTAAAACATTTGGAGAATAGTCTTCTGGTACTTACTTGGCGCTTCAATATCGTTTAGGTATCTGCTCAAATTCTTACTCTTTTAGGGCGGAACTTTTCCATTTGAACGTAGTAAATCAGACCAGCTCAGTGAAAAAAACATAAAACAGCGGAAGTTACCAAGGGCTTATTCCCGTCTCCGGAGAATTATCATCGCTATAAAATTGACCTGTAGGGCCAGCACTGTCCAATGTGGCTGCTTTTACAATTCTGGCGGCAGCTTCCTTCACTGTTCCTGGACCGCTATGTTGATTGAAATCCGTCGCGGTATATCCAGGATCAACTGCATTAACCTTAAATGAAGTGTCTCTTAATTCATAGGCCAGGGCGATTGTAAAACCATTAAGCGCTGCTTTTGAAGCTAAATAAGCTACGGGCTTTATTGGATAATATTTCCATGATGGATCTGTATGAAGTGTTAACGATCCCAATCCTGAGGTTACATTTACAATCCTCGGTTCTTCAGATTTCCTAAGTAAATCCATGAAAGCCTGGGTCACTTCGACTACACCAAATACGTTAGTCTCAAATACATCTCGATAAACTTTGGCATCTGTTGCAAGTACGTTCTGTGGTAAACCACCCGAAATACCTGCATTATTAATCAACACGTCAAGCATAGCAATCTTACTACTTAACACTTCCATTGCTTCATTTACCGAAACTCGGCTAGTAACGTCGATGACAATCGGTTCAACATTTTTTAGTTCTTCTGACTTCAATTGATTAACGGCTTGTTTACCTTTTTCAAGATCTCGACAGCCTAAATAAACATAATATCCCTTAATTAAAAGTTGTCTGGCAGTTTCAAAGCCAATGCTCTTGTTTGCTCCCGTAATGAGTACTGTTTTCATATTTATATAATTAACAAAACAAAACTAGCTTAATGAGCCAAAGCATTCATTACACATCCAACTGTATTAATGGTACATTTCCCGGATTTTTGATCGATACGATCCTGGAGTAGATGCTGTCTCCCTTTTAAAAAAGCGATTGAAGTATGAAGCATCAGAAAAACCTAGCTCAAAGGCAATTTCCTTCAAGGGTAGATTCGTGTGAAAAAGTAGACGTTTAGCTTCAAGTAGTAAGCGTTCATGGATATGTTTTATTGCCGGCTTCCCGCTTTGTAATTTAACTAATTCACTCAAATGTCCTGGCGAAATATTTAACAAAGAAGCATAATCTCCTACCTCTTTTAGTTCACGAAAAAACTCATTTATTTTGGACTGGTAGTCTTTTAGCAAATTCGTTTCCTTGGAAATTTCGGAAGCCTTAAATTGTTCTTCATAAAGCCTACTTAAATAAGTAAGTAACAAAGTGAGGTATGCCGTTAGCATTTGCTGTTGCCAATGATTAGGGTTCTTATACTCAATATCAATCCTAGCCATTAATTCTTCAACAAATGCTAAATCTGCATTCGTTAAAAGCAGTTCATGGCCACCTTGCGGGCTTTCGATGATCGGGAGTTTCAATAACGAGACATTCTCCTGTAGGGATAGAAATTCTTCAGTAAAGGCAATGCCAGTCGACCATAGCGCCTCAATTCCTTCCTTAACAATAATGCGATTTGGTACGTAAAAATAAACTGTGTTACTTTTAAGTGTGAATGGAGTCATGTCAATCCATTGTCTGATTCCGCCTTTTCTCATTAGAACAATGAGGTAGTAGTTTTTTCGGTGTGGTAACAACAAATCACCTTCATCTGGCAAATTACCTTCGAAATTGTAAACCCTGAAATCATTGTTGTTTGTTAATTTGTCAGGAACCAGAGAATATACTGGGAGTTGTTGTGTATGATCAGTTATATTCATTTGCTAAAACTATGATTAATATGTCTCGCTTACAAGAACCGGAGACAGGCGGAAAGATCGTTTTTGCCGGTATGAATTGAATAGAGCAATTTTCTATCTTAGCCTTTTATTCTACTGCCAGCTATATGACCAGTGCTTTAACAACGCCGCAAGACATTCTAAGAGGCCATCTTTTTAAAACCATTAGCCTCACAGATGACGAGTTCAACTATTTTTTTTCCCACTTTAAGGCAACTTCCTGTAAAAAGGGGGATACTCTGATTAGCGAAGGAGAACAGGTAGACCGTGAGTATTTTGTTTTGAATGGGTGTTTAAAGACCTATTTTGTTAACGCTGAATTGAAAATGTTTATTCTTCAATTTGCAATGTCAACTTGGTGGGCCTCTGATTATGTAGCACTTTATGATGGACAAAAATCAGCATTCAATGTAGACTGTGTGATGGATACCGATGTATTATGCCTATCGAGTGAACATCGGGAGAGGTTATGTAAAGAAATCCCTCAATTGGAATATTTCTTTCGCTGGCGTTCAAACAAAGGATATGTCGCCCAGCAAAAACGGTTATTGTCTTATATGAATAATGACACAAAGTCCCGCTACGAGGAGCTTCTGAATATGTATCCTCAATTGTATAATATTGTACCTAAGCAGTTAATTGCTGCTTATCTTGGTGTTTCAAGGGAAACGCTAAGCAGATTATATAAATAAGGGATTTCAATGTCGGGAAATAACAAAGTTTCACGCCATTTGTACTTGAAAGTTTTAAAGAACCGCTTTAGCTAGACATATTTTTTGATCTTTTAATTCGGATTGATGTCATAGCTCAAATGTGACCTTCCTCACTTTATCATACCTTCAGTTTCAATGTGATTTAGATCACAATGATTTCTGCTCCATTAAGCCCAGTTTTGTAATGCCATCGGATAGGTTTTACGCCGAATAAATTATAGGCTAATAGTTCAAACATTAAGAAATGGAAAAAGAAATATTTGTGAAATGGAAAATCAGGGAAACTGAAACTCCACGGATTCTAGGCTTGCTGCCTGCTCTTGTAGAAAAAAGCCGTAAAGAAAGAGGAAATCTATCCTATAACATTTACCAGTCAGCAGAGGATACCAATGTTCTGATCCTTCACGAGCGATATGTTGACGCGCACGCTGCAGATGAGCACAAAACGCATGTACACTACCAGGAAGTTGTTGTAGCCCAAATCATCCCCTGTCTGGAAGAGCGTGAAGTATTCATATTGAACAAACTGTACTAATCTAATCTATCCATTAAGTCATCATCAAATAAGAAAGTTATCATGTCAAAAAAAATTTTAATAATTGTCTCTAATGCTTCATCAATAGGTCCGAACAATAGGAAAACAGGTGTATTCCTTGATGAAGTAGCACACCCCTATATCGCATTTGACCGTGCTGGCTACCATATCGATTTTGCAAGTCTTACTGGAGAGGTGCCTCATTTGGATAATCTTGAAGCAAAAGAAGAACCCTTAAACGCGGAATTTTTAAATAACGGAGGCTGGGAGAAAATGCAATACAACTGCAAACTTGAGGATGTAGATGTAAGTAAATACGATGCTATTTTCATACCGGGGGGTCTAGCTCCAATGGTCGACATGCCTGAAAATGCAATTTTAAAGCAAGTTATCAAAGAGACTTATGAACGCAAAGCTGTCGTGGGGGCTGTTTGCCATGGTCCCGTTTCCTTACTAAATGTCAAACTCAGCGATGGGACTTACCTTGTTGAAGGCAAACGGATTACTTCATTTACCACCGAGGAAGAAGCTAGTTACGCAGTTGCTGACGTACCTTTTGATTTACAAACTGCGCTAACAAAACAGGGAGCTGTATTTCAAGCTGTAGCACCATGGTCTTCCAACAGCATCGTTGATGGTAATTTAGTCACCGGCCAGAATCCTGCTTCTGCAGGCTTAGTTGGCAAAAACATGATAGCACTCTTGGAAGCCTAATAAAAAGCAGCAAGTATGCTTGGATACTAATAGGATTGATTTGAAAAAAACGCATTCGGGTTCAGTCTTCAAACGGATTCACTTAAAGCAATAGCCGTTTAATAATCAACCTCTATTATCTTGTCGTGCATGTAGCAGTATGCCCAGTACTCACCAGGTTGGGCCGATATAATAACAGGGTGTTTTGTGTGTGATGCATGTTTGGAGGCATGCTGATTAGGCGATGAATCGCAACAAAGGACTGCTCCGCAGGTCTGGCAACAGCGTAAATGAACCCATGAACTCCCGGTTTTAATGCACGTTTCGCAATAGTCTTTGTTAGGTGGAATTACCACTAATGATTTAAGGTCTTTACAAGTGTTGGTGTCCATAATATTTAATAATGTTTGTGTAGAAAATGATGTACAAAGGTTACAGCCATAGCACCTTCACCTACGGCCGATGCAACCCGCTTAACTGAATCATGTCGTATGTCTCCGGCAGCGAAACAACTAGGTATGCTTGTTTGTAAAAAATCCGGGGTAAAAGTAGGCTTCCAATCATTAGCAAAAGGTGATTTTAGCAAATCTGCTCCGGTCACCAAATAACCTGCTGCATCACGTACAATGCCAGTATTTTCCGCCCAGCGGGTATTGGGTTTACCGCCTATGCAGACAAACACGAATCGTGTCGGATAATTCGTTGACGTTTGCATTACAGAATTTGTTATCGTTATTTCTTGCAAGGCACCATTGCCGTGCAAAGCTGTAATTTTTGAATCAAATAATACTTCAATGTTGTTAACAGTTTGGATACGCTTTAAAAGGTAATAGGAGAGCGTAGCTTCCAGGCCGCTACCTCTTATTACCATGGTTACTTTTTTCGCATGCTTACAAAAGTTTAACGCTGCCTGCCCGGCTGAGTTGCCTCCGCCGACAATAAACACATGCTCATTAGCACATAAAGCTGCCTCGCTTGAACCTGCGCCATAGTAGACACCTAAGTCAAGGTATTTATCTTCGTCGTTTAAATCAAGTTTTCTGTAGATCACCCCGGTGGCTGAGATATTAGCTTTAGCGATGATCGTGCTGCCGTCAATTAGATCTACATGTATTTTACTATCTACAAACGCTGCTTTGATGCTTTCACGTATTAACAAAATGTCTACACCAAATTTTACGGCTTGTTGCCTGGCTCGTTCGGCGAGTTCAGTCCCGGTTATTCCGTTTGGAAAGCCTAGATAATTTTCAATACGTGAACTGGTTCCCGCCTGTCCACCAATTGCCTCCCGCTCGACTAACACTGTGCTCAACCCTTCTGATGCTGCATACACTGCAGCGCTTAACCCGGCCGGACCTGCACCAAAGATTGACACATCGTATTCGACATTGCGGGGTTTTGTTATCCAGCCTAAATTACGGGCAATGGTCTCGATGTCTGGGTTAGATAATAATTTTCCTGTAGGCAATTCCACTACCGGTAGAATAAAATCAAAAGGAATGTCTTGAACAAAAAGCGTTCGCAAAAAATCAATATTTGTAACTGGAACCCAATCAAATGTCACCACGCTGCGCATTAAAAAGTCCCGGATTACGTAAGCATTTTTTGACTCTTGAACTCCGTAGACTCTGATCTTCTTTAATATTGCCTTGTTAGGTTCCATATGAATTTTGCCAGTTTTAAATTAGACAACAAGATGTACATTAACTATATTTCCTAAAAATAAAACTAAACATATAAGTTCAATTGCATCCATGGCCATATACGACCAACTTAAAGCGCATGTAAAAAAAAGAGTAACCATCAGTGAGGAAGATCTAGAGGAATTTACCACGCGCTTTAAGGTCATTAAGGTCAGAAAGCGCCAGTTCATTGTACAACCCGAGTTTATTTCTAGAAGTAGATTTTATGTTGTACAGGGTAGTTTTAGAGCATATGTAGTAGGTGATGAAGGCCAAGAGCATACTATTCAATTTGCAATAGACGACTGGTGGATATCTGATTATAACAGC
>Ga0265780_10006583_pt1 | contig 14381 bp, 11 predicted proteins | sample P1T30metagenome_FD_192432 | JGI IMG/M metagenome (GOLD analysis project Ga0265780, IMG submission 192432) | Plant litter microbial communities from East Loma Ridge, Irvine, California - P1 T30 | ecosystem: Environmental > Terrestrial > Plant litter > Unclassified | place: USA: California... | reverse complement strand
CCCACCACTGGCGCCAAATGGCCACCACCGCCCCCCCACCAACGCGCCCCATAAAACTCCTCATGCTACACGGCTACACACAATCCGGCCCGCTCTTCCAAGCCAAAACGGGCGCCCTACGAAAAACCCTCGCCAAAGCCTTCCCCGCAGGCTGCGACCTCGTATACCCCACAGCGCCGATCCGGCTCTCGCCCGCCGACGAGACGTTTCTGGCCGCGCAGGAGGACAGCGGCGCGGGCGTGGATGCGTGGGCGTGGTGGCGCCGCAAGGGCGGCGGGGAGCCGTATACGTACGAGGGTCTGGAGGACGGGCTGGCGAAGATTGCGGCGACGTTGGAGGGCGAGGGCCCGTTTGATGGGGTCGTGGGGTTTAGTCAGGGCGGCGCGTGTGCGGCCATGGTGGCGAGTTTGCTCGAGCATGGGAGGAAGGCGGCGTTTGAGGCGAAGCGGGCTGAGGGAGGCATGCGTTATCCCGAGTGTTTTGAGAATGCAGAGGGAGAGAGCATTCATCCGCCGTTGAAGTTTGCGGTCAGTTATAGCGGGTTTAGGGCGAGTGGGGTGAATCCGTATCATGCGTTCTATGAGCCGAGGATTAGGACCAAGGTGTTGCATTTTCTGGGGACGCAGGATGTCGTGGTTGAGGAGGCGAGGAGTCTGGCGCTTGTTGAGGCGTGTGAGCATAGGGAGGATAGGTATGTCGTGTATCATCCTGGTGGGCACTTCCTGCCGAGTACACAGAAGGCGAGCGTGAATGCGCTGATCGGGTTCATCAAGGAGGTGATGCAGGGGGAAGAAGGAGGTAAGAAGGAAGAGGAGAGCGTGGAAGATATGGACGTTCCGTTCTAAAGGCATCAGGTCTACCGCATGCAAGCAAGGAGTTCACGTTAGATGGAGCGAGACTTTAGACATTGCGTCTGTTCATTTGGACGTCTATATTACATGCGCAGTGTATGGACACGCGCGGGGCCAAGTATAGAGAGGCCTCCAATTCTAGACTAATCATGATTGTCTTCAGTCATCACCTTTCGTCATTCCTCATTTCGCCTTGCCCTTCGTTGCCTTGGTCTTGTCGACCTTGGTGGGCTGGATGCGCGCCATCATCTCCTCCTTGGTAATAAGATGGTCGACGCGCTCTAGCAGACCTAGCAAGCTCTTCATGTTGCTGCTCCACTCGTTGAGGACATCATCTGCATCTCTGGGCTTGGAGAAGGTCACAACACGCGCTGGCCTGTCGATCTTCGCGTAGATGGTCTTTGCGCTCACGAGCTCACTGATGTTCTTCTCCGTCTCGTCCTCCGTAAGATCCAGCAACTCGGTGAGGCGCGGGATCTGGATACGTGTGTAGTACTTGGCGACAACGCGGACATTGTGCTCGATGACACGCTTCCGCAAATCCTGCCACCTCTGGTGTGCCTTGTCGTCGTCTGAGTCGTCCTTCTCGGCATCAAAGACATCGGTCTCGGTCAGATGTGGGCCAAACTGCTTGGCTACCATGGGCCATCGCATCAGCTCCGGCACGGTGAAGAGCTTCACTAGTTGTGCGTCTTGTGGAATCTGCGAGTTGCGCGAGTCGCGCTGGATACGGTGGATGAGGTCGGACTGCTCGTTGTCGTAGGGTGCGAGGATGATGAAGTAGACGACGCGCTGGAGGATCTACAATCAATGTTAGAAATGTTCACATCTTGGGAGCATCAGACTTACAGCGCGTAGCTTTTTCGGGTCCTCCTCAACCGCCTCGGTATCCAGAACCTGTCGGTAGTGCTTGCATACGTCGAGGTACTTGCTGTCGTGCTTGGCCAAGGTGATCTGCTGCTCATAGTACCTGAGCTTCAGATCCGTCACGTCATCTTCCGGCTCGATAGGCGGGTCATCGACGCTTCGGGTCTTCTCCTTCTCTTCCCGCTCTTTCTGATCCTTCTCAAGCTGCTCCGGGGTCTTCTTGGGCCTACGGGCGAAGTACTTTGTGCCGATCTTCCTGCTCAAAATACCCGCCTGTGTCCAGTCGCCCTTCTCTATACATAACGCCACTTGCTGCAGGATGAACTCGGTCTTCTCTCGGCGGGTCATGGAGCCGAAGGTCTCGACCTGGAGCTCGCAGAGGATGTCGGTAGCCGCATTGATGTCGCCTTGCTCCTTCTTGATGTTTGAGAGTATACGGGTGATGCGGGCACGCTCGACTTCGACGAAGATCTAAGCGTCATTAGCGAGATGCTTGCACCTCGACTTCATTCCACCTTACCTTGCCCTCGGTGACTGTCCGCAGCGTCTCGATGACGGATAGCTTTGTCTCGAGATTCGGTGTGTCGTCCAAAAAGCCCATAACCGTCTGCACCATCTTGGTGGTGGCCTGCTTCAGCTGTCCATGCTTCTTGGAGAGGAGCAGCACCTGCTCGTTCATCAAATTCCAGTCATTGGCCTTCTTTGCTATTGTGACGATGGCGATGATGACTCGGGATGTCGACGCAAGATCTGAGGCCTTGTAGGCGTTAACATGTGCTTATGCTGGGGTATGTTCGGGGTTCGCGTACCTGGCGGGTCTTCTTCTCTAGGGTAAGCAGCTGGTCGATGCCAGCTTGTGGGTTGCTCTGTTGATGGCATGTTAGCTTCGCCCGCCTTCACATGGCATCAGACATACTGCGCCCAGCTTCTCGGCTTCTGGAATAGCGACATCGGCCTCCTTGGAGAAGTCCTTGTCCGCCTTGAGTACCTCTCCGCTCGACATGGTGGCGGGGTGGTGATGTGTGAACTACGTGGATTGGCGGTTGTGTGCGAAGCTCCGTGAATCCCGTGGTGAGAGGAGCGGGGTAGTATGGAGGGAGTAGAGGTGGAGGATGGCGTGTTGGGATTGTTTGGTCGTGTGTTGCGCCTCGTCAGTGATGTAGACTGGCCCACGCCTGCCGCGCACGGAGCACATGGCTTGGCGAACCACTTCCGAAGAGCCTCAATCGCCTGGTGAACAAGAACACGACTAATACTTCATTGATACATCTAAAAGCTTCGGTGACTTTCTATCTGAATATCTATATTGTGGCAGTATAGAAATCATCGAATCCTCCAACAAAAATGCCACCCATGTCCGCCAGCTTCCCATTCTGGTGACACTAGAACGGAAACTTCTCATTCACAGCTGGCGACACGTTTAGCTCGGAGTAAGATAAAGCACAAGTTGTGGATTAGCAGAGCTTTCGAACTTCAACCGAACATCACGCTTCACAGCGACAAGAGACAAGAGTGTAATTTTCAAGTATAGTCATTCCGTGATCATCTGTATGTGACAAGAAGAAACCCACAAAGACAGTTGCCAAGCTAGTGTCCATGCAATGTACCTCATCAAACGCCATCATTCAAGTGATCATCCGTTCATCCATGGTATCCAGTCCGCCCACCCATCCCATATTGCCGAAGCAGTAGTATTAAAGTACAATGAAAAGAAGCAAGCAAACCAAAGCACCTTCGACCCACCCCTCCACCTGGCAATCTTGCGATCAAACCAAAGGGAGCCGTCCCTTGCAGGAGGCTACCAGAAGCAATGGCAATCGCTCAAGCCGGCGATGAAGGGGTGGGGATGGCGTGTAGGTATGTGCTATGAAATGTGAAGAGAAGTTCGTGTGTTTTAACTCCAGAAAAGACTCCGTGGCTATGCTGATGTGATGTCGATGCATCCGTGGTACGCCAAGTCGTCAGATAACCCTCCATTAACCGCCAAACGCCAATCGGAAAGAGACCGAGCACACGTCTAGAAAAGACGCAGCTTCTTGGGCGGAGCCGACAGGGACAAACCCAAGGAAGAAGAGGAAGTATCAAGCGATCGCTTCTTGGAAGTGGAGACGGGCTTCAGAGGCGAATTGCCCATGAAGTTGACCTTGGAAGGCGTCCTCATGGGCGACCTGCCGAGCAGGACAGACGCCTTCTTGGATGGGCAGGTACGCGGGATGCCAGTCTTGATGATGTCATCCCTGAAGAAGAGGCCAACCTCCGAGTTCTCCTTGTCATCGTCCTCGTTGACCAATGAGTGGTCAATCTCAGAGCTGGTGGGAGTATCGGGCATGCTCTTGCACTCGGACGAAGGAGGCAAGGCATACCTCGAAGGGGTACGCGCCGGGGTGTAGGCATTGAGCGTAGCCGTGGGAAGGGGAGAGTGAGGCGCGACGACAGAGAGGTCCACTAGGTAGGGGGACTCATCAACGCGGCTCTTGCTCTGCTCACACGCAAGAGTCCAGCCAGTGTTGACGCACTTGATGGCTCCTTTGCTGGCAAGAACCTTCTCGAGGGTCTCTTTGTGGCCATCCTTGAAGAGGACGTGGGTGATGCCGGTGCTCTGCCACTCCTTGGCGATCTTTGCACCCATATCGTGAAGCAGGGTCTGGAAGATGTAGTTGTGCTCCCTTCCGTGGGAGGTGATGTCGACAAAGAAGGTGAGACCGGCGAGTGGGCTACCGTAGTTGAACATGTCACTCTCCTCATGCTCGTCCCAGGTAACGGCCTTCTTTGGTGTCTTAGACTCGAACTTCTGGGGAGAGCGCAGAGCTGACTTCAAGGGCGAGGCGGGCTCGGGAGCATTTGAGGGGGCGTTGAGCTCAATAGGCGCGAGTTCAAGTTTGGGAATCGACCGAGCAACAGGAACCTCGGTGTCCACATCCATGGTGTCGCAGTCAGTGTATTCGCTAGCGTCCGTAATGTCACTACCGTCAGTGAAGTCGCTAGGTCCCTCGAACTCGAAAGAAACAGGCTTAGTTGCAGACATAGGCTTCATGGCAAAGACAGGCTTGATGCCGGCGAAATGAAGGGGCGATGGTGATAGCTTCTTGGCAGATGCGCTAATCTCTTCCTGAATGGCAGCCTCAAGCGCCTGAGCAGGTGTCGCAGAGTAGCTTGGTAGCTCAGCAAGAGCAGTCTTGTTGCTGACCGGCGCGGCAATGTGCTGAGGCGTCTTGGGGTACTCTGGCAACTCGTTGAAGGCCTCTTGGTTGGTGACACCCCAAACGAGCTTCTGAGGTGTCTGAGGGCCTTCAGACGTAGCTTCAGCTGCAACCTCCTCAGCGATGACAGGCGACGAGACGTGAAATGGCGTGCCAGAGCCGTCATCAGTCGGTTTTGAGAGGTCCTCGGACGCTGCCTTAGCTTCAACCTCTTTGATGACAGGCATAGGGCGGTAGAGGGGAGTAGAGAAACAACCAGGAGAGAGTTTTGAAAGGCCGATAGTGGAGGGCGAGCTTGGAGCAATTACTTGCGCCGGCGTCCTCATGTAGTCGACGGGCAGCTCGGCAAGAGCCTTCCTTGAGCTCATGGGTGCTTGGATGTGTGCGGGGGTCTTGGTGTAGCCGGTCAACTCGTTGAGAGCCTCCTTGTTGGCCATAGGTGCTTGGATGTGCGCAGGCGTCTCTGGGTAGTCTGGCAGCTGATCCATGACATTGCCCTCGGTGTTCGTAGCATCTACATGCACGGGAGTGTTGACGTACTCGGACAAGTCCTCCTTGACCTCGTCAGTCTCGGCGACCAAAGGTAGGACAGGTGCAGCAATGTGCGCAGGGGTCTTGGGGTAGCCAGGCAGCTCGTTCATGGCAGCTTGTACTGAGATGGGCGCCTTGATGTGAGCAGGTGTCTTTGGGTAACCGGGCATCTCAGCGAGCATAGCCTTGTTGCCAATGGGCGCAACGATGTGAGCGGGCGTCTTTGGGTATCCAGGCAGGGCTGCAAGGGCATCCTTTGATGACATGGGCGCGGCGATGTGTGCAGGTGTGGTAGGGTAGCCGGGGAACTCAGCGAACGGCTCCTCGACAGGCGCAGGCGCAGCCTTTGCGACGGGCGACGGCGACGGTGTAGCTTCCGCGCTGACAACAGTCTCAGCCTTTGCGACTGGTGACGGCGTGGCTTCAGCAACGACGGCGGGCTTGGTCTTTGCGACGACGGCGGAAGCCTTCTTTGCTGGCTTGCGCGCGGGTGCCTTCAGCGGCGACTCTTGTGCTGGGGCGGCGACAGCGCGACCGCGGGTGGCCCTGGTAGTAGGAGCCGGAGCTGGCAGTGAAGGCTTGGGTACAGCTGCTTTGCGCGCACGCGGTGCTGGCTTGACGGCAATGGGTGCTTTGTGGGGGGCAGCTTTCATGTGCTTGGCGACGGCAGTCTTCTTTGCTGGCGCCTTGCGGCCGCGAGCTGCTGGCTTTGAGGGCGCGTCGACCATGAGCTCGTCGACATCTGCGGGGTCTTCTTCGACAGCAGGCTCTTCGACGACAGGCTGTGCGATCTTGGGGGCGGGCGCCTTCTTGACTGCGGCTTTGCGACCGCGAGTGGCGGCGGGCTTGGGAGCCTCTTTGACGACGGCGGGCTCTTCAATGGCTTCAGGCTCGGCGACCTTCTTGCCGCGAGTGGCCCTCTTGGGTGCAGCTGGGGCGGGTGCGGCTTTGGTCTCAACCTTGGTCTCAACCTTGGTCTCAACCTTGGTCTCAACCTTGGCGGCACGCGTCGCTTTGGTGTTCATGACGGGCTTCTTTACAGCGGGGAGCTCAGCATCCTCGGGCTGTGCCTTGGCCTTGCGCTTGGATGCAGTGGCTTTGGCGGGTTTGGCGGGTTTGGCGGTAGGCGCGGGTTCGGGTGCAGCTTCTTCGACGACTGCCTTCTTCCTGCCTCCGCGCTTTGGAGGCGCATTGAGCGTGGGAGCGGCAGGCGCGGGCTCAGCGGCCTTTTTGGCACCGCGACGAGTAGCGACCATTTTGGAGTACTGGTATTCGCTTTGGTCGTTGTGTGTCGTGGTGTCGTTGTGTGGGGTGAGGTAAATGTCTGGAGTTGGAGATGGCGATCGTGTGCGTCTTGTTGTCAATGCGCGAGCTGCGTACATAAGCCGTTGCCACAACAACAGCCACGACTGCCGGCCTTAGCGTCGAAGCCCCGCGACCAATCAGAAGTGTGGACCAAGAATTGATGTTGTGATTCTCAAACCTGTGCCAGCTGTCTATCTTGGTATGATTCTTACCTATGGTAGTTGCTGGTATCGACATCCCACCCCAGCCTTATGACTTCCATCCCAACACCACAAACCAACACTCTCGCAGCCTCTGCGTCTTCATGTGCTTCTAATACAGCAATGCTTGACACATCAGCTACATTTGTCTTGATCTTGCCCAGCCTGTGAACATCTGATATACTCTTCTCATATGCACCTCCTGCAGGAGTTCTGATATCAGACCCTACCTCACAAATGGAGACCTCCCATAACCTTACCCACTGATCATTCCCTGACGTGGCGATGAAAGTCCGCTCTTTGTGCTTCGTGATAGCGCACGCTGTGACTGCTGATGCGTGAGTCCGATTTAAAAGTACGGGTGCGGCTGTATATGCTGCCGTAAGGGATGTGGTTGAAAGGAGCATGATGGCTATGCTACCGTCATCTCCTCCAGAGACGATAAGCTTCGTCCACGCATCGTGCTGGTGTGAAGCCATGGCCTTCGACGAGCTCTGGTGGATTCGCACAGGTTGCTGCCAGCCGAGGGTCAGTGTTGTCGAGTCTGTTGTTGGCTGTGTTCCTTCGCCCGATAAGGGCCAGATGACAGTGTGCCCATCGGTGCCTGCCGTCAAAAGGCTTTTGGTGTGGAGAAATATGCATTGCGTCAAACAGGACGTGAAGTAGAGGCCTTGGGCAATGGCCTGCCACCTGACGTCGACACACAAAGGGCTGTATTTATACAACTGGTCTTTTGTTAGCAGACTCGGGAATGAGTTGGAAGGGGCGTTACCTTGATGCTAGAATCTGAGAACACCATGGCAATGTCATACTCAAGGCCACGCTTGCGCACGTCGAAAGACATGATCCGCAAGTCGGCATGCTCACTTTCTGGGATGTATGTGAACTCACATACAACACCTACGCCAAAAGCCGATGGCAAGCGGTCTATCCTCCAAATATAAAACTCTTCGCATCCACCGCTGCTGAAAAGATACTCGCCGTCGTTGGACCATTGTAGATGTTGTACACCCGTGGTGTGTTTCCGCAACGTACGTTGGCAATGTAGCTTGCCAGCAACATACTGGAATATCTTGATATCGGTGTCTTCTGCCCCTGTCGCAATGAGTTGGCCATGAGCACCTTGCGATACCGCCACAGCTTTGATCTCGCGGCCATGTCCACCTGATCTGACGACATTGTGGTTTGGCCCTGCTTGGCTGCGTATGTGCAGGCTGGCTGCCCTTGTCCACACTAACGACCCTCCTCCCTGCGATCCTTGGTCTGGTTGGAAGGCCCAGCTTCGATGTGCGCCACCAGTTTCAATGCCCATAATCTCATCTTCAGACGTCACGTCGTAAAGGACCCATTTTTTGCTTGTAAATCCGTGAACGAGGAGATGGCCGTGTTGGAAGTATATCCCTTCGATGTTGGGTCCAATGGGCAGTGTTGAGCTGTGTACTAATTTGACAGTATTCTCGTGCAGGTCAAGGAGGTGTGTAACGAGACATCCATCTCTTCCCACGGACGCTAGATAGCCGATAAAGTTATTATGTGGTGATGAAATCCAATGTAGAGCAGTGACAGTTTCCTCGCCATGGACCTTATCTATAGCTTTGAGAAGACTCGCGCGGTCGCTGTCTTCAGATCCACCGCCAGGGATCTTATACACTACGATTGACCCACGTCGGAACCCAAGATGGAGGAACAGAGATCCAGACGATGAGGTAAGCGTCATGCTAGTAATCATCGAGCTACTCGGTAGGTCCAACAATGGGACTGTGATAGCTTTTGTGACATCCGGTCTAGAGTCTACGGCGACATCCACAAACAAAAGATGTGCTTCTTTTTTGCCCACAAGAGTAACCAGTAGTGCTACTATTAGGCGTTCGTCAACGTCGGCTACGTTCGTTACAAACATCTCCCCAATCTTCGCACCGAAAGACTTGATTTTGGACAACTCGTTGGAGGTTTTGATGTACATGTAGACGATGCCCGTAGACCCACCAACGAACGCAACTCCTGCATTGGCCTCGCCTGTACAGACAGAGTAGCCACGAAGATCGTCTGACTGATCGACAAACGTAGTTGCAGCTAGTCCGCTCGGTCCCTCCGGACTTGACCGTGACCGCAGAGACCCAAGAAGAATGTTGCCAGAGTTTGTTGTGAGCAGAAACGATTCGTGATCAAGGAAGGTATAGCTTCGGAAGAAATCAGTTCCTTTTGAGGAAGTTCGGATCTGTTGGTCTGCGGTTTGATCGGGCTGTTGCGTAGGCATTTGAGCTAATGCCATAATGTCGGGCAATGTATACTCCTGGACTCTGGTTTCTCGTGACTTTTCTGAAACACGAACAAGTGGATGACTTGTAATCTTGGAATCGGCAGCACCGCAGACCACATGCTGACGCTTTGCTGGCTCACCGCATATAGCACTTGACCACATATTTTTACCACTGTGGTGCGCAGCAGAGTCCTGCTGGAGTAGTTGGTACGGTAAGATTGCTCTATCGCTCTTGTCTAAGGTCAGTTTCCAAGTCCTGGATGATGCGTCTTCGCCTGTAGATAGAAGTAGGAGGGCTCCTTCACATGGAGTGGACTCCAGAAATTGTACGTTCCAAACCCGCGACGCGTGACCCCAGCCAATGGCTAGACATTGTGAACTCGAGAACGGATTTGGGTCAAACGCTGCATTGCTAAAGCCAGTATGTTGTGTCCTTTCGGAGTCTTTGACCAGAGCAGAAGTTGATTCATGAGAGTCGTGGACCGAAACATCTGAGACGTCCCATATTCGAATGGTACGGTCATCGCTACAGCTTGCAATGATCCGCTTCAGTGTCTGGCAACACGCTGAAGGTAATTCTTTCGATATGCGGACTCCAAAGATAGAGCCCTCGTGGCCCAGAAAAACTCGATGTACGCGAGAGGCTGATCCGGTACAAGCGTCTTGGTTCCAAGACCAGTACATGATCTCCCCAAATGCAGTTCCTGCAGCTACCAACACGCAGTTTTCGGATTCCCAAAAGACATGGGCCGAGTACAATATTGAACGAGAACTTGATGTTAGCTCTGACAAAGACAGTGCAAATGCTCTGTAGCACAGGTCAGTACATATAAGTCTCAGCCTCACGTGACTGGACGACGCACCTCTCAGGTTCGGTCTCCTTGCGCTGACGATGTATGGTAATCTGCACAAGTGCGTTGTGGGCTGTAACCGCAACACATATCCCTTGCTCGATCTCGGAAGCATCTTCAAGGCTACTGAATCGTGGAGCTAAATCAAGGATCCAATCCGGGGACCTTGCAACGACAGACAGGCAAACGTCCAGTTCAGACTCATGAAGGTCTTTCCTTGGGTCGAATCGGACTTCAATGGCCCGGACGAGGCAGCCGCCCCATACTACCAATTTGATCACATCTTCATAACTTTCAGAGTACACGGAGATGCCATGCACCGCTTGGGCCTTGAAAATGCGTCTTGACGCGATATATCGCGAACTTTTGGCGTCATAAAAACGCAAGAACGGTCCTTCTGCGGCGACGAGCAGAGCACCGCAGGAGGCCAATGCCGTCACTGGAAGACGTGTACACTCATGCTGCCCAGGTCAGCTGCAAGTAAGGTGGTCTCAGGAGGTTGTGTGATGCTCACATGCAGAGACGGTGTCATTTCGTTGCGCCACAGTCAATGTTGGAAATTCTCCCCCACCTGTGGCTGTTGGACTTGGGAAGGGCTTTGGTGGGGTTAGCCAGCCGGGGTATGACGCAACCCGACGAAATTTATACATCGCATTGCGCGCGCATACCCTGGGAACAGCACAGCCTGTATTCACTCTTCTATACTCGCAGTGGCAGTTAATAGTTACCGCGCAAAATGTCTCTAGCACCAGCCGGTCTCAACGCCGAGGACACAGACAACTCCGAGCAGGTACGGCGCGCGCATCACGAAGACACCGTGTGTCACCTAGTCACGACTAACAGAGGTACAGGTCGAACAGGCGTTCGCTGTCAAAGGTAGCACTCCTCACGAATTTTGACCTTCACTGCTGACAGGATCGCGTAGTTGTCCAGCACATCGAGACTTACTGGAAGATCCTCGAGAAAGTGCCCGGCTCGAAGCTGCGCCTCACCAAATTCGACGATGAAATCTACGAACACTTCAAGAAGGAATTTCCAGAATTCGATCCCAAGGCCACAATAGATGAGGACGAGATGAAGAGCAAAGAGGGCAAAGAGAAGTGGCGCAACTTCATTAACGTCTACGAGAAGAAGATCGACGACTACAATTTCGGCACCGTCATCCGGACGAATCCCAAGTTCGAGTACGGTCAGGACGAGACCATCTTCGCAGTGCGCATGCAGTTCTACGCTATCGAAATTGTCCGGTCCGTAGGAATGCTTGTCTAAAATGGATGCACAGCTGACCTCAACAGTAACCGCGAGGGCCTGAATGACTGGATCAACGAGAAGGCGAAGGCAGAAAGCAAATAAAAATTTGAGATTGCCTTTGAAGAAACATCACCTGCCGAATCTTCCAGTCATTCCTTCGCCACTGATGTGAAGCGCCAGTACCTTGACGACAATGGACCAGCCTTGGTACTCGTACCAGATGCTCTTTGTCTCCCACCACTTACCGCGCGTCGCCTCTCACAGCGATTGACATTGGCAAGCGTCAGGACGATTGTAAATCTGGTCAGCAACAGTAGAAAATGAACATCAAGAGTTGCCGAGCACAACGGTACAGCTGAGGTGAATGTATGATACATTAATGCATCCAGCGCGTTTCATGCATAACATCTCTGACTGTAGATTGCAAAATCTACCCTCAATATTTTGCTGTTCATGGCGTTGTGCATGGGTCTGCGGCTTACACTCGATTTCGCTTTCAAGGAACAATGCTAAGACTAGACAAAGTAACCGATGAAAACATCTTCCCAAAACGCGATATACGCTAGTCCGACAATGGAAACCCTTACTTTCATCTGGCTATATTCTAAGACATGTGCTCAGTGTCTTCTAAATACTTGCAATTGAGAATCGGTAAGCCCTCGACAGAGCGGCACACACCCATTCAAGTATGACTCGACCAACAGCCTCAGATTCCAGTGACGAGCCGGAGCAGAAAAGTCAACAGGCAGTGGAGGAGCACGAATACATGGTAAAAGCCGGCTGGAAAGCGCTGTTTGGATTCACAACGAAGAAGCACCTTCCAATACTCTCTGGTGCGCTGTTCAGCGCCTTCATCGCCGCGGCTACACTACCCGTGTTTGCAATTATCTACGGCCTCATCTTCCGCGACTATACGGATTATGGCGCGGGAAAGCTGGATAGCAGCGGCCTCCGTCGCAGCGTTACGAAGTACTGCCTCATTCTTACTGGCATCGCGTCGCTCAACTGGATGGCCAACAGCTTCTACTTCTTCTTTTTCCTCACTTTCGGCGAACTGCAGGCCAGAAGCGCCCGCAACAAGATTTTCGACGCATTGATCCGAAAGGACATGGCATGGTATGACACCCGCGAGACTGGAATTGCAGCATTTCTGCCAGCGATTCAAATGTAAGTTGATCAATGGACTCTTCATCATCATCATCTTTCTCTTTGACTAACAATATTAGGCATATCCGCGATCTACAACTTTCAGTATCGGCAACCATGGGTGAAGGCACTCAATGTATCATTCAAGGACTCGGAGCTCTTGGAGTAGCCTTCTTTTATTCCTGGAATCTCACGCTTGTCATTCTCTGCACTGTTCCACTAATTTATCTCGTCCAAGCATTCATTGCGCGCCGATTATCGATCCGAGCGAGCGAGCAAGAAGACAAGCTGCAAACAGCTCTCAGATACATAACGAATGCGATCCAGAGCATCGAGACCGTCAAATGCTTCAACGGCGAACGCTATGAGCTCAAAGTCTTCGCCGATATCACCGCACTCGCAGCGACTATATACATGCGTGTTGCCAACCTGCGTTCTCTGCAGATCGGTGTCATGCAATTCTTCACACTTAGCGTCTTCGTTCAGGGCTTTTGGTACGGTACCCATCTTGTAAGGCAGGGGGACAGGAGTGTCGGCCAGGTCATTACAACGTTTTGGGCTGCCTTGATGGCCATCCAGGGTATTACTGCGTTTCTGCCACAGTTCATTGTGATGCAGAAGGGAAGAAGTGCCGGCGCACACCTTGGGCTACTAATGCACCAGATCTCTGCAAGCGATCGGAATCATGAGATGGACGGCACATTAAAGCCTATCCGATGTCCGGGTGACATCGAGTTCCGGCAGGTCTGTCATCCATACAATCACTTTTGTGATAACCTTGCTGAATATGTAGGTTACGTTCTCATATCCAACTCGTACGGAGGAGATTGCGATCAGAAATATCTCCTTATTCTTCCCGGCAGGCGAGACAACTTTTGTCATTGGAAAGAGTGGATCCGGCAAGAGTACTCTTGGTCAGCTTCTTGTGCGGTTCTACCAGCCTACATCCGGAAGCATCCTACTGGACAGTCTTCCTCTTGACGAGCTCGATGTAAAATGGCTTCGGAACAACATCACCCTTGTCGAGCAGCATAGCGTGCTTTTCAACGACTCCATCGAACATAACATAGCGTTGGGCCGACCGGGCGATACTGTGGGCCTCCACGAAATCGAAGAAGCAATCAGGTTTGCCATGCTAGAGCCCATTGTTGAAGACCTCCCCGATGGTCTGAAAACCGAGCTAGGCATGAAGGGCAGTGCGTTGAGTGGAGGTCAGAAACAAAGAATGGCACTGGCCCGTGCAAAGGTGCGTGATACGCCAGTTCTCATTCTAGATGAGTCAACGAGCGCTCTCGACTGTATCACTAGGGGCATCATCCTTCAAGCAATACGAACTTGGCGCAAGGGAAAGACGACTATAGTCATCACGCACGACATCTCCCAAATCCAGTCTGACGACTTCCTCTACTTGATGGAGAATGCCCAGGTGGTGCAGGAGGGTTACCGCAAAGAACTTGAAAGTAGGACGGGGGCCTTTCAAACCATGGTTGCGTCCGACGACCAAGAAGAACAGGACGTGAGCGACAATGACGACTATTCAGACTACGACGAGGAGACGGAAGACATTTTATCCCTGTACCAAGACGACTCCTGGAATCTCCACAGGCCGATGCATCGTCCAATGTCTGCGGTCATGTTCGGAGAGAACGTCCTCTCGCCTTTCATCCAGAGAGGCCGGGACTCGTTCGCCGGCGGCTTTTTGGGAGGCCGGGACAAGCTCCGTAACAAGAAAGACCACTCGGAGACTTCGAGCGCCATGGCTTCGAAAAGAACGTCCATCGCTTCGGTCCACATGGGAGGCCTCAAGAAGCCTCCTAGTGTGCCTTCTGCAGCACCTGGTGAATACCCGCTCCGCGCATTCACTTCGGGAGCGCCACTGAACAAGCGCGTCTCTGGTGTTATTGCGTATAAACGCCCCA
>Ga0265780_10006582_pt1 | contig 14381 bp, 13 predicted proteins | sample P1T30metagenome_FD_192432 | JGI IMG/M metagenome (GOLD analysis project Ga0265780, IMG submission 192432) | Plant litter microbial communities from East Loma Ridge, Irvine, California - P1 T30 | ecosystem: Environmental > Terrestrial > Plant litter > Unclassified | place: USA: California... | reverse complement strand
AGATGTATATGTACGTCGCCCCAAAGTCTAGTTGAAAAGTAATCTGAATACGACTCTGGGAACGATCGGTCGCCTATTCAGTCGACCGTTTTTTTTTTCGAGTTTTACCTACTCTTCACCTCTAAAACGCTGACACAACCCGCAGCAAAACGACTCCGGTCTTCCACTCACCTCTACAGACGCCATATCCTACCTAACCTTCCTCTCCGAGACCGCAACCACATACTCGCTCTCCCTCGGACTCAAAAACAGCCTCTCGATTCTTCCCTCCGTGATCCACCTCATCGACTTTGCTGTAAACGAGCAATGCTTCCAAATAGGCGAATGCGCCGCCTACGCTTCTTTCCTCGCCTCCAACAAACCTGTTTTCAACATCGAATACCCGCAGCCACTTAACGCCGCTGCTGTACAGGGACCTGCGTGTAAAAATCCAGTCGTTGGCGGGATGAGCACGGCACTGAAGGATTTAACGCTGGACGGGAGGGTGATCTATTGCGATGGCGGCGGCGTTGTTGTAGATACGCCTACTGTTGGGGGAACTTCGCCGTCGAAGCCTTCGCGCCCACCCAAGCCGGTGCCTACTGCTAGTTCGACGAGGCCGGCGGTTCCCTCGAGATCTTCGACGACAACAAAGACTACAATGACACGCAGCCAGACGACAACTACGGACATACCGACAGGGGTGCCCGGTGGTGGTGGCTGTAGGTCGAAACATTGGGATCAGTGTGGTGGACAGAATTGGAATGGTTGTACGGTTTGTGAGGTACTTAGTCGTGATGTTATTTACGAGGAGAACTGTGCTGACTTTTGCTGTAGTCTCCGTATACGTGTAAGGGCATTTCACCGCCGTGGTATTATCAATGTGTGTGAACGATGTCACTTTGCACTCTCAATCCTTGCTTCAATGGGGCGAGGCACACCTGGGGCGACAGAGTTGAGAAAATCCTGTGACATTCAGGATTACCGAGATCCGAGTGGTGGATACGTATCACAGTCTTCGGTATAGATTCAGAAAGAACCGGTACTGGTCTGGAGGCTATGTATTCGAAAGGCTTCAGTGTGGAAATAGAAAGGATTTTTACTACTCAGATATGTCCAAATACTTTCGCTCAGGTACTCTACCACCTCCTTGCATAGTCAGTTCAAGTCTCCGTGGTACACACTCATTATCTCTTTCATGTCTAATTTACCCCTCCTGATGAATTGTGAGATGCGCTGCTTAGGTGACACCATCGCCAGGCATGGGCGAGACAGGTGGATAGCACAAGCACGACAGAAAGCCGCAGGTTCGAGCAGGCAGCGTGATGTTTCCGTGAAAAGAAGGCATTTCCATTGAACAAGCAGTATATGTTACAGATTCTAAAGAATTTTGCGGGATCGCTACTAAATTAACTCTTTTCAACATTCTTACAAACCTAGCGGATTGCTGGCCGATGTACTCTTGCTGGAGCTTCCCGAGAGACCGGGCACATTGGGCCTGCTCGCCATGGACGCCATACCCCCCACACTACTAGTGCTTAGACCGAGAGGGTTCTTGTGCGTTGTTGAGCGGCTACCTGGGGCGCCGGTGATGTCTTTGAGCGAGTTGCCGTACTCGCGGACCATGTCACCCCACGTGCGCGAAGTGTTTGCAATGCTGAACAAGATGAATTAGACTAATGCACTGGATAGAGGGGTTTTTGCCAAGGTACCTTGCTCCAGCGCCCCTTCCAGCTCCGGCGACACCACTACCTGCTGCTGTCACGACCGCGCCTGCAGCATTTCCAATCCCGCTTGTTGCTGCACTGACAGCACTCCCTATGCCCGACGACGCGGCACTGAGGCCCTTGTTTAGCCAACCTTGTTGCTGTTGCGGCTGTCGGGGCACGTTTTTGGCTGGCGGTGGAAGAGGCTTCTTTTGGCCGATGGCTGTGGTGGTCTTTTTAGGTAGGGTGTTGGTGACAGGCTTCTTTGTGGCTGTCGTCGCCTGCTTCTTCTGCATGGCCATGTTGACAGGCTTCTTAGGGGCCTGGACGGCTGGTGCTTTCACAGCCGTGTTTCTTGTCTGTGCCTTTACAGCCGTCTTTTTTGCCGTGGACGTGACGGGCGTCTTCTTAGTGCCAATGGGTTGAGCAACCATTGTAGCGAGATGTAGAGTGAATCTTGTTGGTGAGATTTGTGGAGATGCTATCTAATCAGGTGCGAGAACAAGTGGCGGATGTAGCAGGAAACATGTCGGGGACATCTCAGCGTAATCCTCAATGTAGTGGCATAGAAAGTTGGCAAGCTGCTATGCCTGTCACACATGTGGCGCAGATGATGTCAGGCACGGAAGGGGTGGGGGGCGCTTGTCCCAATCTAATCTGGCGTGATCGGCGTTCGAGACCCTGGCCCCATGCCTGTTTCGAATCTCCAACACTTGAACGTCGGTCGTCGGTCGTGTGCCAGATGGCATCGCCCATCGCATTCTCCTGTAGCCAACTGTCTCTTTGCTTCGTAACACGCCTACTATCTTTTGCTCTTCGGCGACGTTTGAATTGCAGTCGTGCTCGATTGATAGGCCCTCTCGCCCTCCGCAGTGCGGAGCTGTGAATGTAAACGAACACACGCTCACCGCACGCGACCTGCCCGCCATGAGCCGCATTCACGTCTGGAAGCTCAACGTAGAATAGCATAGCAAATTCGTGAGTGCCCTTTTTGCTCGTGCCTCCACCAATGTCGCAATAACAGCGCGCCCACTCCCCACTCAGCACAACAATGCTTGGTGACGAGGCCGTTATGAAGCTGAAGCGCTCGATGAGCGACGGCGATCATCTCATTCCAATGGGTGAGATGACGCCGCCTCGCTCGCCTGAGAAGAAGACGCCTCTCCCCAAGAACAGATATAATCGCTCCTTCTCGTGGTCGAAGCTGACAGACTCACTCAAAGGCAAGAGAGGCCCATCGTCGCGCTCATCCCGTTCCTCGCGCAGTTCTCACACACCCTCGATCGATAAGCGCGGTATTTCAGGTCCAATATTAGATCCCAAGAGCCCGCTCTGCCCGCCCAGGCCAAAGACGCCCATATCGAAGCGGCCGGCCGCACAATCTAGTCCAGCGACACCAAAGCGAAACTGCGTATCCTCTGCGTCAAGGCATTCGTACTCTGCCTCGGACCCCACAAACTATTCGTCTCCTCGTCTTGCTTCACGTGTCCATCGCCCGTCCCCACCTCCGCCTCTGCCAATCAACACGAGCTTCGAGAGCAAGGGAAGCACATTGATCGACAGTCCGTTGGAGCGCATAGCAGAGTCACTGCACGAGCCTCACGAAACGCTCTTGGCCGAGCCTCTCAGACTCGACAAAGTATACAGATACTTGGAAGACATGGAGCCAGCACGACTACAGCCTCCCAACATGGGGGGCACCAAAGGCCGCGCCATGCAGCAGGCCAAGGACATGGAGTTGCTAGTCGCTGAGAGAGCGAAGCGGGGCGGCGAAGAGCCCCCGCCATATGATTTCTATGAGCTTATCGGTAAAGGTGCCTACGGTCGTGTATACAAAGGGTGAGCAGTCTCAACCGACCAATATGACGCTGATTAACAGTATCTAGAAAGAGCCGCAACACGGGCGCGCTTGTCGCCATCAAAATTATTGAAATCGACAAGGTCGACTATGAGGAGATGACGCATAAGAACCTCCAAGATACGCTAAAGGAGATTGACATCTTGCAGCAGCTTAGAGACAGTAAAGCCAGGCCATACGTCAACATCATAGAAGAGGCAAGGCCAGTCCACAATGAGCTATGGATCATCAGCGAGTATGCCAGTGGTGGCAGCGTCAACACTCTGATGAAGCCAACGGCCATGAGTAAGGATCCCGGTCCTGGGCTACCGGAAAAATTCATCATACCCATTGCTCGTGAACTGGCCCAAGGCCTCAAGTACATTCACGAAGCCGGAGTACTACACCGCGATCTGAAATGTATGTCTTAAACGGTTTGTGCCTGACAGCCCTTGCTAACAACCGTGCAGCCAACAATGTTCTCATTCTCGAAGATGGCCGCGTGCAGCTATGCGACTTTGGCGTCTCTAACACCCTTGAGCCAGAACGATCGAAGCGCTCAACCATCGTCGGTACACCATTTTGGATGGCGCCTGAACTCCAGAAGGAATGGGTCAAGGATGCCGATCCGCACAGCTTGTTACAGCCCAAGGAGATCTCTTACGGCAGTGAAGTCGATATCTGGGCTTATGCCTGTACCATTTTCGAAATGGCTTGCGGGTTGCCGCCGCATCACAAGATTAGCCAGTTTGACCTGCCAACCGCTGGCGTCCCTGTTCTCGAAGGCGACCGGTTCTCAGAAGAACTCAAGGAGTTTCTTGCTTTCGTCTTCCAACCCAATCCACACGATAGGCCCACACCAGACGAGATTCTGGAGCATCCTTACCTCGCAGACAGTGCCAAGATGTATCCAACCGTGTCTCTAGTCAAGTTGGTGGAAGACTACTATGTCTGGGAACAACAAGGTGGCGCCCGTCAGTCACTGTTCAACCCATACGGTGCACAGGCGCCAGATCCTCTTGCCCCGGAGGATGAAGACGACGACGACGATGACTGGTCGTTCAGTACATCAGAAGAGTTCGAACAAGAGCACGCGCCACAGTTTGCTGACCCTTTTGCTGCTGGGGCTGGGCAATCTTTCAATGGAATGGGCTTACCGCCAGTGGCAGATCTAGGTCGATTCGAACAACTGCAAGCCAGATTTAAGGAGGAGTCGATTGTGCGGGGACAAAAGCGCCTGAACAAACTATTCGACACTAACACAACGCCGTACCGATACAGCGCGGTTGATATGCCAGAACCGCCCAACGGCCGCCCACCGTCAGACCTGGTGTTGCGAGACTTCAACCCTGGCGCGCCTAACCGCGAGACCGTCATCGATTTAGACTTTTCCATGCCATCAGCAGACGAAATACCGAATATTGATTTAGGCGAGGTGCCCACTATACGGGCAAATCGTATGAAGAGCATCATACGGGAAATGGAGGAGGAAGAGCGTCGTGATGCTTTCAATGAAGAAGACGAACTCACTAAACGGGCCACGAAAGACTGGACGTTCCCCAGCATGAACGACGACTCGAATCGCAAGACGATGGAGTGGTCATTTGCAGCAGAGCAGCCTCAGACCAATCGAAAGACCATGGAATGGTCGTTTGCCGCCGAACAGCCAAACCGCAAGACGATGGAGTGGTCGTTCCCGGCTCAGCCCCAGAAGCCAAATCGACGTACAGTAGAATGGACGTTTGATGCGGCCATGGCAGAGGCCAACAATGAGCCAAGGAATCGTGCATCAAATCGCATTTCTCGACGGAGGGAAACGAAGGAGTGGACCTTTCCCAAGGATGAGAATCGCAAGACACAAGACTTTGCATTTCCCATGGGTAGTCCAGCGCGACCAAGCTTGCGACAAGCACAAACGGCACCCCTTGAGCCTATAGATGATTATCCTGAATTTATTAGCTCGCCGCCTGGATCGCCTCTCCGATCATCGATGATCGATCTAGACATGGCCATGGTGGAAGACTACCGTCCATCAACGTCTGGTTCCGAGACCTATACAGCAGGTGGGGAGCGCATCAACGACAATCCGTTCAACCTAGAAGACCAGGTCCAGCTTTCTCAGAACAACCACCGCGCATCATTCCATATGAAGTCGCAGTCTGAGCCGAATCATGCCGTGCCAGGCTTGTTGACGCCCCAGCAATACGACGAGCAAGGTCACCCTACCAGCCTAGATCCGCACCATCCCAGCTTGCACGCCCGAGGCGTGAGCTCAGCAAGCCAAGTACAAGGGCATCCTAAGCCTACCGCGAACAACATTGCAGGTGGCCAATATCACCGCCCCAGCCAGCGGTCGCAGCAAATGATATGGGACGGCTGGTCGCATACCATGGCATACGGTCTCAGTAGCGACGATATGTCACCCCCCATGAGCGTCACTACCGACACCTCGCTCGAAGAAGACGACGTAGACGAACTTTGGGATACATTTGAGCGGCTAACCTTTCAGCAACAGCAGCAGCAACAGCAGCAACAGCAGAACCGCTCTTACCCCGCTCCGCTCCGCTCCTCCCGCAGCAGAAATGATTCACACGCAACATCGCTTACATCATCGACCTACAACCTCGACTCGGACACGGACGATAGTTACAACCCCTACTCATCCTCGTCCGATTTTGACCAGCACGAGTTGCAAGCAGGCTCCAACCCTTACCGCAAAAGCACACTCAGCGTAGGACCTAATGGTAAGCCGCTAGTAGAGTTTCCTATCCCCCATGGCCCGGATATGGAAGCAGTGTTGGGAATCAATGTCGATATGAGGGCTATGCAGGATGCACTGCTTAAGACTGCAATGGAGCTTAGGGACGGTACGCGTGCTAGTAGGGATTTACTGAGGGCAATGCGGTTGCAGGATGTAGAGGATGGAGAGGATGAGGAAGCAGGGGATGAGGAACTGATGAGTAACGATACTGTGAGATTGAGGTAGAGCTGAATGGAGTGGGTTTGCATTTTCCGGTGTGGGTGGGGACTCGACGGAATATTTGGCGTTTGGGACGTGATTTGGGTGAGTCGGGAGGTGTGTTTACTTGAGTTTATGCTGTGTGTGTGTGTGTGTGTGTTTGAGATTTTACTTATACGATGAGAACGGCAATGCTCTTTTTTGTTTCCCTTGTGCTATTATAAACATGGCATGGTATCGGGAGAAAGAAAGAAAGAAAGGGATGGACTAGGGGTTATAAACTATAGATCTAGGATTGTGGAGATTATGAACCGAAGTGAACAGGTTAGTTCTAGTTTGTAATGTCCAATGTACAGTCATACTACTATACTATGCTATGATAGTGGATAGAAGTGGTAGCTGGTGTTTAGTTTGTTAGTAGGTAGTTTTACGTCTGCGATCAAGTGCATAGGAGAAAGCGTGTATGAGAGAGAGAGAGAGTGAGAGAGAGAGAGAGAAAAAGAAAGAGAGAAAGATATATACTTGTGTAGTGTATATTTGTCTCCGCTATGATCATAGCCATTGCTAATCTGAAAGATTATTACTGTGCTCACTAGCTGTTTCCACTGCAAAGCTTGATACCACAACTACATGTCCATGTATATATAATGTACTATGCACATTATTACTTGTGCGAATAAGTTATGTACAATGGTATTTGTAAATGTGACTGTAAATAGGGCATGCCTTATCCATGCCAGGCCAATCCTATCCATGCCTCCGACCCGTGCCGTTGTTGCAAAAACAAAGACCAGATATGATAGCACGACAAAGAGAGAGAAGAAGAAGAAGAAGAAGAAAAACAGTTATCCACCATATTGACTACACTCAAGAAAGGGTATACTTGATACTCAATCCATGCTAAGAGAAGACACAAAACGCCGGCAATGAGATGAGTGAAGAAGAGAAAAAAAAGTGGCAGCAAGTAGGGACAGCTGGGTAATGGAGGCGCAGTGAATTGTTAGTTCGGATCGATCGTAACGGGGCGTGAGAAGAAGGGTGTTGTTGACGTCGTGTTGGTTTGTACTACAACCATCTACCGACTACCAGCTTCAAGTTGGCCGGGTGTAGGTTGCTGTGCAGGAGTAGCACCACGACTACGGCCGAACCAGGTCGAGAAGGTCGAGACACCTGTCTGATTGTTGGTCATCTGATTGTTTGTCGAGTTGGATGTCTGATAGCCCATCAGCCTGGACCGCCAGCTAGAGTTTGCGCCAGTTTGCCCGGCTGTCTGTGGAGCGGTTGCTACGCGATCGCGTCTACCAGGGCGATTTAGTCGACCAAACCGGTCGGGGCCTTGTCGCTGCTGGTAGTCGGCGTTGATGACTAGGACACGAGACCGAGCAAAAGGGTTGGTAGTCGTCCAGACTGCCTGCGGTGAGCCGAGTCCGACAGTTGATCGGCGTCCAGTGGCTGAGTCGATCTCTCCCTCTGGGCGAGGTTTTGGAACGTAGTAGTCGGCCTTGCACAACGGGCAGCAGGCGCGGCGGCCTGTTAACCACGGATCCACACAGCTGGCATGAAAGGCGTGACCGCAAGTCAAGCCTCGAACATCATCATCGTCCTCCAACGTGTCCAGACAGATGGCGCAAGTGTCGCCTGGCTCGGCCAACATCTCCGGCGCAGTAGCAGTACGTATTGGATCCTCGTCGTCATCATCCGAGTCATCTTCGCGTTCCTGTACGTTTGCGTGTGGAGTAGCACTGTGCCCTTGACCGTTGTCAGTCTTCCCAGCCATCGCCTTCTCCGCCTTCTCTTCCTCCAGCTGCTTCTCGACATGCTTTACTTGCTCGCCCTTCAACGGGTTGCTCTCCACACTAGCCCTCGGTGAAGCGTTCTGGTGGGTAGTAGTGTTCGGAGCAGCAAGATCGTCGCGAGCCATGGAGAGTGCAGTGTCGTGCCTCGGTGCCGGACCTTGGTCTTGGGCATTCATAGCACCCTCGACGTCCTTGATGCTTCCTGCCCGGCTCTGCGGCGCGGTTGCAATACCTCCGTTTGCTGATAGACCCTCGGATTCGCGACTCGACCTCCACTGCTTGTACTTTGTGAGTGGGAAGCGGTCGTTGACCTCGTCCATGGTCATGAGCTTCTTCTCCCTCCTCCTTCGATGCGGTCGGGGCATGTTGGCCATATCAATGGGCTCTCCATTTGCAGCGGCCTGGGCGGCGCGACGACGATTGTATCGGAAGCAGTACTTAACGCCGACGATGATCCTGGGCGGCGCGTTAATAGAGTGCAGACTGGATGCACCCGCACATGACCTACCATAGATTTGTAAAGACTACACCAAAGCCGAGGGCGACAAAGAAGAGCAGGGGCGAGCTGGTAGGGCCGCCGTTGCCGCCATCGTTGTTGCTGGGTGGTTGGGTGGACGAAGGGGCCGAGGTGAAGACGGCGGTGGTCGACATGGCGATGCGACACTACTGTTCCATGTGCCGGTTGGGTGTGGAGCTGACGAAGGCGACGGTCGATGTGTTGCGATGGCGCGGTTCGGGCGAGGAAATGGCGGTGCAATAAAGGCGTGGTGGGAACGATGGTGACGGCAACGACTGCGCCCGTGGCGATCGAAGGGCGGGCGGGATCTTACAGGCAGTGACTGGCGCAACGGCGGGATTGCCCACACTCACTAGCCGTGGACAAAGACAATGGCTGCGGCGCACATGTGATGCAGGCTGCGGCACGGTCTGGTGCAGGTAGCGGGCAGTGGGCGTGAATGGGGGTTGTGGTGGTGGTTGTTGTTGTTTTGAACTTGCACGTAGCTCCAGTGAATAGGGACCGTCGAGTGTCAGAAAGCGAAGGCGGGTGGCCGTCAGGCGGATAAAGACTGCAAAGACGTCGGTCGCTAGGGTTAGGTTGGACAAGCGGACAAGGAAAGTTGCCAAGGATGACAGGCGTTCCCGAGTAGTGTGGCGCAGAAGAGCTTATCTACGGCCGCGATATGATGGTTGCTTGTTTGTTTGTGCCGTGTTCGTGTGTTGCGTCGTGTACAGTACTGCGGGGAGTTGCTTGCTCTCTATAGTCATGCATCAATGCCCACCATGCCCATCTTCTCCCCCCTCCCCCCCCCCTAGTTTGCTTGCCGTGTCCACGCAATCCAGCTCGAAACCCTGCTTGCCATCCATGGCCGCAACCCCCCTGCTACCACCAAAACCCAAAACCCAAACCAAGTGGGCCCCCCTTCCCCAGCGCTAACAAGCCTGCGAGCGTACCCACACCCTCTCCCCAATCCACCACTCGCAGCAAGACGCACTTCCCCAGCTTCTGCACGGTTTTCTCTGGCCCCGAAATTGACACCACGGCTCGCCTGTAACCCAAGCTTGTTCGAATCCGATTGCACGCAATTCGCATACCGGTCTGAACAGTACTTCTCCACACGTGATACAGCAGTGTACAGCACTCCCTTTCTCCTCGTGCCGCGTTCCCTTCCACCGCCACTCAATCTGCCGCAACACGGCATTGCATTGCTACCGGCGCAGCCATGGCCGAGCCTGCCGAGCCCAACCCAATCGTCTTCTTCGACATCACTCTGGGAGGTATGCACCCACCCTTGTGTCCTACGGATCCCCCTCACCCCGCGCCACCTTCCGCCCGTTGGCCTTGGCTTAGTCCATCCCCCCCGTGACTACCTATGCCGTAACTACCAATGCCGCGGCTGACATGAGCAACCAGGAGAGAAGCTGGGCAGAATCAAGATGGAGCTGTTCAAGGACGTCGTGCCCAAGACTGCTGAAAACTTTCGTCAATTCTGCACTGGCGAAACAAAGAACAGTCGGGGCCAGCCGCAGGGCTACAAGGGCTGCAAGTTCCATCGTGTGGTAAGCGCTGTTTCAAGTTGTGGCTGTGGCGGTTGCGGCTATTTCCCGCTCGTATACTCCTCAACAAGCACTAATAATACGCTCAGATCAAAGGCTTCATGATCCAAGGCGGCGATTTCATAAACGCAAACGGGACCGGCTCAAGAACCATCTGGGGGGTGGACAAGTTTGCCGATGAGAACTTTACCCTCAAGCACGACAAGCCTGGTCTGCTGTCCATGGCAAACTCTGGCCCAGTAAGACACAGCCCACCTTCCTCGACTCGGACAAATGACATGCTGACGTGTGCAAATTAGAACACGAACGGATGTCAGTTCTTCATCATCACGGCCAAGAGTGGAACGCCCCATTTGAACGGTAAGCACGTTGTGTTTGGCAATGTCATTGAAGGCATGGACGTCGTGACCAAGATTGAGAACACGCGAACATTAGCCAACCCCGAAGGAAAGCCTGTTCAAGACATTGCCATTGCCCAGTGCGGCGAGATGTAAGAGACATGTTGCTGGCACTTGTGCAAAACACGTCAGTTTCCCAACCATGGTGAGGAAAGTAAAAATAGCAATACCCAGGCTGCTCTCAGCGTCCAACAAACATTGTGTCAATCCTTTCTTCGCATGATTGCATTGACGTGCCTGAACTATGGGTTGCTGAGGCTAGCGCCCGTGCTTACATAAGGGACCCGCTGAAATTCTCTCGGCCTTATGCCCACAGTCGCGTGCATTCACCCCCGCCGCCTTTTACAGCCTTCTTCACCACGCCGCCGGCACGTCATACCACTGCTCCGATGTAAAACCCTTCGCCTTTTGCTTTCTGCTCCAACATGGTCTCACTTGCTGCAACAAACCGGCCCGTCAGTGCCCTCGTCCCGAACATGGCAGGTGGCAGCCTCAAGCGCAAGCAAACCGAGCCCTCGTCCAGCCCGGTCGCAGAGAAGACGGGCCCGGGTCAGGCCAAGCGCCGCCGAGTGACATTTGACCCCGAGGTCGACGTGAGAATACTGTGCGATCCCAATGAAAAGAGCTTAGAGCTGGTGGGCGAGGAGGTGCGGCGCGCCATTGAAAAGCATGCGGCGGGCGAGAAGGCGGCCTACGATGGCCTCAAGGCCCTGTTCAAGGAAGCACCGACGTCTGCAACTGCACCGCTGTCGCGCCTTCTGCAGAAATATGTCATTGCACTCACCGACAATACGCCGCTCCTCGACGCAAACTGCAAGGGATTGGTGCATGCCGTCATTGATTGCAGCTGGATCGCGCGCAACGACGACTTTCTACGCTCTTTCCAAATCTTCCTGCGCAGGTTGCTATCCGTACAGTCCGGCTACATGTCGACCGTATTACAGATGCTCGTCGACATGTTCCTGGACGCACCCTCCCCACACGCCAGGCAGCAGGACGACCCGCCAATCCAACGCGTACACCTACAAGCTCGCGTACACCAGACACTGAAGAGCATACTCCGATACAGTCCCATGGCTAGCTCCTTCCTCGCACCTGTCATATCCAGCACATTTCCCTTCTCCAATGATAGCGCAAAGGCACACGTCGAATATATCCGTAACATCTTTACCGTGACCGAGTACGCGCCCGAGATTAGAGGCGAGATCCTGGCACTGGTCACGGATAAACTATGCAAGATTGATGCTCAAATGCAAATCGACATGGACGACATAGACGATGACCTGGAGGAGCGCCTCGTCAACGATGCCATCCACGACGAGGAAGACGATGACACTCTAAGCGATGCCGGCTCTGTCTCAAGCGAGGAGAGTCTGGATGCGGAGGAGCGACGGCTCAAAGACATCAAGGACATGATGCTCAAGCTCGACAGCGTCATGGACGTACAATTCTCCTACTACGCTTCCATTTTCGACAAACGCGATGCCAAGGAATCGGACCGCATCTACCAAACTCTCCTTGCACAGTTCCAGTCCATCATCATCCCCACCTACCGGTCACGACACGCCCAGTTCGTCTTGTTCCACTTTAGCCAAATGTCGCCCAATTTCATGGAGCGCTTCGTGGATGCTTGTTCACATCTAGCCATCGACTCCAACAGACCTCCATTGCTGCGTGCATCAGCCTGTGCCTATCTTGCCTCGTATATCGCTCGTGGTGCACACGTGCCCGGGTTTGTGGTACGCGATGTCTTTGCGACTCTGTGCGAGCAGCTTGACCGCTTACGAGCTACGCATGAGCCAAAGTGCATTGGCCCCGATTTACGTCGCTATGGCACATACTATGCCATTGCACAAGCACTGCTCTATGCCTTTTGCTTCCGATGGCGCGATCTGATCGTAACGACCGACGGCAAGCTCCCCACCGATGCAGACATCATGTACCACGAAGGTGACTTTTTATGGCACGGAAAGACTCTCGAGATTGTACGCCGCAACATATTCTGCAAGCTCAACCCACTGAGGATATGTGCACCGGACATTGTCAAGCAGTTCGGACGCATCTCCAAGCATCTTCGTTTTACCTACGTTGATACTCTTGTGGAGACCAACAAGCGTGTACGACTTTCACGCAGCCTGGCTAGTGGCTATCTCAATGGCATCGGCGGCCGCGAGACGGCTCTCACCGGGAAAAAGGGCGAAGAGGCATTCTTGATGGATGCATACTTCACATTCGATCCGTACGTACTGCCGCGGAGTAAGCGGTGGGTTGAGCGAGATTACGTCCAGTGGAGACCAGTGCCCGGTATGCCCGTAGAAAAGGACGATGAGGATGATGATGAAGAGGAGGAAGATGACGACGAGGACGATGACGATGACGAAGACGCCGACGATAGTACTTCTGATGAAGAGGACGAGGAAGTTCACGAAGCCAATCCTGACGATCTTGACGATGGTAGTACGGAGGCCAGTCTATGATTTTAGCATGTATTCTCTTCACGGCGTTCACGGGGCGAAAAGATGGGGAAAGGGAATTATCTGGGTCAGCATTGCAAAGGCGCCAGGTTCGGCAACGATGGATACTTGATACACGGCCTTTTTGATCTGGTGCATACTTCAGCAAGGGAAAGGAAAACATAGTACAGCATAGTTTTGGGACTAGTAGAGGAATGGTTGTGTATAAACATTTGAAAATGCTGAATAAAAAGTTTATATCAATCATGGTCATGTGTTTTATTTGCATTGGAGGCGCCGGTTGCAATGGGGGGTTTCGCTTTTGAGTAGAGTACAAGGAGAAGTGGCTGCTAGTAACATACGCATTTTGGTGGATACTAGAAGTTGTGTTAGTGTTGGTGTACGTGGATACGATGAATCCAGCGGGATACAAGTTATCCACATGACAAGTAAATCATTCTAGCAAACAATCACACAAAGAATTGAGTAGTCTTTATTGGTAAGCAAACGAGATGATTTCTTTTTATCAATTTCAACTGTCAACTAGGCGTAGGAAAGGTCTTGCATGTTGAATGCAATCCCCTAAAAGAATAGACGAGCTCGGGTCTAAGATGACAAGAACATCTAAGACATTGTCTCTGATAATTTCATATAGAGAGAAGAAGAAGAAGAAGAAGAAGAAGAAGAAGAAAAAAAGCCCTTTTCTTTACCCGGCCCAAACGCGCTCATGCAAAGCCTTTCAAACCAGGAACCTTGTGCATGACTTCGTGCGCCTTGTTGGTAGCCCCATTGGCCAGGTCCTGTCCTTTGTCGACGACATTGTTTGCGATTTCCTGCACTTTGGAGCCTTCGTAGCCCGGCAGCGGGGATTCGTCGTAAGACTTCTTGACCTCGCAGTGGAGACTACCGGTTACGTTTAGCCTGACCGTCTCGATCCGCTTGTAGTACTTTCCGTCCTTTTTGGCACCAGTCACGGGCTGTTTGTACCAGCGCGTCGCTTTTGTTTCGTACACTTTGTGCGGGATTTTGCCAATGAGCGCTTCGACCTTTGCGGTGAACTTGCTGTGCGGCGACACGCGAAAGCCCTCCTCGAGACTCAGCGTAATCGTCTTTGCATCCTTGGTCGACTTTGTGTTGGTCTTGGTGTAGTCGAAGCGGACGGAAAGTTCAAATGTGGATTCGTAGCTGCCAAAGTTGT
>Ga0265780_10006581_pt1 | contig 14382 bp, 14 predicted proteins | sample P1T30metagenome_FD_192432 | JGI IMG/M metagenome (GOLD analysis project Ga0265780, IMG submission 192432) | Plant litter microbial communities from East Loma Ridge, Irvine, California - P1 T30 | ecosystem: Environmental > Terrestrial > Plant litter > Unclassified | place: USA: California... | reverse complement strand
CCCGCCCTCGCCGACGCGACCTCGGCCGACGAGGTCCGGGCCCTCCTGGGGGCGACCGCGTGAAGATCGTCACGATCTGCGGCGCCGGGATCGGCTCGAGCGGGATCCTCAAGGTCAACGCCGAGCGCGTCCTGCAGCGGCTCGACATCGAGGCCGACGTCGTCGCCGCCGACGTCGGTTCGATCGCGGCCGTCGCCGCCGACGCGCAGGTGATCCTCACCTCGGCGGAGTTCGTCGACGCGATCGGCGACACCTTCGCCGAGGTCGTCGTCGTGCGCAACCACTTCGACCAGCAGGAGCTCACCGAGGCCCTCGAGCGCGCCCTGGGCTGATTGCGAGCCGCGCGGCGCCCGCCCGGCGGCAGCGGGCCGCCCGGGCCCGGGCGGGCCCCGTCCGGCCGCGCACCGCACGACGAGGGCCCCGGGAGCACGTGCGCCCGGGGCCCTCGTCGTCGCTCCTGCTCAGGCCAGCAGGGCGCGCGCGCCGGCCTCGAGGTCGGCGACGGCGGCCTCGGCGGCGGCGCGTCGGGTCGCGGCGTCGCCCTCGGTGCTCGAGGCGTCGACGTAGACCTTGAGCTTCGGCTCGGTGCCGCTCGGCCGGACGACGACCCGCGAGCCGTCCGTCAGCCAGATGCGCAGCACGTCGCTCGGCGCGAAGCCCTCGAGACCGTCGCGGAGGTCGTCGACGTGGTCGACCGTGCGGCTGCCCACCGAGGTGGGCGGCTGCTGCCGGAGGCGCGCCATGAGCTCGTCGATGCGCCGGAGGTCGGTCACGCGGATCGACACCTGCGAGGACGCGTACGCCCCGAAGCGCTCGTCGAAGGCGGCGAGGCGCTCGGTGATCGACGAGCCCGCGTCGTGCAGCTCGGTGGCGAGGGCGAGCAGGTCGACGGCGGCGGAGATGCCGTCCTTGTCGCGCACGACCTCGGGGTCGACGAGGTAGCCGAGGGCCTCCTCGTAGCCGAAGAGCAGGCCGTCGACGCGGGAGACCCACTTGAACCCGGTCAGGGTGTCGGCGTGGCCGAGGCCGTGCTGGCGCGCGACCTCGCGCAGGGCGGGGGAGGAGACGATGCTCGCGGCGAGGACGCCCTGGCGACCGGCGGCGACGGCGCGCTCGGCGGCGCGCCAGCCGAGCAGCTGCCCGACCTCGTTGCCGCTGAGGCGGCGCCAGCCCTGCTCGGTGGGCACGGCGACGGCGAGGCGGTCGGCGTCGGGGTCGTTGGCGAGGACCAGGTCCGCACCGACGCGCTCGGCGGTGGCGACGGCGAGGTCGAGGGCGCCGGGCTCCTCCGGGTTGGGGAACGCGACCGTCGGGAAGGTCGGGTCGGGGGCGGCCTGCTCGGCGACGGGCACGGGCTCCGTGAACCCCGCGCGGCCGAAGACCCGGCGGGCGACCTCCCAGCCGACGCCGTGCATCGAGGTGTGCACCACGCGGGGCTGGCGCAGGCGGGCGGACGTGCCCGCGAGGGCGGCGGTGCGGTCGACGTACTCGTCGACGACCTCCTCGCCCGCGGTGCGCCAGTCGTCGGAGCGGGGGAGGTCGGCCACCGAGCCGCGCGCCGCCTCGTCGATGCGCGCGGCGATCTCGGCGTCGACGGGGGCGACGATCTGCGAGCCGCCGTCGGCGCCGCCCAGGTACACCTTGTAGCCGTTGTCGGCCGCCGGGTTGTGGCTGGCCGTCACCATGACGCCGGCGCTGGCGTCGAGGTGGCGCACGGCGAAGGCGAGCACGGGGGTCGGCAGGGCGCGGGGGAGGAGCGTGGCGTCGACCCCGGCCGCGGCCATGATCTCGACCGTGTCGCGGGCGAAGACGTCGCTGTTCGTGCGGCCGTCGTAGCCGACGACGATGCTGGGGCGCTCCTCGCGACCGGTGAGGAACGCCGCGAAGCCCGCCGCGGCCTGCGCCACGAGCACGCGGTTCATGCGGGTGGGGCCGGCGCCGAGCTCGCCGCGCAGCCCGGCGGTGCCGAACTGCAGGCGGCCGGCGAAGCGCTCCTCGAGGGCCGCGCGGGCCTCGGGGTCGTCCTGCGCGGCCGTGAGCAGGCGGTCGAGCTCGTCGCGCGTGCGGGGGTCCGGGTCCTGGTCGCGCCAGGCCTCGGCGGCCGCGACGACGCCGTCGTGCCCGCTCACAGGGCCGCCACGATGCGCGCGAGGAGGTCGCTGATGACGGGCTCGGCGGCCTTGCCCGCCTCGAGCACCTCGGCGTGGCTGAGCGGCGTGGTCTGGATGCCCGCGGCCAGGTTGGTGATGAGCGACATGCCCAGCACCTCCATGCCGGCCTGGCGGGCCGCGATGGCCTCGAGGGCGGTGGACATGCCGACGATGTGGCCGCCCATGGCCTTGGCCATCTGCACCTCGGCGGGGGTCTCGTAGTGCGGCCCCCGGAACTGCGTGTAGACGCCCTCGTCGAGGCTCGGGTCGACGCCGCGGGCGAGGCCGCGCAGCCGTGCCGAGTAGAGGTCGGTGAGGTCGACGAAGGTCGCGCCCTCGAGGGGGCTGTCGGCCGTGAGGTTGAGGTGGTCGCTGATGAGCACGGGCTGCCCGGGCGTCCAGGTCTCCTTGATGCCGCCCGCACCGTTGGTGAGGATCATCGTCGTGGCGCCGGTCGCGGCCGCCGTGCGGACGCTGTGCACGACGCGACGCACGCCGTGGCCCTCGTAGTAGTGCGTGCGCGCGCCGATGACCAGCGCGTGCTTCCCGCTCGGCAGGGCGATGCTCCTGATCGAGCCGGTGTGCCCGACGACGGCGGAGGCGCTGAACCCGGTGATGCGGGTGGCGGGCACCTCGGCGACGGTCTCGCCGACGAGGTCGGCCGCGGCGGCCCACCCGCTGCCCAGGGTGAGGGCGATGTCGTGGTGGGCGACGCCGGTCTGCTCGGCGATCTCGGCGGCGGCCGTGCGGGCGACCTCGAAGGGGTCGGCGGCCGGGTCGTCGAGGGGGTGGGGAGTGGTCTCGGACATGCGCTCCACCCTACGGGCCGGAGGGCCCTACGAGATGCTCAGGAGGACGTGCCCCGACGACACGGTCGCGCCGACCGTGGCGTCGATGCCGCTCACCGTGCCGTCGCGGTGCGCGGCGACGGGCTGCTCCATCTTCATGGCCTCGAGCACGAGCACGAGGTCGCCCTTGACGACGGCCTGGCCCTCCTCGACGGCGAGCTTGACGACGGTCGCCTGCATGGGCGAGACCACCTCGGCGCCGGTCGACGTCGCCGCGGCGGCGCGGCCCGAGCCGCGACGGCGCGGGGCGACGGCAGGAGGCGCGGACCGGCTGCCGAGGCCGGCCGGCAGCGAGACCTCGAGCCGGCGGCCGCCCACCTCGACCACGACGGTGTCGCGGGCGTCGGGGACCGTCGGGGCGGCGGCCTCGCCGTCCCAGGCCTCGACGGTGTTCTCGAACTCGGTCTCGATCCAGCGCGTGTGGACGCGGAAGGGCGCGCCGTCGGCGGGGGCGAAGGCGGGGTCGTCGACGACGACGCGGTGGAAGGGCAGCACCGTCGGCAGGCCCGCCACCTCGAACTCGGCGAGGGCCCGGCGCGAGCGCTCGAGGGCGTCGTCGCGGTCGCTGCCCGTGACGATGAGCTTGGCGAGCAGCGAGTCGAACGAGCCGCTGATCTCGTCGCCGGCCTGGACGCCGCTGTCGACGCGGACGCCGGGGCCGCCGGGCGCCGAGAAGACGTGCACGGGGCCGGGGGCCGGCATGAAGCCGCGGCCGGCGTCCTCGCCGTTGATGCGGAACTCGAACGAGTGGCCGCGGGGCTCCGGGTCGCCGTAGTCGAGGGTGCCGCCCGCGGCGAGGCGGAACTGCTCGCGCACGAGGTCGATGCCCGTCACCTCCTCGCTCACCGGGTGCTCCACCTGCAGGCGCGTGTTGACCTCGAGGAACGACACGGTGCCGTCGCGGCCGACGAGGAACTCGCAGGTGCCGGCGCCGACGTAGCCCACCTCGCGGAGGATCGCCTTCGAGGAGGTGACCAGGGCCTCCTGCTGCTCGGGGGTGAGGAACGGCGCGGGGGCCTCCTCGACGAGCTTCTGGTGGCGGCGCTGCAGCGAGCAGTCACGGGTCGAGACGACGACGACGGTGCCCTCGGCGTCGGCCAGGCACTGGGTCTCGACGTGGCGGGGCTGGTCGAGGTACTTCTCGACGAAGCACTCGCCGCGACCGAAGGCCGCGACGGCCTCGCGCGTGGCGCTCTCGAAGAGCTCGGGGACCTCCTCGCGCGTGCGGGCGACCTTGAGCCCGCGCCCACCGCCGCCGAAGGCGGCCTTGATGGCGACCGGCAGGCCGTGCCGGTCGACGAACTCGAGCACCTCGTCGGCGCCCTGGACGGGGTTGAGGGTGCCGGGGGCGAGCGGGGCGCCCACCTTCTCGGCGATGTGGCGCGCGGAGACCTTGTCGCCGAGCTTCTCGATCGCCTCGGGCGAGGGGCCGATCCAGGTCAGGCCCGCGTCGCCGACGGCGCGCGCGAAGTCGGCGTTCTCGGCGAGGAACCCGTAGCCGGGGTGCACGGCGTCGGCGCCGGAGCGCCGGGCGACGCTGAGCAGCTTCTCGATGACGAGGTAGGTCTCGGCGCTCGTGGTGCCGTCGAGCGCGTAGGCCTCGTCGGCGAGGCGCACGTGCAGGGCGTCGCGGTCCTGGTCGGCGTACACGGCGACCGAGCCGATCCCGGCGTCGCGGGCGGCCCTGACGATGCGGACGGCGATCTCCCCGCGGTTGGCGACCAGGACCTTCTCGATGCGCGACATGTCACCGAGCATATGGGCACCCCGGGCCGGTCCCTTGGCTGCCGCGCACAAGAAACCGCGACGGGTGCTGTCGTGACCTACAACGCGGTGGGCGTCGCGGCCGCCCCGTCGGCGGTCCAGAGCTCGTGCCAGCCGATGCCGAAGCCGCGCACCAGGCGGCGCAGGTCGGGGACGGACAGGCCGACGACCGCGCTCGGCGTGCCCTCGATGTGGGTGATGAACGCCGCGGCGCGCCCGTCGATCGTGAAGGCGCCGGCCACCTCGAGCGGCTCGCCCGTCGCGACGTAGGCGACGAGCTCGTCGGGGTCGAGGTCGTCGGCGAAGGTGAGGCGGGCGCTGGCGACGGCGCCGGCCGCACCGCGCCTCCTGCCGCCGCGGTGGTCGACGAGCCAGTGGCCGGACCAGAGGGTGCCGCCGCCGAGCTCGGCCATGCGCCGCCAGCGCTCGAGCGCCACCTCGGGGTCGTGCGGCTTGCCGTGCACCTCGCCGTCGAGCTCGAAGGCGGAGTCGCCGCCCAGCACGAGGCCGTCGAAGGGGGCGCCGTCGGTGCCCGCCGCGACGACGGCCTCGGCCTTGAGCCTCGCCAGCAGCTGCACCGTGGCGGCGGCGTCGAGCGGGGCGCCCGCGGCGGCCTCGGCCTCGGCGACGGCGGCGTCCTCGTCGACGCCGGGCGCCTGGAGCACCGGCTCGACGCCCGAGGCGCGCAGCAGGGCGAGGCGGGCGGGCGAGGTGCTGGCGAGCAGGAGGGGCACGGTCACCCGGCCAGCCTGTCAGACTCGGGGGATGGGCGAGATGCAGGGCCGTGAGGTCGAACTGGACGTGACCGGGATCGCGCACGGGGGCGTCTCCGTGGCGCGGCTCGACGGGCGCGTCGTCTTCGTGCAGGACGCGATCCCCGGGGAGCGGGTGGTCGCGCGGGTCACCGACGACCGCAAGAAGTCGTTCTGGCGGGCCGACGCGGTGCGCGTCGTCGAGGCCAGCGAGCACCGCCGGCCGCACGTGTGGGCCGCGGCGTCGATCGACGTCGACCCGGCCGACCGGGCCGGGGGCGCGGAGTTCGGGCACGTCGACCTGCCGCACCAGCGCGAGCTCAAGCGGCAGGTGCTCGCCGACGCGCTCGGCCGGTTCGGCGGCGTCGACGACGCGACGCGCGAGGCGGTCGTCGTCGAGGCCCTGCCCGGGGACGACGAGCTCCGCGGCACCGGGTGGCGCACGCGCGTGCGGCTGCACGTCGACGCCGACGGGCGCACCGGGCCCTACGCGGCGCGGTCGCACCGCGTCGTCGACGTCGCCGACCTGCCGCTCGCGACCCCCGAGGTGGCCGCGGCGGCGCCCCTCGACCAGCTCTTCCCGGGCGAGGAGCACGTCGACGTGCTGGCCCCGGCAGGAGGCGCGGCCCGCCTGGTGATCGGACGCCAGGCCCCCACCGTGGTCACCGAGCAGGTCGGCGAGCGCAGCTTCCGCGTCGACGACACCGGCTTCTGGCAGGTGCACCGGCTGGCCGCGGCGACCCTCACCGCCGCCGTGCAGGACCTCGTGGACCCCGACCTCGTCGACCCCCGTGCCGCCAACCTCGACCTCTACGGCGGGGTGGGCCTGCTCGCCGCGGCGCTCGCCGAGGTGGCCGGGCCGACCACGCGCGTCACGACCGTGGAGGGCGACGCCCGCGCGACCGAGCACGCCGCCGAGAACCTCGCCGAGTGGCTCGGCGCCGCGGCCGTCACGGGTCGCGTGGAGCGCTGGCTGCGCCAGGTGGCTGCCCAGGCGACCGCCGCCGAGCGCGAGCGGCAGCGGGCCGCCACGGTCGTGCTCGACCCGCCGCGCAGCGGTGCCGGTGCCGAGGTCGTCGCCGCGATCGCCGCCACGGAGCCCGCCCAGGTCGTCTACGTCGCCTGCGACCCTGTGGCCCTGTCGCGCGACCTGGGGCTCTTCGCCCGGTCCGGGTACCGACCGGTCGCCCTGCGGGCCTTCGACCTCTTCCCGTCCACGCACCACCTCGAGACGGTGGTCCGCCTCACCAGGTGAACGACGGGTGAGGTGCAACTGGCCTGCGCGTCACCCGTCGCGGTCCCCCGTGCCGGTACGATGTGACGGCTGGCCGGGCCGGACCTGGTCCCCGGCAGCAGTCGAGGGAGGACCCCCGTGTCGAACAGCACGCCGCAGCCCACGCCCGACGAGGCCGAGCAGGCCCGTCGCCCCGTGCAGCCCGTCCGGGTGGCCGTCGTCGACGACCACGAGTCCGTCCGCCTGGGCATCCGGGCCGCGTGCCAGGCCGAGGGGTTCGACGTCGTGCTCACCGCCGCGGGCGTGCAGGAGTTCGTCGAGGGCCTGGCCGGCCGCGAGGTCGACGTGGTCGTCCTCGACCTCTCCCTCGGCGACGGCTCGACCGTCACCGAGAACGTCAAGCGCGTGCAGGCCACCGGCTCCGCCGTCCTCGTGCACAGCATCGCCGACCGCGTCGCCTCGGTGCGCGAGGCGCTCGCGGCGGGCGCCGCCGGCGTGATCCCCAAGTCGTCGGCCACGGCCACCGTCATGGCCGCCGTCGCGACCGTCGCGCGCGGCGACGTGCTCAACAACCTCGAGTGGGCCAGCGCCATCGACGCCGACCGCGACTTCGCCAAGGCGCAGCTCGGCCGGCGCGAGCGCGAGATCCTCCACCTCTACGCCTCGGGCCTCCCGCTCAAGCTCGCCGCGCAGCAGCTGGGCATCGGCTACTCGACGGCCCGCGAGTACCTCGACCGGATCCGCGTCAAGTACGTCGAGGTCGGTCGTCCCGCGCCGACCAAGGTCGACCTCCTGCGCCGCGCCGTCGAGGACGGCATCCTGCCGGGCCTCGACGCGGACGGCGGCGATGGCCGCTGACGCCGCGCCCGCCGCCCCGGCGCCGCTGAAGGCGCCGCGAGCCCCGATCAGCCGCGAGCTGCTCGACGACGTGCTCGCCAAGGCGATGGGCGTGTTCGCGCTCGCGTTCGGGGCGCAGTCGCTGCGCGAGCTCGTCGGGCAGTACGACGCGCTGCGGCCGGAGTGGGCCGTCGCCATGCTGGTCGTCATCTACGGCGGGTACGTGGGCGTCACGGTCGCCGCGTTCACCGGTCGGTGGTTCGAGGTGGCGAGCGGGGTCGTGGCCGCCTCGTACCTGGTCGCGCTGGTCACGTGGCCGCTCGCGGTGGTCGACCCGTCCCTGGTGCAGGGGGAACGGCCCTGGCTCTGGTTCGTCTGCACCGTCGCGACCTCGGCGGCCGTCTTCGCCACCTCCCTGTGGGCGGCCGTCCTCTACCTCGTGGTGACCCCGGTCGTCTTCGGTCTGGTGCGGCTCACGCCCTCCGGGGGCGGGGCCGACATCACGACCGCGGTCCTCGACGCCACCTACGCGATCCTCCTGGGCGGCGCCATCGTCGTGCTCGTGACGGTGCTCCGCCAGGCCGCCTCGACGGTCGACGCGGCCCAGCAGACCGCCGTGCGCCGCTACTCCGCCGCCATCCGCGAGCACGCCACCGAGGTCGAGCGGGTCCAGGTCGACGCCATCGTCCACGACAGCGTCCTCACGACCTTCATCCAGGCCGCCCGGGCCCGGACCCCCGACGAGCGCGAGCTGGCCACGACGAGCGCGCGCAACGCCATCGCGCACGTCGCGGCGGCCTCCGTCGCGGCCCCCCTCGACGAGGGCGACGTGCCGCTGGTGGTCCTGCACGACCGCCTGGCCGCCTCGATCGACGACGCGGGCGTCGACGTCGCGCTGAGCAGCCACGGCATCTCCTGCCACGGCGTCCCGGCGGCCGCGGCCGACGCCCTCTGGAGCGCGGCGGTGCAGGCGGTCGTCAACAGCGGCCAGCACGCGGGCCCCGGCGGCGGGGTGCGCCGGTGGGTGCGCCTCGAGTGGCGGGACGACCGGACCACCGTCGAGGTGGGCGACACCGGAAGGGGCTTCGACCCGGCCACCGCGACCGAGGCCCGCCTGGGCGTGCGCGTGTCGATCGTGGAGCGGGTCGAGGGCGTCGGCGGCCTCGCCGTGGTCGACTCCGCGCCGGGCGCCGGCACGCGCATCCGGCTGGTCTGGCCCGCCCCGGTGCCGTCGCCGTCGGTGCCCTCCGACGCCGGGGCCGCCTCGTGAGGATCACCGCCCCGCGCTGGCTCGCCGTGGGCCTCGCCGCCGTCTTCTCGGCGTACCACCTGGTCCTCGCCACCGTGTCGCGGTCGTCCTACGACGACCTGGCTCCGGTGGTCGTCGGCATGGTCCTCTACGCCGGCGTCACCGTCGCCGCGCTCTGGCCGAGCCGCAGCCGCGTCATCCCCCTCTGGTCGGCCTGCCTCGCGCTCGCGGTGGCCGTGGTGCTGCCGGTGCTCGTGAGCCTCCAGCTCGACCACGGCGACGACAACGGCTACGCCACCTGGTACGTGGCGGCGGTCGGCACCCTCATGGTCATCGTCTCGGCGCGGCGCCGACAGGGCATCGCCTGGACGGGCGTGGGGTTCCTCGCCGTGCACGCCGTCGCCTGGGGCGGTCTCGCCGCGCTGCCCGAGACCGGCGTCATCGGCAGCATCAGCTGGGTGGCGTTCTCGTCGGCCATGAGCTCGACGCTCGCCCGGGCCGGGCGCGAGACGCGCGAGTTCGTGCTCGCCGAGCAGGAGGCGGCCGACTGGCAGGCGGCGCAGGAGGCGCACGTCAGCGAGCGCCAGGTGCGGCTCGCGACGACCGGCCGCACCGCGCGGCCGATGCTCCAGGCCATCGTCGACCAGGGCGGCGAGCTCACCGACGAGCAGCGCGACGAGTGCCTGCACCTCGAGGCGGGGATCAGGGACGAGATCCGCGGGCGGCGCCTGCTCGACGACGAGGTGCGCCGCGAGGTGCTGGCGGCGCGACGGCGCGGGACCGTGGTGCAACTGCTCGACGAGGGCGGGATCGACGACCTGCCGGAGGCCGACGCGCGACGCGTGCACCGCCAGCTCGCCGCGGCCGTCCGCGAGACGTCGGCCGACCGCATCATCGTGCGCACCGCGCCGCCCGGCGGCGAGGCCGCCGTGACCGTGGTGGGCCTCGGCTCTCCCGACCCGGGCGCCACGGCGCTCGGGGCCGGGGCGTCGGCGGGGGCCGAGGAGGACGACGACGGTGACGAGGTGCGGCTCTGGCTGCAGATCCCCCGCGTCGACGAGACCGCGGGGCCGGTGACGGCGGGACCGCACGGGGAGGCGGTCGAGGAGGTGCCCGGGGGCGGGGCCGGCTGAGCCTTGCCCCGCCCGGGGCACCTGATCAGGGCGGCAACCCGAATGCTGCCCTGACCGCCCGTCGGGACGAGCCCGCTTACCCTAGTCGGCTCGTACCCGCCGGCGTGGCTCTCATGGAGAGACACCTGGCACCTATGATCCTGCCGTGAGCAGGGCGGCCGCGCAGTCGACACTTTGGGGGACCCTCGCACCGCCCCGCGCGTGCCCCCTCCGGGGCACACGGGGCACCGGGGCCGGGTGATCGCGCCGCAGCGGCGACGACGCCGGGCGCCGGGTCAGCCGGCGAAGCCCCGCCAGGCGCCCGCTCCGGGCTGCCCGGCGGTCCGTCCGCGACGGACCGACCTGGTCCAGGCCGAGGACGACGCCGCTCCCGAGGGGGCGGGCAGCGACGCGGGCCGCTCGGCGGCCTCGGCCTCGAGCGAGAGCAGCACCGCCGTCACGGCGGCGAGCTCCTCGGCGTCCGGCCGGCCCCGCACGACGCGGAGGACCGCGTCCGCGCCGTCGCCGGGCGCGTGCTCGCCAGCCCCGCGTGCGTCGGTCGCGCGTCCGTCGGCCCCGCGTGCGTCGGTCGCGCGTCCGTCGGTCCCGCCTGCGCCGGTCACAGCGGGATGTTCCCGTGCTTCTTGGGCGGCAGCGAGGCGCGCTTGGTGCGCAGGGCCCGCAGTGCCTTGACGACGGCGACGCGCGTGGCCGCCGGCTCGATGACCCCGTCGAGCTCGCCGCGCTCCGCCGCGAGGAACGGGCTCGCCACGTTGTACGTGTACTCGCTGGCGAGCCGCGCGCGGACGGCCGCGACGTCCTCGCCGGCGGCCTCGGCCTCCTTGATCTCGGTGCGGTACAGGATGTTCACCGCGCCCTGTCCGCCCATCACCGCGATCTCGGCCGTCGGCCAGGCGAGGTTGATGTCGGCACCCAGCTGCTTCGAGCCCATGACGATGTAGGCCCCGCCGTAGGCCTTGCGCGTGATGACGGTGACGAGGGGGACGGTGGCCTCGGCGTACGCGTAGAGCAGCTTCGCGCCGCGCCGGATGACGCCCGTCCACTCCTGGTCCGTGCCGGGCAGGTAGCCGGGCACGTCGACGAGCGTGAGGATCGGGATGTTGAAGGCGTCGCAGAACCGGACGAAGCGGCTGGCCTTCTCGCCCGCCTCGATGTTGAGGGTGCCCGCCATGGCGGAGGGCTGGTTGGCGATGATGCCGACGGGGCGCCCCTCGACCCGGCCGAACCCGATGAGGATGTTGGGGGCGAACAGCGGCTGCACCTCGAGGAACTCGCCGTCGTCGACGACGTGCTCGATGACGGTCGTCATGTCGTACGGCTGGTTCGGGCTGTCCGGGACGAGCACGTCGAGCTGCCGGTCGGCGTCGGTGGTCTCGAGCTCGACCGCGGTGTCGTACACGTGCGGGTCGGCGAGGTTGTTGTCCGGCAGGTACGACAGGAGGCTGCGGGCGTAGTCGAGCGCGTCGTCCTCGTCGTCGGCGAGGTAGTGCGAGACGCCCGAGACCTTGTTGTGCGTGAGCGCGCCGCCGAGCTCCTCGAAGCCGACGTCCTCGCCGGTGACGGTCTTGATGACGTCGGGGCCGGTGACGAACATGTGGCTGGTCTTGTCGACCATGATGACGAAGTCGGTGAGGGCGGGGGAGTACACGGCGCCGCCCGCTGCCGGGCCCATGATGATCGAGATCTGCGGGATCACGCCGGAGGCCGCCGTGTTGAGGCGGAAGATCTCGCCGTACTTGCCCAGGGCGACCACGCCCTCCTGGATGCGCGCCCCGCCCGAGTCGAGGATCCCGACGATGGGCACGCCGGTCTTGAGGGCGAGCTCCATGACCTTGATGATCTTCTCGCCGGCGACCTCGCCGAGCGACCCGCCGAAGATCGTGAAGTCCTGCGAGTAGACGGCCACCTGGCGGCCGTGGATCGTGCCCGTGCCGGTGACGACCGCGTCGCCGTAGGGGCGGCGCGCGTCCATGCCGAAGGCGTGGGTGCGGTGGCGCACGTACTCGTCGAGCTCGACGAAGGAGCCCGGGTCGAGGAGCTCGTCGATGCGCTCGCGCGCCGTCTTCTTGCCCTTCGCGTGCTGCTTCGCGATCGCGGCCTCGCCGCTCGCCGTCACGGCCTCGTGGTACCGGGCCTTGAGGTCGGCGATCCGGCCGGCCGTGGTGAGGAGGTCGGGCTGTGCGTCGTCGTGGGTCACGCAGGAGACCCTATCGGAGGGGCACCGGCGCTCCGCAGGAGGCATCCTCCTGCTCCGGGGGCGGATCGTGGTGGGATGTCCACCCCTTCCCCCGGGGGACGTCGGGCCGGGCGTGGCACGCTGTGGCCATGGGACTCGATCGCAGCGCCGCCGTGCTGCCCCGCCTCGACGTCGTGCGGAGCACCGGCTCCACCAACGCGGACCTCGTCGCCGCGGCCGCCGGGCTGCCGCACCTGGCCGCGCGGGCCACCCTCGACCAGACGGCCGGGCGCGGCCGGCTCGGCCGGACCTGGCTGGCGCCGCCGGGGCGGACCCTCGCGGCGAGCCTCCTCCTCGACGTCCGCCCCTCCGGGGCCGTCCCGCTCCCTCCCGCGGCGCTCGGCTGGGTCCCGCTCCTCGCGGGCGTCGCGCTCGCCGAGGCCGTCGCGCCGCTCGTGCCGGGGGCCGACGTGGCCGTCAAGTGGCCCAACGACGTGCTGCTGGGCGGCGAGAAGGCCTGCGGCCTGCTCGCCGAGGTGACGCCCGGAGGCGCGCTCGTCGTGGGCGCGGGCGTCGACCTGGTCCTCACCCGCGACGAGCTGCCCACGCCCACCTCGACCTCGCTCGCCCTGCACGGCGCGACGGGGTCCGCCGAGGAGCTCGCCGACCGCGTGCTGGCCTCCTGGGCCCCCCGGCTCGACGCCCTGGTCCGCGAGCTCTCCCGGGCCGGCGGCGACGCGCGGGCGGCCGGCCTGCTCGAGCTCGTCACCCGTCGGTGCGGCACGCTCGGCCGAGCGGTCGAGGTCCACCTGCCCGACGGGAGCCGGGTCCGGGGCGAGGCCCGGGCGCTCGTCGACGACGGGCGCCTCGTCGTCGCCGTCGGGACGCCCGCCCGGGACCTCGTCGTGGGGTCGGGCGACGTCGTGCACCTGCGGCACCGGGCCGGGTCGTGACGGACGCGACCGGCGGCGAGCGGGTCATCGCGCGCCTCCGGCCCCACGGCAGGGCCCTCGTCGGGCCGTCCGTCGCCCTCGTGCTCCTCAGCGGCGCCACGACCGCGGGCCTCGGCCTCGTCGAGGCCGACTGGCAGGCGACGGCCGTGGCCGCCGTGGCCGGACTGCTCGTGCTGCTGCTCTGCGTCGTGCCGCTGCTGCGCTGGGCGGGACGCCGCTACGTCGTGACCACGCGGCGCGTGGTCGTGCGCCGCGGCGTGCTCGTCCGCAGCCGGCAGGAGGTCCTCCACGGCCGGGGCTACTCGGTGACCGTCCGGCGCGGGGCGCTCCAGGCGCTGTCGCGCAGCGGCGACGTGGTCCTCGTCGCGGGCGGGGACCGGCCCGTGGTCCTCGAGGACGTGCCGGGCGCGCGCCTCCTGCAGGCCACGCTCCAGGACCTCGTCGAGCGCGCCGCCCAGGACGACGCGGCGGCCCGCCGCGCGGGGACCTTCCCCCTAGGCTGACGCCATGCGCACGCCGGTCCTGCCCGCCGTCCTCCTCGTCGTCCTCGCCGCGACCACCCTCACGGGGTGCACCGGCGGGCCCGAGGGGCCGTCGCCGTCGGCGACGGCCACCGCCTCGTCGGGCCCCTCGGGCACGCCCACGGGCTCGCCCTCCCCGTCCGCTCCGCCGTCGCCGTCCGCGTCGGCGCCCGCCGACGGCGGGACGGCGCCCGCACCCGCCCCGGAGCCCGCGCCCGGCGCCGTCACCGAGGCGCCGGAGCCGGTCCCCGAGGCGAGCGCGGCCGGCTGGACCGACGACTCCGCCTACGAGGCGTGCGTCGAGCACGCCACCGAGACCCTGGGTGCCGGCTACACCTGGGGCGTCCGCGCCGGGCAGACGATGGTCTACCAGGGCGGCGACCGCACGATCGACGTCTCCGGCATCTACACCGGAGGCGACGTCGGCGTCGCCCACGTCGTCCACCGCTGCGTGCTCGGCGGCTCGCCCTCCGCGCCCGAGCTCACCGGCGGCCTCGTCCGCTGACCGGGCGCCGTCGCCGTCCGCGTCCGCGCCCGGGTCCGCGTCCGCGTCCGCCGGCGGGGACGACGGGCGGTGCCAAGATGGACCCGTCGGCCGCTCGGCCGACGGACCCCACCCGGCAGGAGGAACCGTGGCCCAGCGCATCGGAGTGATCGGCGGCGGACAGCTCGCCCGCATGATGGTCCCGCCCGCGGTCCAGCTCGGCCTCGACCTGCGCGTGCTCGCCGAGGTCGAGGGGTCGTCCGCCCGCCTGGCCGCGACCG
>Ga0265780_10006578_pt1 | contig 14386 bp, 8 predicted proteins | sample P1T30metagenome_FD_192432 | JGI IMG/M metagenome (GOLD analysis project Ga0265780, IMG submission 192432) | Plant litter microbial communities from East Loma Ridge, Irvine, California - P1 T30 | ecosystem: Environmental > Terrestrial > Plant litter > Unclassified | place: USA: California... | reverse complement strand
GCGCGTCGATGTCGGTCGCCTGCATCAGCTGCAGCAGCCAGAAGCTGCCAAAGGCGAAGAACACGCCGATCACGATCATCGCCAGCAGATTCCAGCGATGCGAGGTGCGCTTGTTGGAGACGAGAGTAGCCATGACGCTCAGGCGAAATACGGCGCGAGCGCCTGGTCATAGGTGCCCTGCGCGCGCATGACGAGGTCGCAGATCTCGCGTACCGCGCCACGTCCGCCACCGTTCTTCGTCACGTAATGCGCGCGGTGCTGCACGTCCGGATGACCGGATGGCACGGCAACGGCAAAGCCGACGCGCGCGAACAGCGGCAGGTCGATCACGTCATCGCCGATGTAGCCGCATTGGTCGGCGGTAAAGCCGGTGGCGTCGAGCAGATTGGCAAAGCCGATGCGCTTGTCGTGGTTACCCTGGTAGACATGCGAGATGCCCAGGTCGGCGGCGCGCCGCACGACAATCGGCGACAGGCGCGCGCTGATGATCGCGGTCTGTACGCCGGATTTATTCAGCATCTGGATGCCCAGGCCATCGAGCACATTGAAGGTCTTGGTGACTTCGCCATCGGGGCCGTAGGTCAGGCTGCCGTCGGTGAGCACACCGTCGACGTCGAAGATCATGACCTTGATGCGCGCGGCGCGCTCGATGTGGGCCAAAACAGGCGTAGTTACTGCGGGAGTCGTCATCAAATCACCTTTGCGCGGGTCAGGTCGTGGATGTGCAGCGCACCGACCAGCTGGCCCGCCTCATCGATCACGAGCATCTGGTTGATGCGGAATTCTTCCATCACGGCGACCGCGTCGACCGCCAGCTGCTCGGGGCGTACGCTGCGCGGATTGGCGTGCATGACGTCGCGAATCAGCACGTTCGAAAAATCGTGCATGCGCTCGATCACGCGGCGCAAGTCGCCGTCGGTGAACACGCCCAGCGGACGGCCATCGGCATCGACCACGGCGGTCATGCCCATGCCCTTCTGGCTGATCTCGAGCAGCGCCTTGACCAGCGGGACATCCAGGCCCACCGACGGGATGGCGTCGCCGGTGCGCATCACGTCGCGCACGTGCGTGAGCAGGCGCCGGCCCAGCGCGCCGCCCGGATGCGACAGCGCAAAATCCTGCTCGCGAAAACCGCGCACGTCGAGCAGCGCCACGGCCAGCGCGTCGCCCATGGCCAGCGTGACGGTGGTGCTGGTGGTCGGCGCCAGGTTGAGCGTGCAGGCTTCTTTCGCCACCGCGATATTCAGATGGACGTCGGCCAGCTTGGCCAGGCGCGAGGCCGGCTTGCCGGTCATGGCGATCACGCGCGCGCCCAGGCGCTTTACGGCCGGCAGGATGTCGAGCAGTTCGGACGATTCACCTGAATTGGAAATGGCGATCAGGATGTCGTTCGCCGTGACCATGCCCAGGTCGCCGTGCGCGGCTTCGCCCGGGTGCATGAAGAACGCCGGCGTACCGGTGGACGACAGCGTGGCGGCGATCTTGCGGCCGATGTGCCCCGACTTGCCCATCCCCGAAACGACCACGCGGCCGGTGCCGGCGTAGATCAGCTGCGCAGCGTCGACGAAGCTGCTGTCGTCGCCCAGGCGCGCGTGCAGCGCCACGATGGCCTCGGCCTCGATGGCAAGCGTCTGGCGACCCAGTTCCAGCACGCGCTGCGCCAGGGTCTCGTCAAAACTTTTCAGCATTATTTGGTCATCAGTTACACTCATTACAGAAGTATAAACGAATTGCGAAAGCAAAAAACTTGCCAGTCGTAACATTCGATGACAAGCACGCCACACGGCGCATCGCCACCACAACCACCGCCCGCTTCACCCCATGCATTCTGGTCTCGAACTTACCCTGCTGCTGCTTGGCTGCGCCGTCCTTGGCGTGGTGGCCTTTCGCACCCTGCAACTGCCGCCGATGCTCGGCTATCTGGCCGTCGGCGTCCTGATCGGCCCCCACGCCCTGGCCCTGGCCGAAGACAGTCCCACCACCCACGCGCTGGGAGAATTCGGCATCGTCTTTTTGATGTTTTCGATCGGGCTCGAATTCTCGCTCGGCCAGCTGCGCTCGATGCGGCGCATCGTGTTCGGGCTGGGACTCGGCCAGGTGGTGACGACGGTCGCTGCGGCCATGGGCATCGGCCTGCTGGCGGCCTACCTGATGCCCCACCTCACGCTTGCCTGGCAGGCCGCGTTCGCACTGGGCGGGGCGCTGGCCATGTCGTCCACGGCGATTGTCGTCAAGCTGCTCACCGAGCGCCTCGAGCTCGAGAGCGAACATGGGCGGCGCATCATCGGCATCCTGCTGTTCCAGGACCTGGCGGTGGTGCCGCTGTTGATCATGATCCCGGCGCTGGCGCGCGATCCGGAAGACATGGCCATCACGCTGGGCCTGGCCGCGCTCAAGGCAGGCCTGGTGCTGGCGCTGCTGCTGTTCTTCGGCCAGAAGCTGATGGGTCGCTGGTTCACGATCGTGGCCAAGCGCCGCTCGCAAGAGCTGTTCATGCTCAACCTGCTGCTCGTCACACTGGGGTCGGCCTGGATCACCGAGCAGGCCGGCCTGTCGCTGGCCCTGGGCGCTTTCGTCGCCGGCATGCTCATCTCCGAGACACCCTACAAGCACCAGGTGGAAGAAGACATCAAGCCGTTTCGCGACGTGCTGCTCGGCCTGTTCTTCATCACGATCGGCATGCTGCTCGACCTGCGCCTGGTGAGCCAGTACTGGTGGCAGGTCACGCTGCTGCTGGCGCTCGTGGTGCTGCTCAAGGCGGGCCTGATCGTGCTGATGGCGCGCGCATTCGGCGCGCCGCTCGGCACCGCGCTGCGCACGGGTCTCGCGCTGGCGCAGGCCGGCGAGTTCAGCTTCGTGCTGCTCAGCCATGCATCCGGCTCGAAGCTGATCGATCCGTTCGTGATGCAGCTGGTGCTGGCTTCGATGGTGCTGTCGATGCTGCTCGCGCCCTTCATCATCGGCTATATGGACCGGATCGTGATGAAGGTCGCGGCCAACGAGTGGATGATGCAGTCGCTGCAACTGACGCAGCTGGCCACGCGCACCATGACCACGCAGAAGCACGTGATCATCGCCGGCTTCGGGCGCAGTGGTCAGAGCCTGGCCACGCTGCTCAAAGAAGAGACCTTGCCGTGGTACGCGCTCGACCTGGATCCGGAGCGCGTGCAGAAGGCGCAGGCGGCCGGCGCGTCGGTCTCGTACGGCGACGCAGCGCGCCGCGAAAGCCTGATCGCAGCCGGCGTACACCGCGCCAGCGCGCTGGTGATCACGTTTGCCAACACGCGTCAGGCACTCAAGGTGCTTCACCTGGTGCACGAACTGGCGCCCGCCCTGCCCGTGATCGTGCGCAGCCACGACGATGGCGACATGGACGTGCTCAAGGCGGCCGGCGCGACCGAGGTGGTGCCCGAAGCGCTCGAGAGCAGCCTGATGCTCGCCTCGCACGCGCTGGTCACGCTCGGCGTGCCGCTGCGCCGCGTGGTGCACCGCGTACAGGCCGCGCGCAAGGGCCGCTACGCCACGCTGCGCGGCTACTTCCATGGCGCGGACGATAGCGGTGCGGACCTCGAACATGGCCAGGTGAAGCTGCATTCGGTGCGCCTGCACGCACAGGCCGGGGCAATCGGTCTGTCGCTGGGCGCGTTGCAGTTGCAGGATGTAGCGGTAGAGGTAACGGCCTTGCGGCGCGGCGGCCAGAATATCGCGCCTGGCCCGGCCGTGCTGCTGGCGGCGGGCGACGTCGTGGTGCTGCGAGGGGACAGCGAGGCGGTCAGCCGCGCCGAGGAGCGGCTGCTGTAGCCATCAGGCAGCCGTGACGACCTGGTTGCGGCCCGCGGCCTTGGCCTGGTACAGCGCCGCGTCGGCCGACGCAATCAGCTCCTGCGCGACGCCTTCAATAGCGTGATCGCGCTCGAAATCGGTCAGCGCCGCCACGCCGATCGACACCGTCACGTCCACCTGTTCCCCTGTGGTCAGGTCCACCGGCAAGCCGGCCACGCTCGTGCGGATGCGGTTGGCGACGATGCTCGCGTTTTCCAGGTCGGCGTCGATCAGCACGACGACGAATTCCTCACCGCCGAAGCGGCACAGCGTATCGGACATCCGCAGCTCGGCCTTGATGCGGGTGCACACCTCGCGCAGCACATCGTCCCCGCCCTGGTGGCCGACCGTATCGTTGACGCGCTTGAAGTGGTCGATGTCGATGTACATGCAGGACAGGCGGTAGCCCTGGCGCCGCGCGCGCGCGATTTCTTCGGCCAGGCGCCGGTCCATGTAGCGCCGGTTGTAGGCGCCGGTGAGCGAATCGGTCAGGCCGATGTACTTGAGCATCTCGTTGCTGATCACGTTCTCGAGGCAGATCGCGATGATCGAGCCCATGTGCTCGACGAAATCGGTGCCCAGCGCCGGCGTGAACCGGCTTGCGTCCACGCTGCCCAGGTTCAGGCTGCCGATCAGGCGCTTGTTGCGCAGCAGCGGCACCAGCGCCACGCTGCGCAGATCGGCCGGTGGCTGCGGGAACATCGCGCGGTGCCGGCCCGGCGCATAGGGGCCCAGGATAGGCCGCGGCTGGCGCTCCGGTGCCATGTCAAAGCCAAGCTCGACCGCGTGCTCGCAGAACATCAAATTGGGCAGCGTTTCGAAATCGACCCCGAGGCGGTGCATGACCGTGTAGATATCGGCGTTCTGGTCGATCAGCGACAGCGTGACGATATCGAGGTCCGAGATCACGGGCAGCGTGCTGAAGATCGTGCCGACCAGGTCAGGAAAACTGCTGGCGCCGACGATCTGCAGGTCGAACGCCTGGTGGCGGCACATGATCTCGTGATTGCGCTCGGCCTGTTCGAGCAGATACGCCATGCGTGCGCGCAAGGTCTCGTTTTCCGCCATCAGTTCCCGCGACGAAATGCCCGGCTCGTGCATGAAGAATTCCTTTCAGCAATAACCGTAACATTACGCCATCCTCCCGGGCTTGGATACGAAAAACCGCCTGATCATGCAGGCGGTTAGGCGATTTTGCGACAGTGGCGCGCTCGAGCTAGAACGCCAGCTCGACGTTCAATGGCTGGCCGACGCGCAACGTCTGCCCGATCCCATCCTGCACGATCACGTTCATGCCTACCGTGACGGCGCCATCCATGCGCGGATTGGCGCGCCAGGCTTGCAGGATGTCGAGCGGATCGGGGCCGGGAATGCCGGTGGCCTGATCAACCGCCGGAATCGGGCAGCGCGCGCAGGGCTTGACGGGGCGCAGCGTCATCCCATCGCTGCGGAAGGCCGCGACGAAATCTTCCTCGAACGCGGCGATGCCATCAACGACGACGTTCGGGCGGAAGCGGTTCATCGGCAGTTTCTCGCGACCGGCCTGCGCGAGTTTCGTGTTGATATCGTCGAGCGAGGCCTGGCCGATCAGCAGGATCGGATAGCCGTCCGAAAAGCGCGTGGCGGCCGGGACGCCTTTTGTCCATTTGGTGCTGGTCGGACGGTGGACGTCGGGGCGAAAGCGCACCAGGCGGCATGGGGCGTTGAGGGCGGTGGTGAACCAGCTGGCGGCCGCGTCGCCGCAATCGGCGGCGGGGATGCGGTCTTCCCACAGCAGCACCTCGACGGTGGGTGCGGTAGCGTCGTGCGCCAGTGGCAGGTGCAGGGGCGGCATGCCGGGGGCGTTGACGATCAGCGCTGTGGCGTCGATGCGCGGCGTGACCGTGGCCATGCGCGGGACTTCGCGCTGGGTCAGGAAAAGGCCGTCGGGCGTCACCAACATCCATTCGCGGTCGTGCACGCCGTTGGCCGAGAGACCGTCGAGGGCAAGACGGGCTTCAGGAACGGACAGGCCGGCACAGGATTTGATCGGGTAGATAACGAGTTCGGTGAGGGTGGCCATGCTTGAGTGACGCTGCGATTTTCTGTTGATAAACGCGTCAGGCTACCGCAACTGCCGATGACTGTACAAGCATACTTAGCGACCACCAATATCCTCGCGCAGGCATCGGATCATCGATCAGCGCCGCAGGAAGGCCTGCTCATGCAGGTTTAGATTGCGACACCACAGAAAAACCACCTGCCAAGAGTCCAGCTCAGATACACAGCAAAACTGAAAAATACCGGCCCTGCTATCACCTTTAAAGACACCATTTTTTCCATTTTTCTCTCCATTGTCTATAAATCGTCCATAGCCTGTGTCAATGCCGCATCGCGGTAACCATGTAGCCAATCGCATACACGCTGAACAATCCGGCGAGGATCGCAGCTGGCTGTATCGGCTGGTGCGGTGAACGGGAAGTTGCTCTGACGAGCACAGCCAGTCCCACAAGAGACAGAACGGCCATGAATGATAGCGACGCATTGTCAAAAAAAGGCATCCGAGAATGAACATCCATACCCTGAACAGGTATTCGTCACCCGCGATCAGCGGCCAGAAGATAACGGCAGCGGGCACAACAAGAACGACAACGACGGTACTGCCACTGCTTTGCGCATTCATCACAGCACCTTTCTCTCCCGAAACAATTCCACGATTGTCGGATAGTGCCAGCGCTGAGTAGTTGCGCGTGCGTAATCCATGGCGATATACGCCGAGAAAAAAAGCCCCGACTGCAAAAGAAGTCGAGGCTTTTTAATCATCGACCGGATATATTTCTCCAAATATCGACATGCCTTCACTGCCACATCCTTACAAACCCATAGACAAGATGTCTTATATGGTTGGTCGGGCCGACAGCGTTAGTTTATCAAAGCATTTCACATCTCATGACCTTGGCTTATTTAACGGACTTGGCTGCTGTCATGATTGCTTTACTGGGCGGCGCTATTGCGGCCTCCCACAAACCCACAATCGTGTCTTCCTTATCGCGCCAATCAGGTAACGGCGCTGGCGGTAACGGCACTGCGGCGTCGAGATTCGGCAAGCGCTCGGGCGTTGTTTTATTAAGGACAAGGCATATCGCGTATTAAGGTGAACTGAAAACGCCATCGAACTGCTTATTGAATGAACCAGCAATAGTCAGCCACTACATGCCACGACGTCCATTGAAGGGGTCACGTCGTTTCACCATTCAAGCGAGGTTATTAGTCGTGCACCACACGCTGTCGAGTCACCGTCATACGCGTAAGACTTGCCTTCGTGCCGGGCGGTGGGACCTGCGGGCTTAATTACAAAGCGCCCTTTGCATCTCGGGCAAAACGTCATGTCATCATCTAGCGCCGCCTCGGCGCCCATGACAACGGTTCCAGAAAAAACGGAGATTACTCGCCCACCGTGGTCGGTCTTGTCATCAAGGCGGATAACGCCGCGGCCCTCATGCTTCATTGCTGCCCCTTTTCCTGGGCATGACCGGGCTTCGCGGGATCGAGCAGATGCCAGGTCAGCTCGCCCGCATCGAGAGGCAGCAGCCAGTCTTTGGCGGGATCGGGAAACCGCCCTCCCGCCGTGACCCAGGCTTGTCGCCATGGCTGATTGACCGCGTGTCGCAGTGGGTGCTCGACCGGAAGCCAGGGCTGCCAGCTGCCGGTCACCGGGCAGGCTTGCGCAGCGGTAGCCGAGGGGTGCGGCGCCAGTGCCGCCACTTCTCGCATCAGGCCTGCGGGGGCGCGTGGCGCCACAGCGCCGTGATTGTGGTGCACCGTGATCAGCCGTTCCCAGACGATCCTAGGGATTGCGCCGCGGCCGGCACCATCCGGGTAGCGCGGCGTGATGAATGCTTCGCCCGGACGGTACAGGGCGGGTGCGATGGTGCCGAGGTATTCGCGCACTGGTCCCGCTTCCTGCGAGGCAGTCGGGCGCCAGTACGCGGCGAACGGCGCATTTGGTTCGTTGGTTGTGTCAGCGGTTGGACGCAGGTCATAAGCGGCGTCGAGAAATTCGCGTCCCTGTCGCCGGGATGCTGCGCTCGATTTCAGCACAGCGTTGGGCGGCGTCACTGCCATCACGGCCTTTAGCAAGGTCTCGCGCTTGCCATCCCAAGGGGGCAGGCGTGCAGGTGGCAGAGACACCATCTTGTCAAGGTTTGGAAAACGCCGGTTAGGATTAAAATCGAGCGCGTCGCCGAGCATTTCATACCGTTCGGAGCGAACCTTATCCCTGTGCGGAACGATCATATCCGTCGTGTCGGGATCGTCAAACTCAAGTTGGAGGTAGTGAGCACATTTCGCGCAGCCGAGCTTTACAGCTTCGTGCAAGACTCGCAAGGCGCGGCTTTTTCCTTCTGACGTAGGCAAGCGGCTGTAACGGAACTGCAAGGCAAGCGCTGCTTGTGCATTACCTTGGCCGAAGGCACACTCTAGCATTTTCGTGCCGACCGGGATGTTTGCCCAGAATCCTTCATTAGGGTTATCCCATGTCGCCATCAGCTTTTCTGCAAGAAAAGTCATCGCATGTGGATTACCCATTTCGGCGGCTTTCTGCCAGAACGCATAGGCCTGCGATGCGTCGCCCTTCACTACGCCGTTCATGTGATACGTGCCCATCCGGTCATACGCCGCCGGGACGCCGAGCCGCATGCCTTGCTCCACCAGCAGGACGGCGTCTTCCGTCCCACGCTCCGGATCGCGCCCTTCCAGGTACAGGCTGGCGAGGTTGAGCATCGACTTCCAGTGCTGGCGCTCCGCAGCTTGCCGCGTTAGCTGAACGATCTTCTTCCAGTCACGCTCTTCATCCAACACCTCGGGATCGGTTTCAAGCGCGCGCGCATCCAAGAACCAGACATCGGCTTCGGCATCAATAGGTGGCACCTTGCCCGCTTCCAGCTGGCAAGTAAAGTCGGCGCGGTGTGGGTCAAACAGGGGTAATTCTTTGTTACGCGGGAGGTCGCTAGTCATTTTGCATGCTGAAAGAGTGAAGGTAAGAAACAGTCCCGCGCATATCGTGCGCGACACGCTGGAGAAACATCTCAGTGAGGTGCGCATGTCAGCCCAGCCGAATTGTGGAACTGCGGCTATCTTCGACTGGAAGGATGAAACCTTTCATCGGCTCGCCGATCAGCCTGGTATTTCGATTTTTGTCTGCTTGCCGGACCCAGTCCTCGAACGATTTCTTTATCGCTTTGCGGCTTCCGTCAGCGCCATCGATTTCGCCGCCACTGAGCTGGTGCCAGATGTTCCGCCTTAAACGAATTGCCTGTCCCCGGTCGTTGGTCCCCAGGTTCAGTTCGCTATCGCCCGCCATGCTGCGCACATTCAGGTTCGCGCTGCCCAAGGTAAAAAAGCTGTCGTTAATTAGCAGCAGCTTCGAGTGAATGTAGATTTCCCGGTATCGCATCCGGCGCTGCCCCTTCAGGTCGATTTCCGAGCCGCTCACCTGCAGCATGCAGGCAACGACCCGCAACCCATGCCCTTTCAGCATCGCGGCAGTCGGCTTGGCGATGCCGTTGGCATGCTCGACGACAGCTGGCACACTTTTTCCTTCCAGTTTCGCTTTCGCGTTCGCGTCCTCGATCAGCTTGTTCTGCCCGGTCATGCGTTCATGCTGCCCGACGACGGCCAGCGCGTCGTAGGTCCGCGGTACCATCTGATCGCGCTCCGCCACCGGTGCGACAATGAACACGTGGAGCATCGGCATATCCTCCAGCGTCTTGCCGGCCTTTCCCATCCCGCTTTTCCACAGCGCCGATTTCGCCTTGCACTTTGCCAGCAACCGTTGCGTCCATGCCTCGTACTGGAAATACTGGTTCTCGACGTAGATATAGCCGCCGGTATGCGTGACCGCGTCAGTCGCTTGGAAATACAGTTCCTGGATGGTCTTGTCCTGCTCTTCGGGCTGGGTCCTGACAATTTGTATAGCGGTATCGCCGGGCTTGGGCGGGCGCAACAGCGCAGGCGGTGTTTCTTCCGATTCCATTCCCCTGCGGATGAATTCGCGCGACACATGGTCTTCCGGCACTGAAGCCCGGAACCAGGCAGATGAGAAGTTTTTATGTACGGCGATCAGCGCCGCGCCTCCTTCCAACCGGCAGGCGTAATCCCGATACGGCTTGTAGCTGGCAAAACCGGTGTTACCTTGCGGAGCCGCAGGTTTCGCAGCCTGCCCCTTACTCTCGTCAGCGGCCAAGGGCAGGACGCATTCCTTGGCTTCACGGTCGCCGCCGCGCTCGCGGCGATGGTCTTCGATCTTGTGCTCTTCGGTGTCCCAGTAGTCAGTCACCGAGTTCAATCCCATAACGTAGCCGACCGCCTTGGCACCGCCCTCGTGCGCGTAATCGATCAGTATCGACTTCTGGTGATGAGACCCGACCGCGGTCATGCCACCGCGTTCGGTTTTGTCCAGTCCTCCTTCCAATGCCAGGCTGGCTCTGATACTCACCATGTCGGCCTGGCGGTCGGCAACGAACACATTCTTGAAACTGCCGTCGATGCGGCGCGCCGCACGAAACCAGCGGCAACAGTACTCGACGCGCGCTTTTTCGGCGATTGCGATCTGATCGGGAAGGCCGATATCAATCGCGCCAGGCTTTTTCTCTTTAGCCTTTTTCAGGTAAGCGTCGCGTTTTGCGGCGAGCATGCGCTGCGCATTGATTTCCTTGACCTGTTGCTGGAAAACGAGGCGGTTGAAAAAATCACTATCGTGGGTCCAGCCAGGCAAGTTCCTCGGATTGAGCATGCCGATAGCGATACTCGCTGCGTTTAGCCCCGGATGCAGCCAGACCAGCAGCCTGACGCACACGCCACGCTCGCCCGCTTCGATCAACAGGTCGCCGAATGTCGGGCCGCGCGGCCATAATCCTTCCGCGCGCACCAATTCCATGCCAGGATCGAAACCCCAGCAACACAGGTCGATGCTGGACTTGGCGTTTTTGATGTCGGCAGCGATGCTGGCGAAACCCTTTTCGCCGCAGATGAACACATCGAGCTGGTTGTTTTGGGAGATCGGATGGCTGGCGTTGTTGAGTTCGCTTCGTGGTTCGACGAACCACTGAAACGTACCCCTTCCCTTACGGGTGACCTCGTCAATATAGACTTTCTCGGTATGCTTCATGTGGTCGGACATGGGGTTCCCTGTCATTCTTCACGTGTATTCTTGCTGCCGGTTGCCGGCAAGAGCTTGTCGATGGTGCCTTCGAGTCTGCGGATGCCGCGATTCGACGCGACATGCTCGCGGTGCAATGCATTGCCCGCAGGCGCCAGTTTCGGAACAACGTTGAGTGCCATGCGGTCACCAGATGCCAGCCGCACGCTGTAGTCCTGCGTTCCCGTCTTATGGGTGACCACCAGCCCGCCCGAGTCGTCGGTAATGCCGTCCTCGATCTTTGTATCGCCCTGATAGAGGCTATACGGGACGTTAGCGCAATCGATTCCATCCACTGTATGGCTCTGCATCTGGAAATAGAGCTGCTCTGGCGTGGGCTCGGCAGGGGGCCCCGCCGTCAAAGCAGGTTGCGGGCGATTTTGGGGAGCGAGCGTCTCCAGGTTGCCGTGGAATAGCGCTGGCTTGGGTGCAAAGACCTGTACTCGGTCGGTGATTTCGACCATGCACTCGGGACCGTGCAGGCGCACGCCTTTTTTCCCCCGGATGTCGATCCAGTCGGACTGGCTGATCAGGGACAGGACCTTGTTGGCGATGAGCTCGATGTCGTCGTCATGCGCCTGCACGGTAATCTTGCCGGACGCAGCGATGAGCTTCATGCCCGCCTTGTGGACGAACAGGCGGAACGTTTGCTTGATGCTCGCGAACAGGCTGTCGCCCATTGCGAGCGAGAGGCTGCGGCCGGCCGTCAGCGCGATGTGTTCGCCGCTTGCGATGTGCGTCGACTCCGCCGAGGTCGTCTCGATTCCGACCGGGCTGGACAGGACGAGATGGGGCTCCGAAAGCTCGGGAAAATTTTCACCTGTGCCTTGCACCGCGTCATTCTGTGCCTTCAGCACATCAGCGACGTCTTGCTGCTGTCCGCTTTCCTGCGCCAGGGCCTGCAGTGCGGCTGTGGCGTGGTCATCGTGTAGCTTGTGCGCGGCATTCAGTCGTTTTGCCGTTTCGCCCAAATCCTTTATTGGCCCACGCGCGGACTGCCGCGCTTCGGTCGTGATCAACAATCCTTTGGCAGCACGTGCCACGCCATGCCCATCGGTACGCAGTTCCCAGCCTTCGCCGCGTGCGTCCTTGCGGCCGGCATTATCCTCGATGCGCGTGATGTGGCCGAGCGACAGTTGGCTGCACTGGTGGTCACTCTTCAACTGCACCTGGATCATCGCCTTGGTGTCATCGAGAATGAGGTGATTGCCGCGTGCTCCGCCGCCCAGTTCCCGGCTACGCAAGCCGGCGAGCGACTGCTGCTCTGGCAGCGACCACGGCGGCATGTGTTTCTGGTTGTAGAGCGCCCCGAGTACGAGCGGATGGTCGATGTTCCCGTTCGGATAGACGACGGCTACTTCCTCGCCGACTCGCGGCAACCTGATCTGCCCGAATTCGCGACCGGCCGCCGGGGACATCACCCGGATCCAGGGTGAGCTCCGTTCGTCGTGATTGCCCAGCCGGTCCCAGTGAAGCTGTAGCTTGACGCGCCCGTAGCCGTCCGTATGGATCTCGGTGCCTGCCGGGCCGACGACGATGGCCGTATGTAGTCCGGTGTAGGTGATCGGCTCGCTGTTGTAGTTGCGGCCTGGCCGCCAGCGAATTTCCTGGCGAATGCAGGTGAAGCGATTCTCATAGTGCGAGGGTACTCCCGGGCCCGCCTGGTAGTTGTTGGATACCTCGTGATCGGCCGACAAGATCAGGTAGTAACGGTTCTCGATACTGCGGCGTGGCTCAGGGTCGTACTCGAGCGAGCGCGGCTCGGCGCTGAAATGGCCCCCGAGTTTGAACGTACGACCAGGCAGCACGCACCGTTCGTTGCCGGCTGCCTCGAAATACTGCGTGTCCTTGTCCGCTTCGACCATGCGCTGTGTCGCTAGCTTTGCGCCATCGGTTCGCAGGCGAAAGCCGTAGGCACCAGTGTCCTCGTAGACTTCGTAGGGGAAAAAATCGCCTTGCCGGTTGACTGAAGCAGTTTCAACAAGTTGCGCTCCAGGATTCTTGTAGTCGAATGTCGCCAGCGTGGTCTTGCCTGAACCTAGGCGCCGGATGGCCATCCACTCGTGAATCCCGTCGTCCTCGCGCGAGCCACCCTTGTCGTGGTACGAAATCACGTATGCGTCCTCGTCAATCGGCTCGGACAGGAAGCTATTATCCGAAATCATGAGCTTGTGGCCGTCGAATGTGTGTTCGTACCAGTAGTGCAGGCCAAGCGCTTCCCAGCGCCGGTGCAGGTGGTTGTAGTCGGTCTCGTTGTACTGGTTAGCGAGAGTCACCCTCGAATCGTCGATAGGGTACAAGTGCCAGTCAGCCTGGCGGTAGTGTTTCAGGGTTTCCTCGGTAATCTCGCGCACGCTTTTATTCTGGAACGATCTGTTGTCCTTGCGCAGACGAGCAAATGCCAGCCAGGGCTCGAGTACCATCTGGTAAAAGGCAAAGCCGCCATCGCTGCACAGGAAACGGAATTCGGTAATGTAGCCGTTGAAGTAACGCAATGACCCATCTTCCCGCACCAGGGAAATCGTCACCATCCGGCCCATCAGCATCTTGAGTGGGATCTGGGCCTCGTCCGACAGCACCTCGACGCTGAAGCGGAAACTGCGCGAAATTTCCTCGTGAGCGAGGAGCCTGTTCGGCAACAGGATCGCAAATGGCCCATCCTTCAACGGAAAGTCCAGCCGCATCAGGCGAGTGTGTTGCGAGGCGCCGCTGAACGCCGACCGCGCAGCACCGGCCTCGATTTGATAGCGTTCACCCATTGATTGCCTCCGATGGCCCTCGGCTGTCGTGCGTGAAAAGGTCAGCAGCTACCTTATCTCGACGCTACCAAGCGAAATTTGACTGGCATCAACAAATTTCCCCGGGGCATGTCCAGGATTTCGACAGTTATCTTGGAGCAGGATGGCAATGCGGAGAAACGCGGAACGACGTGGGCACACGTGTGCGGCGAGCCAGTTTGGCGGGAAGGATGGCGACGGACAAATATGAAAAAAAAGACAAAAAAAACCCTGCTCTAGAGGCGAGCAGGGATTTTTTTGCTATCGCAATCCGCTGGATTCCGACCTGATGCTTAGACGTTGAACAGGAAGTTCAACACATCGCCATCCTTGACGACATATTCCTTGCCTTCAGCGCGCATCTTGCCCGCCTCTTTCGCGCCAGCCTCGCCCTTATACGCCAGGAAGTCGTCATACGCGATCGTCTGCGCGCGGATGAAGCCGCGTTCGAAGTCGGTGTGGATCACGCCGGCCGCTTGCGGGGCGGTGTCGCCCACGTGGATGGTCCAGGCGCGCACTTCCTTCACACCGGCGGTGAAGTACGTCTGCAGGCCGAGCAGCTTGTAGGCGGCGCGGATCAGGCGGTCGAGGCCCGGCTCTTCCATGCCCA
>Ga0265780_10006575_pt1 | contig 14389 bp, 15 predicted proteins | sample P1T30metagenome_FD_192432 | JGI IMG/M metagenome (GOLD analysis project Ga0265780, IMG submission 192432) | Plant litter microbial communities from East Loma Ridge, Irvine, California - P1 T30 | ecosystem: Environmental > Terrestrial > Plant litter > Unclassified | place: USA: California... | reverse complement strand
TGACTGGATCATGTTGGCTGCAATGGTATGAGCCTCCCACAGTGACTGAAACTGTGTGTGCGAAGACTAACACATTGATCACAGATCCCAACAATTGGACTGACAGTCACCGCATGTCTTGGTACGTGGCCACTCACGCGAAACCTTACCGTACCAGCTACTCATGACCACATTAGCGACCGAACGCTACAATTTCAATCGACACATCTGGGACGTCCATCCCGATAAGTACGTCCCAGAGCGCCAAGTAACCTTCGCCCTCTACGCTTTGTACATTGTGGCAGGAGGGATGATCAAGATATCCATCCTGCTCTTCTACCGCCGTCTCGACTCACGCTCCATAACGAAGAGTTTCCGCATCGCAACATGGCTTAACATCGTTGCCATCGCCATCTTCTCCATCGCATTCGTCATCGTCCTCTTCACAGCCTGCACACCGTTTACCGCATTCTGGTACCAATTCGATATTACCAAGCAGCTCACAGGATACGCATACCATTGCTGGATTGATGAAGCGGCAGACCTTCTATCAGCGAGTATAATCAGCGCCGTACAAGATGCCATCGCTGCATTCCTTCCCACAATCCTATATTGGAACCTGCACATCCCGCGTCGCCAAAAGATTGCACTAGGCGCCATCTTCGCTCTCGGCTACCTCGTCTGCATCGTCGCAGGCGTGCGCTCCTACTTCGTGTGGCGCACCTTCAACAGCCCCCTCTACGATTCGACGTGGGAGTCCTGGCCTGCATGGCTACTCTGCGTGCTGGAGATTCAACTCGGCGCCATCTGCGCGAGTGCGCCGGCACTCAAAGTCTTCCTGTCGCATTACTTCAAGGTTGCAACGAGTATGTACAGCGGATCTAGTCAAGGCACGACGCATGCCAGCATCCAGAAGGGTGGTGGTGGTACCTGGTGGAAGTCGGCCAGTTCAGGGACGTCGGGGTCAAGAGGGACCATGGCTTCGAGGGTGGATAGAGATGGGTATATTCGCGAGCCTGGAAACGCGCATATGGTTGATGAAGAGGGGGGCATTGTGCTACAGGATACGAAGAGGTCTGATGGACGGACGGAGAGCATCGAAACTTTCATCTACTTCTGAGATGGGTTACAACAAGGAGTGGCGAGAAGACGGCTAACTCAATGCGCTACAAAGTCATCATCATACGCACCTGTGGCGATAGAGCTGGCAGAGGAATACCGTCATGCTATCGGGATTGGCGATATCACATCACCGGCTGCCCTTACTATTTGACACTGAACAATACCCTCCAACGGGATCTGTCACCTGCCGTACGACTGACGCAGTTGAGTCTCAACAAGCGTCCGTCCAACAACACGCGTCGTTCTTCGCGAACGGAAAGCAAAGGGGAAGGCAATCCACAAGTACAGGACGGTAAGAACCGAAGTGCCGGACAAACACAACGAATGGGCGCGTGATCCAAAGGACGAGCGCAGAGCGAACAAGAGTACATGTATCGGCATGAGAGTAAGACCAGCTAGAGCTATCAGAATAGAAGGTAAAAGTTACCTTGTAACATACAAGTAGCCTACAGACGAACTAAAACCATCATACAAGAAATGTATTCAGAGGCATTGAACGAAACATAGCATCTTCCGTACCACCAATTCTGACCTCGAAGCCTCAAAGACGCACTTTCTACAACACTCACTCTAACCGCACCTCTCACCAACAACACATATACAATTCCTCAGCGCCTCCCCAGCGCCCCCTCCGTCCTTCTAACACTCTTCTCCAAAACCCTACCATCCTTCCTCTTCCTCGCCAACATGGCCTCCCTCCGCTCAAGCAACCTCTCCCTCTCTTCTACCTCCCTCTCCCTCCTCTCCACAGCACACTCTCTACCCTCCACCACACCTTCGCGCCGCGTCAACGCACGCTGCTGCTCTTCCACCTCCATCTCGCGGTTCACGACGGCGATCTCGCGGTCACGAATATCTGGTATAACAAGGGCGGATGAGGAATCGAGGGTCTTATCATACTTGGACAGGTTTCTACCCGCGAGGGGCTTGGATGCTGGGAGCGAGTTAGCAGGTTTTTGTTCGGAGATCGGTGAAGGAAAACGCACAGTCAAGTGGCGTGACAGGCGCACCGGCCATGAAACCAGTGTCGTAGTGTGCATACGCGCAGTCGATGTCTCGTTTATTGCATCGCCCGTTTTGGTGCCAGAAGAAACAGGTTAGAGGTTGGGGGAAGTTTTTGGGTAATGACTTGTCGAGATCGGTGCGTGTGTCTTCGGATGAGGACTGTTGACTTGAGTGTCGGCGTGTATAGTGAGAGCTTGAGGAGGGTGGAGCATTTCGGAAGGGTGGGTTATCACTGAGTGTCGAAGATGAGCGTGGTGCGTCGGACCTGCGTTGGTACGCAAGGTCGCGTTCAGGTACGTAGCGGTCGATCATGCGTGTCTGCATATTTCTTAACTGGAGCGTCGGACTGGCGTTCGGTTTTGAATTGGAAGAGGGTGAGACGGGTGCAATTCGGGGTGTCGTATCAACCGTTTGTTTGTTGCCGTGCAGAAGAGCACTGACCCCGACGGGCGTTTGCATACCATCTTGACTTGTAATATTGTCGAGGTTACTGCATCAACGTGTTGTTCGTACATTTGATGGATATTTCCAGGATCTGTCGAAAGCCTAATGTGCATCATTTTGATTTGGGGTATCATATTCCTACAACTTGCTCTCCCGCACGTGTCGCTCTTCAACAGGTAGCGCACCACTCATCATGTCCAACTGTTCCTCTCTTCCGTAGAGTACTCGCTCTCTACCTCCCCTTGTCGTCCACCAATTCACAGCAACACCACTACGCTCTGCATCCATCTCTCCGCTGACTAGCACTTCCCAGTATCGCGCTTTGACGTTTTCCCGCATTTCATCGTCATGGATTTGATTGAGTAGTTCAGCACATAGAGGCAGCCACTCCTCCAGCAGGTATATAGGAAGGAAAGGCAGGGCATCTATAAGGGTTAAAGCGAGCACTGCTTGTTCCGAGAGGGCGGGGGGTGGTGCGTCCGAGCCTTGCAGAGCCAAAGCGACCGAATCAGGTGGTAGTGGCTGCGAAGGAGCGTTGAGAGCGCGATGGTATACGAGCTCTAGGAGCGTGGCTGGGAGATCGGGATGGGTTGCCGATAAGGCGGAAGGAGGAGCTGTGACACGCATCAGGGTCTTGAAAGCTAGACGGAACTGGCGCGGGGACAGGTTGTGAGGGAAAACGCTGAAGAGAGCGTCGATGTAGAACGGCAGGTGTTTTGCTGTAATCTCGGCAGATTGTGGAGCAGATAGCACAGCAAGCATAACGCTATGAGCAGCTTCGAACACTGGCAACATATGGCGATTCTCGCCAGCAGCAAGGTAGGGTACCGCCGACGCGACAAGTAAGTCCTCGTTTGTGGCTGGCGACAAGATTAGAGTGAAGTGTTCTGCTGTATTCAGAAAGTAGAGGTCCAGTATGCGGTCAAGTGGGTGGCTTGGTATTTGGCCAAGGTGTTGAGGCGCAATAGTTTTGAGGAGCTTGTCGGCGTGGTTGGGGTAGGCGGAGAGAATGTCTATCGCCGTGAGATAGACAAAAGTATGCTGGGAAAAGGACGCTGGGCCGAGTCGGGAGGTGATGAAGTATAGGTGCCGCAGGGTTTGTAGGGCCTGTGATGCTAGCATAGGAGCGATAGCGTCTGCAGCAAGGGCTCTGTCTGCTAGGGTTCGTGTGAATACGCCTCGCAGAATGATAGTAGTAGCAAAGAGAGCCGCCTTGAGTAGATTCCACAACTGCGGAGTTGTCCTGTGTAGCGCGTCGTCTTCGAGATTTCCTGCCTCCTCGGACGGCTCGATGTCTGAAAACTTGGTCTGTCGCCATTGTGTAGTAAGAGCGCGAGAAAAGCTTGCGAGGTCGTCCATCATTGTTTGGATGATCCATGGGTTCTTGACGTTCTCGACAGCGTGCGCGATTAGCCGTGAGAGGGGACCCATAGATGATACCAAGGGCCTATTCATGATACTTTCGACTTGTCTGTAAGAGCTAGAGTGTGGCTATGCATAGTCAGTATACATAGACGCATGTATCAGGTTCCGAAAAGACCTACACTCCAGTCCAGCTTCCCCGATTGCATTGTTCGGACGTCGAGATCCAGGCTCCCAAGGAAATAGGCCGACTGGAAGCCTTCATTCGAGTAGTATGCCGTTCCAATGAGGACTGGAAGCAGCAGATCGTAATCAAGCTGTGTCCTTTCCACGTCTCCGATGCATCCGAAGGCATGGTTGAGCGTCAGTGTTATTGTCTGGCCTCCCAGTCCGTCTGCCTCGGAACGCTCCCTGACTTCTACCAGGGCGAGGTTTGTCGCGCGCACCAATGCAGCCTCGACTCTCTTTCGCATAGCCGATGCCCAGTACAGGTCCATGCCCTGCTCTTCGAGGCTCCCGATACCGATTAGCAGGCCGGCGAGGACGACCAAGTGCTTCCATCGGCGGCTCCGGTCGTCGGCTCCCGCGACTATGGCGCGTATCCATTCGTCTAGCGAAAGGCCTCCTCCTATTGGCGTCTGCCCTGGCGCAAGCTTAGCTGCTTTGTTGTGCCGAACGTCGTTGTGGTGGTTGATGATGGTGGTGACGGCCGAGTGAAAGACGGAGAGCATGCGCAGAGGCGTTCGGACGCCATCGGGACGGTCCCATAGCGCGGGCGCGGTAAGAAGGTGCGAAGTAAGGAGGCTGAGATTGTGGGGGTTGCCGAGTGTGGTGAGGAGTGAAGATGCGGTTCCCAGGAGCCTGTGGTCATTAGCATGCGCATTGCGGATAGGGAGTCGCGATGCGTACCGCGGCGTGTCTTGCTGGTCTGTGTATGTCTGGAGCGAGCGCAGCAGCGTGGATAGGAGGCGATCGACGACCATGATGACCTCGAGAAGCCCGCGACAGGCTACCAGAAGATGCGCATGGAGGTGTTGGAGATGCAATGGCTGGTGTTGATCATCGCTCGCGTCAGCCGAGGTTGCGCTAAGCTCGGGCTTTAGCCGTTGACATTCACTCGGAGATCGACGTCACAAGCATCAACTTCAAAACATCGGCTTTCGATATCGTATGATCCCGCGGTCCTCGTCCTACGCGCAGCAGTATACGGAGCGCCCCGTAGCCATGCCGCATAGATGAGGTAAGCCCAACTGGACCCTTGTGCTCACCACAGTCTTCCCCCTGTGCATGGCCCAACATTCACGTTCGCCTCAACACGTTCCCCACATCTTGGCCATGAACGTAGTTAACCGTATATTCCCCAGCTTTATTCAACGCGTCGACTCGGCGGTTCCGCTCGGCTACACCACGCCGCCCTTCCCCTCCCTCTACTGGCCTCTTCCCGCCGGCGCGACACAGTCCTTCTACCTATACCGTCCCGATGACATCTTCCGCTTCACCGTATACTGGACACTGCTGCTGGTCGGCGGCATCCACTTCATCACTGCGCTATGGGCGTGCATAGTGCAATGGCGCAATTGGAAGTTGATATGGATAGCCCTGCCTGTCTTCAGCATCGTCGGAGGTGTTGAAGCACTTGTTGCGGGTGCAATTGTTGGCGGACTGTGAGTGGTTCCTCTGGAAAGCTTCATATGGATCGCATGCTGACTACCATCAGACTTGGAGGCGTATATCAGGCGGGTTACTTCGAAATGTCCACCTGGATACCCTTTGTCTGGGCCGTCATCAACACCTTAGTACTCATATTGTCTTCGTTCGCCATCTACGGTGGACTCTGAAGCCATGTCGCGGACACATGCCCCAGATTAATAGCATCGCATCTCAACGCATACACGAATACCCTCGCCCTGCGCATCCACAACCGAAGCCACGCCCTTGTGTCTATCCCTGCTGCCTCTGATTGGAGGGATGGGCGTCTGCATGCGCATCTCATAGCGGACCATGTTGTGGCAGAAACACTCGATAAAGGTCAGGCAACTCTTGTAGCCCATGAGATACTTCATCGAAGTGACGCGATGTGTAAACGATATAAAAGGCTGAGAGAACGATATATACTCCAACTCACACGAGCAGAAACTAGTCTCCACGAGTGTGGATGACAATGTTTCACAGGCTGATCAGGGACGCGACGTTGATTTACAGAGAGACCTACATACGATCGGTCCCCATCTTCCCCGCACAAAGCTCCAGGTTTCACGCGTTTCGTGGCTCAAAGGTAGAGAACATGCCAGCTGGACCAACGATGAAGACAGGTTAGAGAGCAAAGCAGTAATGAGATAACAGACTTGTGGATGGGTATCATTACACTAGATTGTCACCAGTTCTAGCAGACCGGAGTTAGTTCGTTGTCTAGATCATACCTATATCCAATTCTATATATACATCGTAGATCATTACTTTCATTACATCGTGACATCAATCCAGCCACCTCATCCAGTATGTATCTTGAACCTCTGCTTCACTTGTTTTCTGCACATGGGGCACTTCGTCGGCCGCACGGGTATATGGCCATGCTTTACCGGAACAACGACATCAGCGCACCACTGACACATGACCATATGCCCGCAAGGCAAGACAGCTACATCAGCAAGCTGCTGATAGCAAACCTGGCACGCGAGTACCTTTGTCATTTCCGCGTCCGTCTTTGGCTCTGGCCGATCAGGCTGGCTATCAAGCGATACGAGCGGTAGTTCTGGCTGCGGAGGCTCGACGCGTAAGAATGCGCGCGCTTCAGCGAACCTGTGCTGGAGACGGGTACTGCGCATGCCGGGCTCAAGGAGAGCCGAGGCGCGCACATTGGATAGTATTTCGAGCGCCGACGCTACAGTCGCGGGTCTGGTTGCTGCATCCCCGCCGCCGGGCATTGCTAATATCGTCTCTAGATCAAGGTCTGGGCGGGATACGTCGTTGTTCTCGAGGTTTGGCCGCCGGGGCGCATAACTCCAGACTTGGCTTTCTGGCTCTAGAGTCTCTGCAAAAGACTGCGACTCTCGCATGACACCCCATAGTAGCTGTTCCTCGATTTCTCGTCGATCTTGAGGGGACAGACCATCGAGGGGAGGTGCGATTTCGGTCCCGTCTGCTCTTCGTTGGTCGGCCTGGCGTTGGCGGGCGTAGGCTCGTGTGTACATTTGTGTAAGCGGTGACTCGTAGTCGTCCTGTTCCAGTTCCTCCCGGGAGCCGAAGACGCGTGCGAATCGCTCTCGCCGATTTTGTTGCTGCGCTTCTCGTCGTGTCATTGGCCGTGGGGGCTCTGACGGCTCTTCCTGTATTTGAGGTGTGACGGAAGTTCGTGGTTCTGCTGGTGCCGTGGGCTCTGTGTGCGAAACCTCCATCTCCTCCGTCTCTTGCAGCAGGTCATCCAGCGCGTCTTCTAGACTCTGGTGTGGCTGCTCCGGCCGCTCCTCTTCAGAGCTTAACCGTCTTCTTCGAAGTCGGTTCTCTGGTCTGCTCGCATCATTCTCCACACCTGCCCTCAACTGATCCAATGTTCGCGGAAGGAAGCCAGGGCTGACTTCCCGGAATGGCTCCCCTATAACAGGCATGCGTTGTTCAGTCCCATCCGGCAGCTTCGCAATGCGATAGCCTTGGTGAAACTCCCACCATCGCTCCAGGAACTCGGTCTGGTCAGGTATCTCGGGTACGCGTGTCTGGGAGATTTCGAGGGGAGGGTCGGTAGCGGCAAGACGGTTGCTCCAGAACTCTAGTCTATAGTCAGTTTACGATCTGGTAGCTCGGGATTCCATCGAGCGATATTGTACCTTTGCAGAACCAGCAATAGCCTTGCCACCTTGTGCCGCGGTTCACAAAGCCTACTCCGTCAATGTACACGCGATACGTCCGCGAGTGGACTCTTTCGTCGGCGCAAGCGCAACAATTCGGGGTAGAGGTCAATCGGCAGCTTGTGGCAAGCTTGTGCGGACAGTGTGTATCCAGGCGTGGGCAGTCTGCGGTCAAAGTGCCCATGATGAGTTGGTGGAGAGATTGATTCGATGTCAGATGTGGATACGAGAGCTGCAACGTTCAGTGCACACGCTAAATGTCAAAGAAGGCTAAGGCTTTGGACGTGGTGAGCAAACAAATGCGTCAAGTTTGGCGGGTGGCGCGTCGAGATACTCCGCGTTCCGCGGTCGCACTTGCATGCGCTCTGGTGGGGCGGAACATGGGTTCGATGGGGGAAGTGGACCTAAAGTCATGTCATTCCCGCGGCTTGACACTTCCAATGTTCCAAGGTTGCAATAGACTGTGACTGACGGCATTCCCAGGCCCGAAGCTCGACTGCCGCTTGCCTACCCATCATAGCAGCTATTGCTACGATCTGTGTCCGTTGACTGTTGGTCACAACATGCTGTACGTGGCCAATCGAGTGCTAGCGTCCAACAGTTCAGGGCTCACAGCTGTGGATGGGTCGTAGCACCGAATATACAAATGCTCCCTCGCCCCAACTCATTCATAGTTGTTTCGAACATAAGTCTTCAAATTTCTCGACGAAACGCGTATCTAAACATCATGTCCTCAATCGAATCTCAAATAAACAACAAGCCTTCACAAGAACACCGATGGGCTCTGAACATCAAAAAATTTAATGGCAAGCCCTTCGAAGAATCGGGACCCGTCTAGTTGCCATGGAACCTCTCGACAGAAGAAGTCGAAAAACTCTCTTCAGTTGAAGCGACAGGTCTTGAGAAAGAGGGAGAGAAGATCGAGCTTAAGCTTGCGCCGCCGACTGAGCTATGTTGGGAAGGTGTTCGAAATCACGAAAGTTCTCGTGGCGTTGAGCTTATATGAAAATCTCAAGAGAGAAGGAGAGTTGCTCTCTATGCCCAGCGACATCGATAGTGAAGTCAAAAGAGGAGTGTCGAGAGGAGTGGTACAAAAGGCAGCTGCATTATCAACACTGTAGATGGTTTGATGGATGGGTAGTTTCAGCAGATTCATCTGCTCTGAAAACTATCTCATGATTTGCAATGAGTACACCCGATGTCTAACCAGTAGCTTCTGTGAAGACCACGCGATGTGTGGGTTCTAGGCCTGACAGCAAGCAACACCGTGTAGTTTCATCACGTGTCGAAACACAAACGCTCCTGTCCAGGTACTTATCAGCACGAGTCACCACTTCAGCAAATGTAAATATTGCCAAGATCCTGGTCAACTGCCTATTCGTACGCAAAATATGGCGCCCATTTACCTCATCGTCGTCACAAAAGCCACAACCTTCTCTCGCGCCCTCTACAACATCGTGTCCGCAACCCCCGAAACCCAGACATGCGCCTACCCCGAAAACAACGAGGAATTCTTCTACATCAACATTCGCGTCACACACCCTGCTACCAATCGCAGCACAGTTCTTAAGATGGAGGTACTCAAAGAAGCCCACGTTCTCAGCGTCGAAGTACCCGGTCGACAGAAGACACTGCCGCTGGCCGAGCAAGCACTTTGCAACCGAGTCGATGCAGAGTATTCGGATAGGAGGCTAAAGAGAGAATCTTTTGAGATGGTGTGGAGGTTCGAGCAGGCGGATGAGGTGGAGGAGAAATACAAAGACGAGGCGCGGAAAGTGAGTGTGGATATCATGGCGAGGGACTTGAAGACGACTTGGTGGGATGTGTACGAGTGTGAGCTTGGTTGAGCCCTGCAATGTAGATTGGAGCAAGAAAGTAGTAGATATGGAGTTGTGTGGTGGAGCTCTGCTGAGAAAGTAGGACGAGGTGTTGCGTGCGACAGGTAGTTTTGATAGAATAGAGAAGGGATATGACACTTAGACCGGAAGGGGTGATGCATGGTAGAGTGGGTCAGAAGGTGATTTACCCTTCTTTCTTCTGCGCATGATTCAATGTAATCACCGAAGCTCCACAGAAAGTTCACAGTTCGATAAAGAAGCAACGGTAACGTATGGCGATGGTGTACTACCTGGTTATGCAAAAGTGAGCCCTGGAGATGTTGGCAGACTGTGGGACTGGGGGCACGGAAAGTCAAATACATCGTCTTGACTAGGCCCTCGCTTGAGAGAGAGAGGGGCGTCATCGTCGCCGTCCGCCGCTCGGTGTAATGCGCCTTGCTCCGGGCCCGTGAGGACGGTTCACGAGGCGTAGCGCTCGTGCATAGCGGCTATGCAAGAAGTGCGCGGAATGCCACGGCACATGTACCTTAGACTGCAAAACCTCGTTTCGATATTCTTCATTCAGTTTGACGTCGAAGGATTTGCCAGGGGTTGTGCCAACCGAGAAGTGGATGTTAGTCATTCGCGTGCGAGAGTAACATCTCGGCTCCATCTCGGTGTAACATTACACGTCCGCCCCACCCTCTACGGTCGCGCCGCTCAAATTGCCGCTTTTGAACTCATCAACTATTTTCTCCATAGTGACCCATTCCACTCCTTCGTGCCCATTGATCCACTCGATGAGCCTCTCGTGCAGTAAGATGACTTGTGGTTTGCCGCTCACCTGTGGATGGATACCTAAAGATGGGTGTACGAAGTCAGTCTCTGTTTCCTATACCGCTCGTCCAGGGATGTGACTGACTGATTGGGAAGATGAAGCTTCCGTCGTCCGGACATTCGCGATACAGAAACTCGAACTGTTCCTTCCACAGGCGCTCGATGACCGCGGTATCAACGAAGCCATGCGTGCTTGGCTGTGTAAGTGAGAGCTGGAAAGGTGGCCAGTCATCTAGATGCCAATTTGCAGGTATCTCCACGACTGCAGATGGCTTCAATGTTGACATGGGCTTCATCCAGTGAGAAGCTGGCTTTGATACGTCGGTTTCTGCGTATGTGCTAAGGTGCGGAGAAGGAACGTAGTAGGGCTGAGAATCATGGTGCATGAAGGAGTGATCGTATTCCTAAAGGAGATGTCAGCTCATCGTTTACGCCTGATTTTAGACAATGATGATCATACGATTCCGAACTCTTCGAGGAGCTTGATCGTTTCCCTACTCGTGCTCCACGCGGGTGCAGTCCAGCCGCGCGGTTTCTTGCCTACCATCTCTGTCAAGACCTGTATACTCTTTTCCAAGACGTCTCGTTGCTGTTCTTCGTTCAAAAGGGAAACAAATTCGTGTGTGTAGCCGTGTAGCCCGACCTCATGACCTTTTTCGACGATTTTGCGTATCTGATGCGGAAACGACTCCGCCGAATGTGCTGGTATGAACCATGTTGTCTTGATGTTGTACTTGTCCCAAAGCCTCAGCAGACGATCAATGCCTGCAGTGGCACCAAAGACACCGCGGGACACATCAGTTGGGTTGGCAGGGGCCCCAGTCTTGGTGTTCAGCCTTGGTATGCTGTTAGCTGGTGCTCATGAGACGCTCCTAATGGATCCAACGTACCAACCGCTCACCTGTGTTTGCCGGTAATCAGCGAATAATTCGAATAAAGATGGCAGACCTGTTACTCACCGCGTCGATGTCAATACCATAAGTACACAGCACGCGTTTTGGCATGATTCTTGAGACAAAATGGAAGGTAAGGAAGTCGTTGGCTATGAAGCAACGCTGAGGGAAGCAACAGAGTGCAGGCCAGGTGCAATGCCCTCTTATCGCCAACTCCCTGCCTTTTCAGACGCCATAGTCCGCGGCACAGTTGTACTTGCCATCTCTGTCCGTGGCAGTTTCGATACCAAGGGAGTGGTTCACCGCCCGTCGCTGATATACTCCGAAGCACTAATCAAGCAGGTAGTAACAAGGTTTCAACGCCGGTGGATTAGCTTGCAGTGGTCTATAGACTGCATTTGTGCTCATGCAGTGCAGTTCGCAGAAAATTACTCATGGTGCACCTTCACGACGAATGAGAGACGAAGGAGCGCGTGGCGTAGCTCGAGACGGAATTGAGCGCACGTCGAAGGCGGGGCATGTGCGTGGGATTGCCGAAATCGCTGGCACTGATTGATAGACTTTAACAATTCATTCCTTCGAACAAAAGTCTAGACTGCTCCCTGTACTCTTCTTGTCCAATATCTGTCGGGTTGTCGTACACGATGCTGTTTGTCGAGTGCAAGGGCACCCCCTATGAGGTAAGCGTGACGCGTGACGTCATCACTGCTGCCGCGACGAGACGCGACAGCGACCAGGATCATGCTGATCTCGCACAGATTGGCTACCAACACGGTAAAGCCGCAAAGCTACAAATTGCTCGTTGCATCGAGTTCTACGCGTGCCTCTTCCTCAAGAACTGCAAGAAGAGATGGCCGCAGGTCCTCCAGCACGCGTCGACGTTTGAACAGCGAGCAAAGGCGCAATGGCCAAACTTCCACGAAGAGATGCAAGGCATTGCCGACGGCTCCGGACGCGAGTTGCTAGACATCGTAGCGATAAACGTCCGGACTGAGATCAACTTTGGCCTGTTCAGCGATGGCTGCACTGCCCTCGCGTGGCACACCCAGAACCGGGCATGGTTGGCGCAGAACTGGGATGTATGCACCACCTCTAGAAGAACACAAAAGCGATGATCGTATGCTGACGGTGCCCAGTGGATGACCGAGCAGCAAGAGAACCTGATTGTTACCAAGATCACACAAGCGAACAAGCCCACTATAATCCAAGTAACCGAGGGAGGCATAATCGGAAAGATCGGCTTCAACAGCAGCGGCGTAGGCACGTTGTTCAACGCCATAAAAGTTCACGGCGTGGATTCTACCCGAATGCCCGCTCACTTTGGCTTGAGAATGGCACTGGAGAGCACGTCAGTCGACGAAGCAGTACGCAAGCTGGAGAGTTGCGGCATGGCATCCTCAGCCCATATCCTCATAGCTGATGCAAACACGTCCCTGGGCTTGGAATTCACGAAGAGCACTTTTGCGCACGTGCTACCAGACTCTAGCTCAAGGGTCATCCACACGAACCATCTGCTGCTGGACCACCCTGGCGAAGTCGATACTGTATGGCTCAAGGACTCCATCACTAGGGTTCAGACAATGGCAACGAATGTTGGAACTTTGGGCGACGACCCGAGCTGGGAAGACGTGACTCAATTGTTCGCCGACGAGCAGAATGCGCCGGGTGCGATATGTAGGTGTGAGACCGAGGAGACTGGAAGTGGTACCCTGTTCAACATTGTTATGGACTTGAAAAGCAAGAAAGCAGTGCTGAAGATGGGAATACCAACACAGCCAGAGGAAACTCTGAGCCTAGAGCTATAGGGCAGATGTACTGCATACTCGTCTTTATTTGAACACGATACCAAACTCTTACACTTCCACAGGAATGCCGGCAATCAAGTGGATAGAAGCCCGTAACTAGGACACGTTAGATATGCGTACGCTCGCATGAACTGTCTATGCCACTGCACTATGTGTCAGGAGATCTATATGCTCGTCGAAACTCGTCACACGCGACACTGATGTATTTGACTACGTTTCCAATTTACCTCTCGAGTGAAGACGTCTTGTGACTATGTAGCCGGTATGTGTATAAGGCAGTTCTCCTTTGTGAACGAATATGCGGATGCTCTGCGGGTAAATGGCCCGTCCTTCCCCACCGCAGCGTGGGGGCTCAATGCGCTCTGTGTTGGCAGTGCAGCACTCTCGGCGCCGTCGAATCCACCCGACACATTGGTAGACGCTGGACGTGACCGGGCGACTCCCGTGCCGCGTGCCCCGCATATGGGTATGCGGAAATAAGCCATGGCGGGCTTTGGCGAATGTAACCTCATGATTATCGACTGTGCGCCCAAAACGTGTCCAGTGACGTTTGGTTGTATGCATATTCACACATGTTGTAATCCAGTCAAAGTGTTATCAAGCTTGATACTCAGCGGAAGTCTAGAACAACAAAGTACCACTGAAGAGATGTAAACCCGCGACCCAAGGGTATTTCATTAGTCCGAACCGAAAATGCGCAACAATTCCACATGCTAGCTAAGTAAATCAGTACAGCGCTGTGTTATCATCAAGCTGAAAGACGTAAATGCCGGTGAGAGAAGAAACGTGATCGAGAAACGCCAAATAGTACTACAACTCCGGTGTCATGTCCACATTATCATTTAGAGAAAACTCCGCATTCCAATCAGAGGGCGCGAGATTGTAAGAGTATGCACCCAGTGGGTCTGGTGCATCGATCGCTGAGGTAGGGTTGAAAACTGTCCAGAACTGGTAAGCCTCATCGATTTCTGTAAGTATAGAGGGCGGCACTTGATAGTCGTAGAGATTGCTCGCATCAGAGACCGTTTGGTGCAGTGTTGGCGGACAATAACTCGCTCTCTGATTCAGGAATTCGAGGTATTCCTTCTTCACCGGAAGAAGTAGTCGTTCGTACTCTTCGAAACACCTTTTCGCGGCTGCCCATCGCTCCGAGATAGACAAGAAGCATTTCGAAAAGACGTGCATCCATTCTTCAACTTGTTGCCATGAGTATTGGTCCGCAACTTCTTTCGGACAGCGCTGCAAACCTTGCAAGAAAATGAGCGCACAATTGAAGACATGAT
>Ga0265780_10006574_pt1 | contig 14390 bp, 14 predicted proteins | sample P1T30metagenome_FD_192432 | JGI IMG/M metagenome (GOLD analysis project Ga0265780, IMG submission 192432) | Plant litter microbial communities from East Loma Ridge, Irvine, California - P1 T30 | ecosystem: Environmental > Terrestrial > Plant litter > Unclassified | place: USA: California... | reverse complement strand
CGCCCCTCCAATATCTTCATTTGATATAAACTCCCTCTTCCCCTCCCGAATGTCAATTATCGACCTAATGACCGAGCTATTCATCTCTATCTGGAATCTTTACATAAACGCCATTCCAATCGCTTTCCTATCCCGCTTCACAATTTCGTCCAGCCGACAACCTGAGTTCTCGAGATTGAAGGTAAAGATCAACCTGGCGTTGTGTTCACTCTCGTGGGACATCGTCATTGGAATCTGGCGCCTCAAGAGGGATAATGCGAGGCTGTACCGAGCCTTGGAGGAAGACGGAGCAGAGCTGATGCCGGATATCATCCTAGGTAAATCGAGGAGGTCTCACGAAAGCCACGACGTATCCACTCCCGATCGCTCGAAAAGGAAACGTAGATCGCCCAAAGTCGACGATATTGCGAAACTCGAGAGACGAAGGGGTGGTTCGCCCTCTCCACTTCCACCACTGAAGGGTAATCCCAGTGGATCAGGCTCTAGCGGAAGCTCGTCGCCAAGCATCAGGCGTTCAAGTTCCTCTGCCCCACCTCGAAAGCGAAAGGCACATCCCACCCAACCATCCAAAGATCTGCGAACGATCTATAGACTCGATCAGGATACGCAGACCAGCCCCCAGCGAGATTCAGGATCGGACTGGTTCGACGTCACTCCTCGTCGAAGACCATCCCTTGGTGAGGATCATGAGAAGATAAAAAGGTGGTACAGTCGATCGCCACGGCGTTCTTCCGAGTCCGACTCTTCGACTACATCCGGAGAAAGCGATCACCTCCCCACACCTCTGTCTGTCCGATCGGCTCCACCACCACCCTCCCATGATCCTCCTTCGCCTGAACCTCGAACGCCCGAGAAAGTGAATGATCCAGTCGACGATCATATTCTCCCTCACATCGAACGCAAGAAATTTCTGATACCTGAATTACAGATCGAGTGTCAAGAGGACTCCACCTCTTCTTTCGTTGTCAATTTGTTAGAGTTTCTGACATCGCCTATTATAGCGCTGGGGTTGTTGATTGGTTTGGCGATGTTGTTTATATGGTGGAACCCGCCTAAATCTGCTGGTGTTGTTGAGTAGCTTCTTGAGTAATGTGTAATCAATGTCTGTAGTCATAGTAACGTGAGATAACGAGTAACGTATTCGTACATGCATAGCGATCACGACCTATACCAATGACAAAGCACAGTGCTCAAGGACCTATTTCCTAAACTTTAACGGATCTACCTTCTTTCCACCCCTTCCACCACCTCCTCTACCCCTTGCTCCACCTCTACCTCTTCCTCCTCGACCGCCACGTCCTCTGAAAGCGACATTGGCATTATCTCCTACATCGCCTCCAGCCTGTGGTCTGGGTATACCACCGATTTTAGGCATCAAGTAATTAGGGACGTGTTTGAGATGTGGCTGAATACGGGCTGGATGAAGGGGTGCGTCGTGTCGTAGGAAAGAGAGATCTAGGGGGTTGGCTGCGAAATGAGACTGGACGTCAGTTCCTGTATAGTGTCACATGGAGAAATGGGCATATGTGACTTACCTTCAACTTTTCACTGTTTAACAACTCTCTCCTAACTTCCTCCCTCCTTGCATCAGATACTCGTTTGGTGGTAACACTCCTCAAAGCATCTTCCATCCTATACCTAAACCCATCAATTTCTTTCCCTCTACCTCCGAAATCCCATTCCTTAATCTCACTGCCATCACCTTTTACTCTCTTTTCAATCCTTGCAAATACTTCTTCATCCGCTTTAGCACTCTTCAACATTGTCGTCCTATCCTTTCCGAATTCCTTGGTGGGTACAACGAAAGATAATGCTAGCCCAGAGTGACCTGCTCGAGCTGTTCTACCGACACGATGGAAGTAGGATGTTGATGATTGAGGTAGATCGAAGTTGATGACTGTTGAAGCTGAAGTGAAATCGATTCCACGGGCTAGGGATGAAGAAGCATCTCCACGTCTTCTTTTTCGTTTTTGAGGTGGAGGAGCGATCTTTGCTTTTCGCTTGGAAGGTCCTGCAGCAGCGGTAGTAGTTTCGACTTGATCCAAGTCGACATCTCCATCATCCACCACCTCTTCTTCTTCCTCTTCCTCCTCGGGGTTCTCGGAAGGTTCTTCCTCTGGCTCACCACCTAGACCCTCGTCACTTGCCACAACGACATCGTAGACTCCCCGGTTGAATTCTTCAACGACGTGATATCGACTGCTCAGTGGTAATTCCGAATTGACGACGCAGCATTTAATACCGAATTGCTCCAAGAAGAGCTTGACTCGATATCCTCGCTCGACGTCGTTGACGAATACGATCGATTTTCCACGGATCAATTTGAGTTTGAGTAGAACGTAGATGTAGAGAAACTTGTCGCGTTCGGTGGTATGCGTGAAGTATTGCGACAAGAGGCTTGTAGCGGTAGGCTCCGACAAGGTCAAGATTGCCTTGAGATCAGCTTGGACAGAGAGTCGTCTTGTAATAGCTTGACGTACCGGGTTTCTGAGGACCAACCCCTTAACTCCCTCCACATCCTCGCTCAAGGTAGCACTCATCAAACACCCCTGAACCCCAAGCTTGGGCATCCATCCATTCGAAGGGTCCATCAATCTCGTCAAATCTTCCTTATGTCCGTACGAAAGCAACAAATCAGCCTCATCAACAGCCAAGAAACAAAGGTTGGCGAGGTTTATGGTTTTAGCTTCGAGTAGAGCGAGGAGCTTTGTAGGAGTGGAAATGATGACATCGGGAGCTTCACTTCGGAGTGATCTATCATCAGCTCTCACTCCACGAGACAGAGTTGTGTAAGCTTACCTTGAAACGGATGATCCCCCCGAGGCGGCATTGACGGTTGTAATTCCCTCTTCGCAGTATGTAGCCAAAGTCTTGATGAACCCATGAACCTGCATAGCGAGTTCCCGTGTAGGAACAAGTATGACAGCCCTTGTACTCTGGTACTCATCGGAAGCAAGTCCAACAGCCTACCATCAGCCTCTTTCGCTGTGGAAGATGAGGATAAAGAACAAACCTCTTTGGCCTCCAAAACCTTCTGGATAGCTGGAATAGCATAAGCTCCGGTCTTTCCACTTCCAGTCCTAGCTCTCGCAAGAACATCTTTCCCAGCTAGTAAGAGGGGGATAGCCTTGGCTTGGACAAGAGTCGGATGAGCGAATTTGAGATCCGCAAGTGCTCTTAGTAAACGGGCGTCGAGGGAGGTCGAAAATGGAGGTGAAGTAAATGAAGCTTCCGCCCTGGGATCAGTCTTGCGCCCTCGGATGAATGGAGACTTACTCTAAAAGGCTATCAGCTGGTTGTGAGCTCATGATGTAGGTGTGTATGTATGTGAAGTACTCTCTTAAACCCACTTGATGCAGATGAACGCTGAAATCTTCGAATCCCCGTGCCTGTTTGCCATGCAGACACCATGCAAAACCCACGTGGCAAGAGGTCACACGCCTAATTCGGAGCGTATATGGCGCTTGATAGGCTCACCTGTAAACACTCAGGGCCAAGAATATTCTGGACATGGATTCGCACGCCACCTGTGGCTCTACCAGTAAAATACTCCGAACTTTGGGCTAAACGATGGCGCCTACCTCGTCTTTATCCGCATCCGATACTGATGATCCGCCCGATCCTCATCAACGCCTCGTGCTGACGCAACGTGGCGGGAAACGATTTACATCGATCATGGCGCGATTTACTACACGTCCTTGCAGGGAGTGTCTTGACTGATAGCTGCTGAAAACATGTGTAAGATGGACCGTTCGCCATGAGGCCGGAGACCGGCCGCCGCGTACCTTGTGACATTATGCCACTCGTGTCATGCTATAGCAGGATCGACTGAACTCCGTTCTGCCTCATGGATTGAGCCAAAGTCATCCCGGGCACTCCCGGCAATTATGCCGGGTCCAGGTGCGGATGTCGATGGTGAAGCATCTTTGTTCATGTATGGTAATCAGTGACGTGATCCGGTTGTCCCAACGGAACAACGTTGATCATCCGGAAAGAAGGCGTCGAAGGGGAACGATCAGCAAGAAGGATTTCTCTTAACAAGTGGCGTTTATTCATAGACCGAATGTAGTTGAACGTGGGAAGTTTGGGCGCCAATGTCAGCAAGACTTGGAGTGAATTTGTATTCTCTGGCACGGAATTTGTATTTCTTTGGTATGGAATTTGTATTTATTATCAGGGTACATCAAGTCCCCTGTGTTGGATGCACGAGGGCCAGTCCCGAGTCAGGTCTGTCGATCATTGCATGCTTTACCCGGTGAAACGGCGCCGTGTCTCCGAGTCAATCACTGAATGTTCTTTTACCCTGATCTAATGACTGAGGAACCCTTGCTTACCGGACTTTTGTCTCTCTTCTACGCCCTCATGATCATCGTATCCCTATATCCATTCAAATCAAGCCACTGACCCTCTAATCTACCGACAACCACCTCTTTGGGTCTGGTGTAATATATTCACAGCGCCTGTTGACCCAGATTCCAGCAAACCCAGATACCCTCGAAGCTTATCGGGAAAATCTCCTGCGTAAGCATAATGGCTGATAATTACCTCATGCTTACCGATCGCTCTACGAGAGCCTCGAATTATCGCGCAAGGCACAACTAAGGAACTATCATACCACTTACAGACGGAATGGTCTAGTGGTGCCCTTCGCTACGATGCGGCGAACAGCCGCTATCTGTCGGGGGGTAATGTCAGGTAGAGGTGTGGTAGCTCGATATCACCTGACCAACGTGTACTGTTCCCCCTAACTAAATCATATCAACTGTCTACTGAATCTTTTTGTTCGTTCATTACCATCTGGATTGCACTTGTCGATCGCTCGTACGGTGGAAGAGAGAGAACAATAGGATTAAAATATCGTGAGTTTCAGAACTTAGGGGAAGGGATGTGTTTTGAGTGTGTGTGTGATACACACATGCACGGTCGTCCTGCCTCCTGTTCTTCGACAAGCTGACCGGTAGGCTCAAACATTAGTCTAGCAGGGCTTATTGTTCTTTCTACAGCATCATCGACCCCTGCTCCACCGAAATTTACCAGCAACCAATTACCACCGCCTAGCACCTGCCTACCTGTACCATCCACACCTCTTGACTCGATACCACTCGGACCTCTTTGCAACCCAAAGGAGGGTGAATCATCCAGTTGAATCAACTTCTACAATCGTACAATCAAGTAGATACGCACAGGCAATCAATTCCTTCCATCACACTCCCTAGTCACTAGTCATACCCTCAATTCAATGCCACCCTCTCGATCGAGTTCGTCTCAGTCAAGGACATCGACCCCGTCTCAGAATTCAATGTCACCACTCAACCCCAACGAGCCACTTACTCCTCCCGAACCGTCTACTCTCGGTCAGTATTCCCGTCCTATCCCCTCGTCCGACCCTCAAACGAATCAGTACATGGGGAGACCACCTTTACAGCAATCTTGTTCATACGATACTTTCGGTGCGGGTGCCAGTGGGATGGGATATTCTCCTTCTATGTTGATGCCTCCTCCATCGAGTTATCCGAATCAACAATCTTATGGAATGGCAATGCCCATGAACATGCCAATGCCCGGGACATCATTCTCACCGGTCATGTCCTCGCCACTCCGGCAACACGAATCACCATATGGCGAGCACTATAATCAATTCGCATCATGTCCCCAATCATACCCTTATCAAGTCTATCAGGGGGGTGTTTCAATGTCCCAAACAATGTCCCAACAGTCCACGGCTACATCATACAATGGTATGGGTACCGATACCGACGCTGAGAATGGATTCGCCTCCATGTTAAATGTCGACTTTGACGACGAAGACTATCGGCAGTCATCGGCTGAGCCTAATCCAGCTTCACCCTCCAAGACATCTGCTCTCGAGAACCGACCCCCTAGACCTCCAAACGCTTGGATCTTGTACCGCTCCGATAAATTGAACGAAATCAGTGCTGGAAAGAAGGTAAAAAATTTGGACGGTGTCATGAGGGATTCTGGAGTATCATCAAGCTCAGGTGAAGAATCAAGTGCAGAAGCTGGTCTTACTAGTACTACCTCTGTAACCGATGATGAAAAGGAGAAGCCAATCGTCAAGAGGAAAGGCAAGAAAGGAGCAAAGGAACCAACCGAGGGTCTCCTGGCTTTAGGAAAGGGGAAAACAGGGAGAGGATTGCCACAAGCACATATCAGTAAGATGATCAGTGAACTTTGGAAGAGGGAAAGTGCGACGGTGAGGGGAGAGTATGAAAGGCGTAGTGAAGTCCAGAAGCTAGAAGTGAATTCTAAATCCTCCCCATTTGAGGTGTTTGCTGATGGGTAGCATGCGAAAAAGTACCCAAATTACAAATTCCAGCCGCAGCGAAAAGCGGATAAAGATAGAGCTAAGGAGGAGAAGGCAAAAGAGAAATTAGCGGCAAAGCGGGAAAAAGAGGCGAAAGCTTTGGCTGCTCGTATGTCTATCTCACATGATCAGGGTCAATGCTAATGAATAGGACCACGGAAGAATGGTACGAGATCAAGACCTTCCACTGCTACCTCGCCCTATTCCAATGGATCTCGCGGGATAAGTCGGTCAGTATCGATGAATGCAATTCAGGCATCCTCAAATGCCCTACAACAAGCTAGCGATGGTGAGTTACATCGATTGGGTGACGGGTAGAGCTAAATCAGCAGTATCACTAATCTCACCACCTCCTGGCTTCCGTGCTTTCCCCATTCCGGGTAATCACCTTCCGTCGCTGGGTACCATGGGCCCACCACGATCTACAAGTCGCCACCCATCACCTATCAAAGCTCCTGAACATCGCTCATCAGTCCCATCACCCTATGTAGATCAGAGTGGGCCCCCACCGGCGATTCCCTCTCATACGATGGTCTATGATCCTGCTCTATACGAGCCAGAACAGTATCAATACTCTCAACCGCAACACGAGTATCAACAACCCCAAGCTGGTCCTTCGTACTCGGTACCAGAAGGACCATTCTTTTACGATACCAATGGTGCTGGGCCCGCTTACGCTCTTCCAGTAGTCTACGAACCACCGATCTTACCGGATGGTCAGAATCTTGATGCTCTTGGCGACTGGTCTGGAAACGCGGAAGAGCTTATCGCAACGTGGGTGACTATGACGGAAGATACGGGGGACTCCGGAGATCTGGGGGAATGGACAATGCCAGCTCCTGATGTTGCTGTTTCAGGATGGGAGAATCTTGCTCGTACGTCTTTCTATACTCTCCCTCTTGGTAAAGAAAAAAAGGGCTGACGAACAGCTGAAACGCAAGAACAGGTCTTTACCGACCTGGATCTATCACATCCAATGGCACTTCACCTTACTCCCGATCTCGCAAATCCATTATTCGCAATGTACAATCATCCGGCGGCAGACCATACACCCATGATCGACTATTCATCCGGGTACATCTCTTATCCAATCTACGAGACCACCCCATCTCAAGAAGGCCCATTCCTCTATATGCCCCAAGACATTTCGCCCGACCTAACGACTCCTAGACAAGCTACCTTCGCTAGGAATCCAAGTAATATCTACCAACCGACTACCTCTCAAGAAGAACGGAGAGTCTCTACATCGACTACACAGGTACCGACTCGATATGTCTCTTCATCCCAATTCCCCGAAACTCCACTATCGGTAGATCCCAGTGGTCTAGGAGGAGTTAGGAGGGCAAGTTACGCAAATGATTCATTGGACGATTACGAATGGGCAAATCGAAGTGATGATGACGATGACGAAGAGGAGGGAGATGTCGCGGCGACGAAGAAGCTAGAGATTCCTTCACCAACGAAAACACCTTTATCGCCTATATCAGATATCGATTCGAACATCCAACCACTCGATGTTCCAGTTTCGGTATCACCACAAAAAGCGGTTCCGCCAAGGGGTCAGAGAAGAGCTAGGACAGTTGCTGGGAGTTATCATTGATCTAGTCTTTCCCTTCTGTCTACCATCTTACCTTTCCACATCTTTGCTTGCCGTGCTTTCCTTGCTTGCTAGCTCGCTTTTCTTTCGCGTTGTACATTACGGATACTTCTCATAAATATAAAAGCATATAGTAGATACAGTATATACGTTGTTAACACATAGCCTCCTCTGTCGTTGATGCACCATGTCGACCAAACATCAATAGCAAATCCAAGACAAGATGTCATCTCATAATACACATTAATGAGCATGATAGCTATGATTTATACACTCTAAACATAACACAGCAACCTGATCTTATTCGTTTGGACAGGCTAGGTATACCACTCCCCCATTCTCTGACCCCTCTCCCCTCCCTCCACATGGCCCCGCTGACCACCCATTACCCCCGCTCTCCTCTCTTTCTCCCTTTCGGCCTTTTTCCACCCACTCCATCCTCGTTCCCCATAATGACTCTTGATCCATGTGGAACTAGGCTTAGGTGCCCATTTCTTGGCTTTCCTCGCTTTATGTTCTTCCATTATTGATCTACCAGTTTCAGAGCGGTACGATTGAATGGGGTATCGGGGGGCTTCATCTTTTCGGAGGAAATCGCGCCAGGATTTCCGTTCTTCGTTATTCGGGTGATGCTGGCGTTCGGCGTACTCTTCCTTTTCACGATCTTGAGTCTCGGCAAATCGGGCTTGACGGAGTGTATCGTGTGGATTCGATGGATGTGGCTGAGAGTGCGCGGCATGTAAAGCAGCTTCTTCAGCTATTTTACGTCGATCACGCGCGACCATACTCTCGTCATCCAGGTGTCCTCCTCCAGTCTGACGACCATGCCCATGTGAACGACGCGTGCCGACAGGTCCGAAATGCAGTTTCTGCCCGTGGCCATGTCCTGGAGCAGTATGATACCGACCGCTGTCTTGATCGTGATCTAACAGACCCTCGCCTAAATCCCCATGTCCTTGTTCGAGATCACCATGCCTTGGTCCATATCCACTTGGTCCTGCGTGGGGCTGTTGTTGAGAATATCGCGATGGTTTCGAAGCGTGGCGGGTGGAGGGGAGTGGGAGGGATTGATGGCGGGCCGAGTAGGTTCCTCGAGGCGTGTGTTCTACCGACATCGGCTGCCTCATGTGGGGGTGTAGTTGAGCATGAGCACCTTGAGGATGCTGTTGAAGGTGTTGCTGGTGGGGAGGTGGATGTAGAGTTTGGGCTTGCATGGGCGCCTGATACATCGGTGGTGGCTGTCCCCAACCCGGTTGCCCATAGCCATGTCCACCCATCATCGGACCACCAAATGATGCAGGTCCAGGCCCCATTGGGACAGGCATATAGGCCGGAACACCCATTCTTCCAGGGATCATCCCCATTTGACCAGGAACCATCATTGGGGGAACTACCATACCAGCCCCGACGGCGCCTACCATGGGCGGTGGGATGGTAGCTGCTCGTACTAGGGCATTCACTTGTGCTCGATGTTGACGACGGATTCCTCGGTACCAGACTGATTGGAAAGAGTTTCGGTTTCGGGAGTAACATGCTAGGAGGAGAAGAATAAGAGCTGCTAAGAGGGACCCAATGACTTCACATGAGCTCGGTTCATGGCAACTTGGCTCGTGGACTTACGGATTCCAGCGAGCTTCCCATTCGGTCCACTTCGTTCTTTTGACAAGGCGTTGAAATCATTGACGGAATTTGGTTTCCCAGCCAAACCGACAAATTGTTGTTTCTCGGAATAATAGAATGCCCTGACCATCAGTGGAAGGTCCCAACGGTACAGGAGGACATACGCATAAACGCCGGATAAGAAAGGTGTTCCCAAGCGGATCTCACCATTTGTATCAGGTAAACTCCCATTCTGCCAGGCTACGATCGTACTCCAACATGAGGTGGGACTTGTACCGCGTTGCTGGACGAGCTGGGTCGGGTCGACATTGTATTCCCGATTGGATATAGTAACTGTCATAGGTATTTTGGCGTCACATGGTAGATTCTGTACGTCAGCTACGCCCAATCTCAGAGGGACCGCCAGCTTACCCATCGTGTCGGCTCGGTAACGTCCTGTGTAGCATCCGATATCGCTGAAAACAGCTCCTGAGCGACGCGGGCTGGAACATAAATCGCATCAAAGCCTGGATCGAGGGATGCCTGCTATCAGCTTGGTGGTGAGATATGACTCACGTAATATTGTCCACCATCTATCACTTTCCTAGACACTCTCAAACGATCAATATCCATTCCCCAGCTTCCAGCTACACTGGTATTCGCATCTCGCCAGTTACTTTTCGTCAGCTATTTTCATCGGTATGTAAGAGACTTACAAGTTGCCAGTATATGATCCGGATGGCACACCTCCAAAGTGCATACTGCCAGCTTGAACGCCTGTATCTCTACTATACTGAGCCATATCCAGTCCGACCACCAATCCTGCTACACCGGCCGGTGCGCCTCTCCCGTTAGTCTGGTACAGACTAGGCATGATTGACAATTGTTTATTCGCCTATCATCAGCTACTCTCACCAGTCACCCGCCATTAAGCTTACTTGATTGACACCCAGTCCAAAGAATCCAGAAACACCCTCCGGCAGATTCGCAGCCCTTGTGCGCTGACCTAAAACCGTAACCTCGTCCACCTCATTGATGACTCCAACGACTCGATCGTACGAATCTTCCCTCGGATCTGTTATCCGTTCCGTCACCAGATTCCCCTTCATCTGGATGAGATCGATTGACCCCTGAGAGGTAGGGAATATAGAGGTAGCTGAGAGGGCTCTTTGGGATGCGGTATTCGTTCGCGAATCTCCCGGGATATATCTGCCATCAGCTTAGTTTGAAGCAAGACATACGATTGAGCTTCCTTCACACAGTTATTGCAATCCTCCGACGCTACGAGGATAAAGTCGACATTGGTTGCTGCCCGTCAGCGCTACGTTCCATCATACTTGAGCTGGACGTACAAAGCGTAAGATTGAAATTTTGGACAGGATCTCCTAACCCGACCGAGACGACGTTGTTCCCACTCCCAGATCGATAGATGGCGATGTCGGTATAATAGGATCCTAAGCGGGCTGTATCCTCGGCCGGACCGGCAAGTGTTGGGGTGATGACAAGTGACAGAAGTAACAAGACCGATAGCATCTTGACGAATGTGAGAACGATAGAGGTAGACAAATGACAGTGTACTAGACATCAGCTTCGACATATCTCATTCCGCATGCTCTGCAAGGTAGGCCTTTCATTCATAGCCAGATCCGGATCACATCCTTTTCTATCCATGTACGGATCAGGTGACTGACGTACCGTGATAGCTTTGAGGAGGAGGATGCCCCTTTGTGGTTGATTAATTCCGCTTGTGTCGCATACTGGGATCAAGTCGGGGTAAAGGGTCCTTTGGCGGTTTAAAGGAACAGGTTGGTCGACAAACGTGGTAAAGTCTAGACAAGGGGTATGTGTATGAGTACTGCGTGAGGTTTCGACAGGCAAGACAGAAACGAGTAAATACAGGAGGTGGAGATAGAGAAGAAAGTGATGTAAGAAGAAGAAAGGGAAGAATAGGAAGGTTGGAAGTTGAATGATACAAATTGGCAGATACACACACACACTGAAAACCCTCCTCTCCTTCCGCCAGCAGACTTCCAATAGACTCAAATGAGACAGTACATAGACTAGACTTACGACACTGCAAAAAGCCTCTTGCGCTCCCTCGCCACACCTGATTATATACAACATCCCCTCCAAGTCCCTGCTTTGACTCCTTCCCCGTCTCCACGCCTATCGAATCCTCTCCTGCTTGCGTACTAATGATATCCCCCTGGACCAGCATTCATCGGAGCTCCCTGTGGTCGCTGGTTCCATCCCTGAGGTGGCTGAGGATCATGTCCGTCTCCAACTTTCATCTCCCAATCTAGATTTTCAGCTCTGGACCTCCGATTCAGGGTGAAGCACTCACGACAAATACCACATATCCAGATGTGCTTGCTCTTGAATGGTACGAGTGGGATCCAGAATAACTCGAACTATAGATTAGCTCCGCTTCAGACTCCTGCGATCGCCACCTTCTCCAAATCCCACTGGTCAGGGAGGACTTACCCATGTCCTACTTTGAGCTTTCATTACACTAGCTATCCTGGTCAGCTCAATGGTACTAGAACTGCGCCAACTGGCTTACGGTTATTGCACATGGGACACATCCTCCCGGCATCTCCATCTTGTTTAACCTACAGGTTAGCTCAGCCTTGCGCTGGGGGCAAGAAAGCTTACTTTGGTAGGAAGACCACCTTTGCCGCTTGTCAGTTTTTGATCCTCAGAGGACAAGGGAGCTTACAGATGATTGGAATACACACTGATATGTCAGTCGCTTGTCCATGCACCTTCTTATGGGCTTACTGTTTGATAAAGTATATGTGTGATGGTATAGCAGTGTAAAGCTGCGGGATATGATTCTATGCCAAGATTACAAGATTACAAGATCGTCATAAAGCGGAGATCGCCGCCTACTTCGGTGCATTGACTTCGGTCAGCCGGCCACTATTGTCAAGTCTTATCTTCCAATGTCTATAATGGATCAGTACATGGCATGAGTACCCAAACAGACCATCCTCCCAAGAAGAAGAGACGTGAGTCAGCTTCGTTTGTCCCTTTCTTGATCTGGGCATAAGCTGAGGAAGAAGGCCAAAATGTAGCTTGTGACTCCTGTAAACTCCGTCGAATCAAATGTGATCTCCTGAATCTCCTCACCTCCCTGGACGGCCTATCAGCACCGAACGAAGACGAGCCCGCACATCTATCAGTCCGCAGATATCCCGGCCATACCTGTACCCAGTGTCGAAGCAAAGGACTGCAATGTTCTACCGAAGGGATCCTTAATCCGCTGAAACCGAACAAGGGCGGAAAGAGGATTGATGAGGCTAGGCAGAGGTTTGGTGGAGAATCTGCTGTAGCTACACCTGCACATGATTATTCGAAGGATAAGGAAATCAATGGAGGGAGAGAGTGGATGAAAGGGCCCGAGTATGATGGACTGCTTGATCAGCTTGGGATTGAGCCATTTGCGACTGCGGATACTGGCGCCTCGACATTTGAACCGGTGCATTCAGGCTTTACGGGGGTCCGAGCGTCGAATTCACAAACCTTCGAACCGTCAATAACGACAAGCGCAAATTTCGGTGACCAGCCATCCGATGCTCTCTTCCGATCTATCCTTCAAAACATAGACGGCTTCCCCTCCGCGGGGGATATACCCCTAAACGGCCATGCCACAGCGTATCCAACTCCTCTATCCCGCACCACACCAGAAACCCAGCGTCAGGCGTTGGAAGTATGGGATCGACTCTCGGCCAACACCCCTCAAACAATCGCCAATCGTTCTCTCCGCCATTCAATTTCGACCTCACGTGCGGAGTCGGTCAATCTAGATGCGCATACTCCACACCCGAACACACTCGTACCCGCCCTTGGTCGGCTTGATATTGAGACCAATACCTTTCTGCCTATCTTACCACTCGACTCGCACCAGACGCCGGCGCGGGCTGATGCAAATACAGGAGAGACATATGGCGCCCATTCGGGACGTACAGACATGGTGAGACATGGAGCGGATGGATCTGTTCATTCATCTGTCGGCCAAAGTGGGAAGAGACAGAGGACTTACGATTCGGCTGGATCCAGCCCCAGCTCGTCGGCCTCGGCACGGCTACAACCGTGGGAGCGGGACCCATGGCATATCTGGCAACCTAAAGATGAGAGTGAATCGCACGCTGTCGCATGGAGTCGGAAGGAGCAGGTCCAAGAGTCTTTGGCGGATAAGGCTTTAGGTATAGAACTCAGTCGACACCTTATCACAGTATACTTCCAGGCTGTTCACTTCTCCCTACCAGTAAGTCTCGTACTCATTTACCCACGCAGCTGACAGCAGGTCCTATCGCCCGAATCATTCTACAGTGAATGGGAGTCCTGCGGACGGCGAGCAGACCGTATGAGCCCCGCTCAAGAGGCACTGTGTGCAGTCCTGGAAGCTTGGGCATCGAGATATTCCGACAACCCAGCAATTCTGGGGTTACCGTACCAACAAGCCCACACCAGTCCGAAAGTGATTACTGAGGAAGGACAATTCATGCCAGGATCAAAGGGGAGGGCACATTGGGGGAAGGCTAGGTTACCTGTTTGTAACGCCCTCCTGGATAGGGCAGGGCGGGTTATCGACGCTGCATCCCTACTCAGGCGACCTAGTGTCACGGGATTGCAGGCGCTGAGTCTGTATAATCAGCTCATGCACATGAGTGATCAGGGAAGTAGGGTCAAAGACCAGTGGATACAGAGTAAGCTATCTTATCTCCTGCGTCATTGAGACAGCTGACCAGCAGATATCATAGTCCATTCGACGATCATCGAGCAGATGAAACTACTTCAGATGTTCTGGACGACAGGTGATCCAATCTTGACTTCGGAAGAATCCAATCAAGACACACTGCAGCT
>Ga0265780_10006571_pt1 | contig 14393 bp, 11 predicted proteins | sample P1T30metagenome_FD_192432 | JGI IMG/M metagenome (GOLD analysis project Ga0265780, IMG submission 192432) | Plant litter microbial communities from East Loma Ridge, Irvine, California - P1 T30 | ecosystem: Environmental > Terrestrial > Plant litter > Unclassified | place: USA: California... | reverse complement strand
GCTTTTCTTAAGATGTGTAATCTTGCATATTCAGGAGCTTTTTCTTGGAAGAATACAACATTAGGTTTAATAGCTTTCACACAACTACATCTAGGGCATTTTCTATGACCAGAATAAAGATCTAATCCAATACTCCAAACATGGCCGCAACCATAACATTTCATTTCATCTAAATTACCATGAAGGTGAATAACATTTTTACAACCAGCTCTTTCTAGCAAGTTATCAATGTTTTGTGTATAGATTACAACTCTATCTAAGCCTAAATCTTTTTGAAGTTCAGCCAAAAATAAATGAGCATCATTAGGTTTTGCATTCAGTATTTCTTCTTTTCTATTCGAATAGAAGTTAAAGACAGCATCTAAATTTTTTTTATAAGTTAAAAAATTACAGACCTCATTCAAATCATGGTGAGCCCAAGTTCCCTCTTTTGTATCTCGGAAAGTATTCAAACCACTTTCTTTAGATAGACCCGCCCCAGTAAAAAAATAATATTTCATGAAGTTCCTTTGTAGAAATTTTTTATAAATCCATGAAGATTTAAAGTTGAGATTGTACTCGAAAATAGATAAAAAATCAATTTCTAAAGGAACAGCTAGTCCTAAAAATAGATGATTTTATCCTTTTAAAATAACAATAATTTATATGCTTATTATAAAAATATATTAAAAGCAAATTGATAAAATCACCTTAATTTAAGAACCTCTAATTATTTTATCTAAAAAAGATGTTTGACAATAAATTGGTTTTTGACTATTATTAAAAACCAACTTCCTAAAATTATTAAAATAAACATTTTTAGGAAAACCCTGTTAAATAAAATCCATTAGCAGATGAAAAATTAAGGAATATTTATGCAAATTACAAAAAGAGATGGTACAAAACAAGAGTTAGATTTAAACAAGATACATGCAGTATTAACTTGGGCATGTGAAGGGCAAAATGATGATGCATTAAACCCAATCAAAGGGGTTTCAATATCACAGATTGAAATGAATGCACAATTACATTTTTATGATGGAATGCCAACTAAACAAATCCACGAAACTTTAATTAAGGCTGCTTCAGAATTAATATCCGAAGATTTTCCTAATTATGATCAAGTTGCCGCAAGATTAGTTTGGTTTGCAGTTCGTAAAGAAGCTTTTTCAAATAACCTCCCTCCTCACTTATCAAAAGTTATTCATACAAACATCGCAAATGGTGTTTATTCAAAAGATATCTTAGATTTATATACTGAAGAAGAATTGAATGAAATTAATAGCATGATGGATCATCGTCGTGATGATTTATTTAAATATGCTGGTGCTGAACAAATGAGAAAGAAATATCTTGTTCAAAATCGTAAAACTAAAAAAGTATTCGAATCATTCCAATATCCTTACATCATGGTAGCGGCATTATTGTTTGGTAAATATCCAAAGAATACTCGTATGAAGTTTATTAAGAAATATTATGATTTAATTTCTCAGCATTACATTTCATTACCAACTCCTATTATGGCAGGTTTAAGAACTAAAGTTAAACAGTTTAGTTCATGTACTTTAATTGAAGCTGGTGATTCATTAAAATCTATTAATGCTGCTGCTGCTGCAATTGTTGACTATGCTTCACGTAAGGCAGGTATTGGATTAAATATTGGTAGTATTCGTGCAGAAGGTCAAAAGGTTCGTAGTGGTGATGCTGTTACCACAGGTATGATTCCTTTTGCTAAATATTTTAATGGTGCATTAAAATCATGTTCACAAGGTGCTGTTCGCGGTGCTTCAGCTACATTTAATTATCCAGTATGGCATTTAGAATTTGAACGTTTAATTGAACTTAAGAACAATAAAGGAACAGAAGAAACTCGTTTAAGAACTGTTGACTATTGTGTTCACTTAAACAAATTGTTCTATGAGCGTTTAGTTAAAAAAGGTGATATTACATTCTTCAGCCCTGAGGAAGTTCCTGATTTATACAAAGCATTCTATTCAAGTGATTATAAAGAATTCGAAAGACTTTATAAGCATTATGAAAAAAATCCAAATGTCTTTGTTACAAAGAAAACTATGCCTGCGGTAGAAGTATTTACAAAGATTATGCAAGAGCGTTTTGAAACAGGTCGTATTTATATTATGAATGCAGACCATGTAAATACTCATGGTTCATTCTATGAAGCTATTAAAATGACTAATCTTTGCACTGAAATTACTTTACCAACTGAGCCTGTAACTTATCCTGGTGATTCACAATATGCTGAAGAAGATGGTTTAATTGCTCTTTGCACTTTATCTGCTGTTAATTGGGGTAAATTTACACCATTTGGAGAACTCGATCCTGAAAGTTCAACTCCACAGCGTCAAGAAGCTAGATTAAAAGATACTTGTGAAATGGCTGTTCGTGGTTTAGATGCTTTATTAGATTATCAAGATTATCCTGTTGAAGCTGCTCGTCGTCACAGTATGAGATATCGTCCATTAGGTATTGGTATTATTGGTTTTGCTCATTGGTTAGCTAAAGGTAGACTATATTGGGGTGAAGAAAATACCTTATTAGAAGTTGAAAGAATGATGGAAAAAATGGCTTACTATTTGACAGAGGCTTCAATCGAGTTAGCTGAAGAATTTGGAAGCATTCCTGTTAAGACTAAATATCATGATGGTATCTTCCCAATTGATACTTCAGTTCTTAAAGCAAAAACACAAATGGATTGGGGCTTCCTTAAAGGTAGAGCTAAGAAGTATGGTATCCGTAATGCTACATTAATGGCTTTAATGCCTTCAGAGACTTCTTCACAGTTGTCAAATGAAACTAATGGTATTGAGCCTCCAAGAGATATGGTTTCAATCAAAGGTTCTAAAGAAGGTGTATTGCCACAAATTGTTCCTGAATATGCAAAATTAAATGCATTCTATCAAACATTATGGCAAGTTCCTGCTCAAGATTATTTGAAGACTATTGCAATCTTGCAGAAATATATTGACCAAGCAATTAGTGTTAATACTTCTTATGATCCAAGCAAAGGTGAAATTAAGATGAGTAAATTGATTGAAGATTTATTATTTGCTTATAAGTTAGGTCATAAAACTTTATATTACTCCAACACTCGTGATGGTAGTGGTGATGAAGAAGAAGATGATTGCGAATCAGGAGCATGTAAGATTTAATCATATAAAATTCAAGAAGCCCCATCAGGGGCTTTTTCTTTTTATATCTTCTGATATAATTAAACCAAGACATTATTAGGAATATAAATTATGGAAAAAGATGATATTTTATCATTTGCAAAAAAGTTCTTAGCAGAACCTTATACTGAAGAATATTTAAATTCACTTTCAGCTAAAAATCCAAAGAAATTCTTTAACAATATTAGTAAATTAGATATTAAACAAATTAATGCAATTCTAAATAATCATTCAGAATATGCAAATAAAGAACATGATGGTTGGCATGCATTGCATTATGCTGCAAGTTTAAATGATCCTTTTATTCTAGACAAATTTATTCAACATGCCCTTAATAATGGATTAACACATTATCCTAATACTCAAAAAGCTAAAAAGGATATTAGTTCGGGAATGAGTTTATTAAATTTTTGTTCAGCAATGAACTGTGAAAAATCTTATGCAAAATTACTTACTTATTTAGGTAATCCTGAAGAACAAGATTATGCTCATGCATTGCGTTATGCAATGATTTATAATAGTGGCAAAATGATTAAGTTTTTACATAATCTTATTGAACCTGAAATTTTACAAAAAGAAATATTAAGTTTCTTTTGTGGTTCTCAAAGAATGAATCATGGATCACGTTCCAATATTGAATATGTACTAAAAAACAATTTCAAATATAATCCTGATAGATTTGAAGACTATGGTGTTAATATTAAATATGAAGAACCAGAAAAACCTAATTATTTTACTTTGACATTATCTGTAATGGCAAATAACTATTATGAATTAGATGAGTTAGGTATAGAAAAAAGTGAAAAAATTATCGCTTATTTTATAGATAAAGGATTCTCTTTTGATAGACCTGATGGAAATGGAAACATACCAAGGAAAATTATAGAAGAGTTTATTTCTGACATTGACAGAAGTAGTGGATATTCAGGTAGAAGATTAGAAAAATTTATACAGGAACTTGAGTATAAATCTTTAAACAATGAATTAGATAAAAATAATACAATCCAACCTAAAAAGCTGAAGCTTTAAACTTTTATTTTTTTAATTGATGTTTTATGGTTAGATGTAGTTAGAGTTGATTCTAATTCAATTACATCTGCCAATCTTAAAAATTCTTTTGCTTGTTCATCATCATTTTCAAACTTTTTGAAAACATTAATAATCGTATTCCACTTCTCATCAAAAAATTCATCAGATATGCGAACATGATCTTTTAAACAGTCATTTATAAAATTATTCATAAATGTAAAAGTATTAGATGGTTTTTTGTATGGTGTATTTAATATTTCATGTTGATGTCTATTTTCATTACATGAATCCCAAATCTTTTCCCAATTGTTTTTAATTTGTTCTAAAATTTCAATTTTGTGTATATGATTTAGTAAATGAAATTGCTTACTTAAGACATGATTATTTTTTGATAAATCCCGAACATATAATTCAGAAGGAAATTGCATACTTGCAATAATCGCATCAGTAATTAAATAGTTTCCAGTTTTAGTTCTTTTTGTCCATTGAATATCTTTATCTTCTACCCATTCTATAAGATTAATAAAAGATTTAAGTTTAGCATCAGTTTGTAAGTGTTCAGGGAAGTCCATAAAAACATATGAATCTACTTTTCTTTGTTGCCAATATTCTTTAGAATGGTCTAAATAATCTTTTTTTAATGGTAGATAACACTTAACATCATAATGTGAATTAGCATATAAGCGAGATTTAGTAGCCAAAACAGTTTCTAATAAATTAGTGTGGTTTATATCTTTATCTAAATTATTAACAAATTGTTTAAAAAAAGCTTTTTTATTACTAATCATATAAGCTTTAGCTGGAACGGCAGTAATAATGTTCTCTAAAGTTGTGTTAGATTTTTTATCTTTTTTTTCAAATCTATTAACTAATTTAATATGACCGAACCGAAGCATTTTTTCCCTAACAGTTACTTTTTCTGCTCTATTATTATATTCAATGCAATCTAGATTAATTTTTTCAATATTTAAATCTTTTAATAGTTCAGAATAATACTTTTCATCAGTTATATTACAAGATGCAAACACAAATCTACTTATAAAATCTAAATTTGAAGTTTTATCTGTCTTCATATTATGAAAAATTTCATTGTCTTCCCAAAATAGTCTTCTTTTTTCTTTAATTGATGTTTTTAATTTCGCATGTAAATGACGATTTTCCATATGCCAAACATGAACAGGCCATAAAGTCTCTATATCATTCTTTTTACTAACTACTGACCATTTATTTAAATTGAAAACTTTTTCTAATTGCTTCATTTCAGTAAAACTATTTGTAGATAACATAAATTTGTTAACAACTTCTATATTATTATGAAAATTGAGATGATTACCAACTTTAAGTAAAGTCTCATCATTTAATAATCCATCACTAAAAAAATCAAATATTGTTTCTTTAAAAGCAATGGTATTAATACGAAACTCATTAGGGAAAAATTCATTAAATGCAGGTTTAATTATTGGTTTTATTACTCGGTTATTAAGTTCTTTTATTTTTGTTCTTGTATCATTATCATCTTTAGTTAATATTTCTATATCTTGAAGTTCAGACCATTTAAGACCTTTGGAAAATAAATATGTAAAACTTTCTGATATTGTATTTATCAAATCAATATTTTCTCTATTAATTAAATATGCACGTATTAGCCCTTCAACCAAAGGTTGAAATGAATTTGGATTTGAATCTAAATGTTGGTCTATTTCCGACTTAACAAAATCAGAATCAAAAGGCTTGTCATCTATTATTAGTTTTTTTAATTTTTGATATATCATAAAATTTCCTATATAATTCAATAATAGCAAACAGCAAATTAAAAGTCTAATTGGAGGCAAGAATAAATGCAGTTGGAATTCATTAATAAAATAAATAATTATAGTAACCCTTATATAGCCTTTGCTATGGCATTTCAAGATGAAACTAATTATCAAGGACCAGCTTTTATAGAATTAGTTAAATTTTTAACTAACTCTTCAAAAGATAATATCAATGAAAAATTTTTTACCATCCGATCTGAAGGTGAAACAATAAATGATAAATATTTTAATTGTTATGAAATAAAACATCAAAATATAGGTGATATTTTATCAAAAGTTTTATATGAAAAAATTTCAGATTGGGATATTGGTAAACCACAAGAAATTTTTAACTTACTAGAAAAAACTGGATTTAACTTTACAAAAGACATATCAGTTTGGAAAATTAAACAGGATGAATTAGAAATTTTTTCTAATTCTATTAATAATCAAAGTGATCTGGTTAATTTTTTAAATAAACATGCGATTAAACAAGGTAAGGAAAATTCAATTTTTAACATACCATATTATCATACTAATGAAAATAAAATAATATGTCTGTTAAGTCATGCTTATAGTCAAACTTTTCCTGAAGATTTTGTAACTAAAGTAGCAGAATATAATACATTACATATGGCTGTTAAAAAACAAATGTATAATCTTATAGATTTTTTAATTGAAAAATGTGATGTTTCTCCTAATATAAAAAATGAAAAAAATGATATCCCTCTTTTTTATTGCGATAATTTAGATGTATTGAAATATCTAGAGAAATACCAATTAGATTGGTTACATAAAAACAATTTAGACAAAGATTGTATTTCTGTTTTTACAGGGTTGGAGGATAAACATATCAGTACTAAAATGGTTAATTACTCTCAAGTTCAATTAGCGAATCTTTTGTCTGTTAATCCTACACTAAATATTTCACATAATTATCTTAATGAAAGAATTCGAAAAAGTTTATTAGATATGGTTTTAGCTGATAGAACTAAAAAAGATTTAGAGTCTTATATAGAAGCGAATAATGTTACAACAGTTTCTGATATTTTTGATGAAAAAGGAAATTCTTTAGCACAAATTTGTTTAAGAAAAAATAATTGGTCTAGATATAATGTATTTAAGGATGCTTATCCATTAGACCATGTTAACAATGATAATATTGGCAGCTTAGAAATAATCTTATCTGCTAAAAGAGTTACATATGAAGAAAGAGCGAAACCAATTCTAGATGAGTTATTAAATGCAGGGGTTCAATTTAAAAATGTTAACTTTTCATTTAATTTATTAAATGAATATTTGAATAACTCTTATTCTTTAGATTTACCTCAATGGTATATGAAGCTTGAAAGTAAAAAAAGAGATAGATTTATACCATTTGCTACTGCATTAGTAGGTCCTAATTATGCTCAAAAATTTGATGATGAATATTTTATTGATAGCACATATACTAGTTCTACAAAAAAAGAAGATGCAATTAAAAAATCTGATGCAGTTGCCTATCTTTTATTAACACATACCGCCTTATATAATAAAGATGTTAAGTTTGATATTTTTATAGACGATATATTTAACGAAAAGGATAAACGTTATAATGTATATAGCATTGATGATACCAAATTAAATAATTTTATGTCTATAATTAATGTTATCGATAGAAATGAACATCTTCATATATTAGATTATTCACAAGTATGGAATAATTTTGAACAAAAAGCTCTAGAATTTATAATAAAAACATATCATAATTATAAAGATAACATTAGCACATTTATTCATATGAACAAGTCTGTAATGAATATTTTAATTGATAGAAAAAGTGATATGTTTGCATCTATAGTTAATGATGAATTTATACATAAAATTAGTATTGATAAAGAACTTAGTGTAAAATTAGAATATGTTTTGTTATCTAAAGAGGTAACATCTAATGAAGCTAATAAAATAAAGAAAACCATTAAAATTTAAGGAAAAAAATGAAGAAAAAACAAGAAAACTTGACCGAAGAAGAATTAACTCAACAGCAATTAGAACAACAAGAGAAACAACGTCAATTAGAAAAAATTGCAGAAGAAAATTGTATTTTAAGAGTTGTTGCAGGATCTAATGCTTATGGAACAAATTTACCAGGAAGTGATTGGGACGAAAGAGGTATCTTTGTAGATGAAATGTCTCGTATAATTCTTCCTTTTAATAAAATTGAGCAAGTAACTCTAACTCGTGATGATATTGTATTATATGAGTTATCAAAATACATGCCTTTGCTTTTAGCTCAAAATCCAAATGTTATTGAACTTATTTGGACTGAAGATAGTGATGTATTATTTAAAAATGATTTAGGTCAATTACTTTTAGATAATAGGAAAGAATTCTTATCTAAGCAAGTTAAGGATAGTTATGTTGGATATGCACAATCACAATTAAAAAGAATTAAAGGGCATAATAAATGGATTAATAGTCCTCAGCCTGAGCAAGAGCCTCAAAGAAAAGACTTTACTTCAGTTGTTTATAATAATACTGATATTAAAGAGTTTAATAAAAAAGTTCCATTTGAAGGTTTCCTTGCTTTTGATTTAGGAGATAATCATTATTCATTGATTTCTATTGAAAAACTTAAGAGTAATAGAAAGCCTTGGATTGATAATAAAGGAAATATTAATACTGTTCTTAAGTCAGATGTAGCTTTAGTTAATCCTGATAAATTGCGCCCAGATATAATTGTTAAACTCAATAAGAAAATGTATGAAGATCATCATACTAATTGGAAAGAATATTGGAACTGGAAAGAGCATAGAAATGAAAAGCGTTCTGTATTAGAAGAGAAATTTGGCTATGATGTAAAACATGCCATGCATTTAATCCGATTATTAAGAAGTGGATTAGATATTCTTGAAAATGGTTATGTTCCCGTTAAAAGACCTGATAAGGACTATTTATTAGATATTCGTAGTGGGAAATATACTTATGAAGAGATTGTTGCCGAAAGTGAACGATTAACACAGAAGGTAGAAGAAATTAGTAAGAAGAGTTCTTTACCTGATGAAGCAAATCAGGATTTAGCAAAAGAAATTATGCTAAGTATTTATACTCAACAATGGAATATGTCACCAAAGGATATTAAAGAGATTAAACCTAGTTTAAAGATGTAATAAAAAAGCCCTGAATTTTCAGGGCTTTTATTTTAATCCTCGTTATTTATTGGTGGCATTAATTTTTCACCATTTTTTAACTTTGTAAAGAATTCAATGAGACTATCTTTAAATTTGAAAACCTGCTTATCAATTTTTTCTATTTCTCTTAACCAATCCATATAGTGTTCTAATTCATATTTTTCTTTTATTTTTTTATATTGGTTTTCAGGAATAAATGATCTTTCATTTAATGAGAGATTTAAAATATCAATTCCAACTTTATTATTTCCACTATTGGATGCCCATTTACCAAAACCTGAAATAAAGCTAGTAATATAAAGCTGATCAGACAAGGATACTTCTCTATTATTTATTTTAATTAAATTATATAAAAGTGTAGAGACAAACACTTCTACATCTTTTAAATTTTTTTCATGGTAATCTTGGAAAACATTTAAAACAGAAAGAAATGCTTCAAAATCTACATCCTCATCCGTAATTGGTTTTGAGAAATCCGTAATAACTCTTTTAAATGCATATAAGGTTTTATTTATTTTTCCAGCCCAATTAAATTCTTGTATCTGCTTTACTGCATCATCTAAATAGCTCTTAACTTCACAACCTATTTCTATTTGTTTTAAGTTTAAGCTTTCAGACTGCCTTAAATAACCTACTGGAGAAGAAACCATTCTTGTAGTTCCAATAAAACCATCTACTGGTTTATGGAAGTGTCCATGTATCCATATATCAGGAGAGTAATTATGTTCAAAAAATTGGTAAGAACTATTAACATAGAAGCCCATCATAAGAATATCTTTTTCAGGAGGTATCTTCTGTTTAGAATATTCTTGATAAACAGCTTTATTATTAATATATGGAGCAGTTAAAATATGCTCGTGCATATTCTGCTTTTTCATCCAAAAATCAGGAACAGGTAAATGATGAGTAACTACTACGGTTTTTCCATTAAATGGCTCAATAATTTTATTCTCAATAAAATCAACAGTAGCAGCATTTTCTTCTATCTGTACTAAAGGATTAAAACTTTGGTGTGCAATTAAGTTTGTTGCTTGCTCAGGATCAACACCATTTTTTATTAATAATTTAAACATTTCATCAACTTTAGCAGTATTTTGATAAAATTTTCTAGCAGTAATTTTTCTAAAGTCAGCCATCGAGAAGAAGTGTTTAAGGATATAATTTCTCTTAGACCAAGCCCAACTCTCACCTAATTCAGTCCACATTGTACCACCTAAAAAGCGAACACCATGTAAAATAACTTCTTCATTATGAAGAAAGTGTACATGTTCAAATCCAGGTTGTTTCGTCTTATTTTTTAGATTATCTATGACTTCATAGTAATCATTATTCCAAAATTCGTGATTACCACATACATAAATAGTATCAACTTTAAATTGTGATGCCCATTCAATACCTGCATCATTCTCAGAAATATCTCCCGCACAAATAAGAACAGGGATGTTTCCTTCCTTTTTACATAAACTTAATTTTGAACTTAATTGCTCAGCAAATTGCTCTTGCATCTCTAATGGTCTACCCTCTAGATGTAAGTCATCTACTAAAAATAAAATAACCTTACTCATATATGGTTCCTGAATATTATTGTTGTGGTATATAGGTTACAAAACTTTTAAGTAAAGTCAAAAAAATAATAAGGCTTTTTTTATGCAGTTTTGTTATTTTTTAGGAAGTTTATTTTTAATAGCTGTTAATACTTCTATTAATCTATCTATAACAACAGAATCTGTTTTACTATTAATAGTAGTATCTCCATAAATAATAATATCTTCTAATCCATTTTCAAATGTAATTCCATTACCACTTCCAATAGTTAAAGATTGTGAATCATTATCAAACGGTTTAAAATTATCCATATTATTCCTCTCTTAAATTCTTTGACAAGTAGTTTTCATTAATAACTTTTAAATATTCAATAAATCCTTGTTGAGAAATTTTTTCTACATCGTCTATAGATAATGTAGATTTATTACTATATTCTAGTAGAGTTGGAATGGAAAAGCCAGAAGCATATAAACTAGAAAGAGGATTTTTATTAAAAGATTCTACTCTTTTTTGAGCAAGATTCACAATTTCATATAAATTTTTATTATTCTTTATCCATAGGTTTAAAGCATATATATCAGCATATATCTCATGATATACTATAACAGGTGGTGCAACTTTGAAATAAGTTTCTCCATTTTTTGAATAACTATTTTTCAATGCAATGGCAGTTTGTTTTTTAATTTGCTGATTAAGCTCTTCGGAATTTTTTATTTTAATTGACCAATTTATATAATCATTGAATAAAATATTTTTACCTAACATGCAATGACCTATTTCATGCCATAAAACAAACTGTATATCATCATAAAAATTACTTAAAAGTAACGGTTTTTCATCAGTATAATTAATGTTTATTTTACAGTAATTGTTTTTTGCATCAGTATAAGATTTAGTTGGATATTCTTTACCAATATTTATAGTTAAATCTATAAGTGGTGTATTTTTTTGTTTGGCATTTTCCTTCAAAATTGATTCAGCAATATAGACTATTTTCTCTCTATCTTTATCAATATTAAATTGAACTTTATATGCCTCAGAAGCATAACTATAATTAAAAAAGGGACTTAGCCCGAAAGCAGTCCCTAAAAATAAAACTTTTTTAAAGAAGATCAAAGTTGCCCCTCTAATTCTCTTTCTTTTTTCTGTCTTTCTAATTTATTAATCTCATTAGGGTCAAGCTTAACTTTTACAGTAGTCTCTGGAGCTAAATCTGGATAAAACTCTGTTTGAGTTAACCTTTCAACTTCTTGAATTGGAACTATAAAATTAGATAATGTGCATGGTCCACCATTACACATGACAGCATTTTTGGGATCATTAAGTTTTTTTGTTTTGGTAGTATAGATTTCTTTATTTGGTATAATGTAAGATACTGTTCCTAGACTAAATGAATCAGTTATTATTTTATAAAAATGGGTTGGAATAACGGCTTCTGATTTTTTTAATTTTCCATTATTTTGTCCATTTAAATAAATTACTCCTGTAGTAATATAAACTGAATCTTTTTTAAGACTATAAACTCTCACTTGATTTTCCAATTCTTGCCAAATAGTGTTTGCAAGATTATCACGCACCATTGGAACAGTATTTGTAAAATCAAAATGATGCTGAATAAATTGTGGAGGTTCACTTTGTAAATCCTGAGTTCTAACATTATAAACAGATGCTAATTGAACAGGTGTATATATGCTATTTAGATAATCTTCTGGAGATACTTGCATTCTACTTGGAACTGTTGAATCTAACATAAATTTAGCATTTAAAGGAGTGTTGTTATTTATATAGTGGAATCCATTTAATGCAACTATTTCTGAAGTTGAAATAGGCATTTTATTTTTTGGATCATAATGAAGAGCAAAATTTCCTTTACAAATAAATAACATTCTTGAGACTATTAGGGGATTTTTAATATAAGGCTCTCCCCAAGTATAATGTCCCCTACAATTTCGTGCATTCATAAATTTAGAAAGATCTTTTCCTTCATTGGCATCAACTGCTTTTCCACCAGCTACAGTAAATAGGTCTTTAATAAATGCTGTTGCATCCATTGCATATGAGTTTGAACTTAATCCTAATAAGCTCAAAAATAAAGCACAACTAATTTTTTTATAGGTTATTCTTGCCATTTCAATATTTTCCTTGTAATTTATTTAGAATAATAAAAAAATAATTTTTCGCAAGAGTCAAAATGAGCAATAAACTCCGTGATTGGAAAGTAATACTAAGCACCAATAATTATCACAGTGTATTTATTCGAAATAGTGAGGAAGATGATTCCTTAAAATTACTGTATAAATATTGGGATGAAGTTCTATTAATAAACGATTATGCTATACTTGTTCCTTCATATCAAGAAAGACAATCAAAAGATACATCTAACTACTTAAAAAAGTTTGCTCCTATATTAAAGTCATTTGTAGAATCTACAGATAAAAAAACATTAATCGCAGAAGAAAGTGTTCTTAATGCTTTATTAAAACATGATAAAAGAGAGAATTTTTTTAAATTTTTAGTTAAACAGAAAAAAAATATTATTTTATTCTGTAATTCAAATTATGAAATATATACGAATAATATTCCAAGGCCGTATACATTTATGATGTTAGACTATGAAAATTGGAGAAATAGTGTAGAAGTATTTGAACGATTTTCTGAAATAAAGGAGGCTGTAGCAAAAACATACAACCCCTTTAAAAATCCAGGTATTGCTTTTAAAAAATATGAATCAGAAAAAGATTAATCTACCCATTTATTGCTAGAACCTACAGGAAGAGAAATTTCTCCAGCATTAACAAAAAATTTTGGATCTAAAGAAAATACTTCATTCCAAATATTATGTTGCTGTTCGCCATAAATTTTGTAAAGAACTCGCACTTTATTAATCATGTCACTAAAGGTTTCAATAAAACCATGATTTTTTACTTTATTGGCATTATGTTTCAATTTGGTAATTAATTCGTATATTTCATTTGTAGGATTAGTTATTTCTGGATTAAATTCGACATTTTCCATCGTCATTGGCGAATCAATTCTTTTTTTGAAAATAACAGCCTTGCAATCAATAATAACCATAATAGTTAAAACTTCATCAATTACATCAAGAAAAATAATGGCACTATCCTGCTTTTGGGCATCATCAATATTTTGATAAAAAGCAGGATAGATTTTTTTTCTGAAATATATTTTTTTTAGTAGGAACATAATTTATGAGATGTTATTAAATTATAACCACTATATACCGAATATTAGTTAGGGTCAATTGTTTTTTTAAAAACGGCTGCCCTAGCTTCCATTTTTTCTTCATATGAAGCCTTGAGCCTCTGTATTCTTTCGGCTGCTTTAACAGAGTCAACATCATTACTAGAACTTATATTAGTAAATTTTTGCTTTAAGGAATCATGATTGTTTAAAAATTTATTATAATGATCTTTATTTTTAATTTTTAATAAAATATTTTCTGTTACGGTATTATCATGACTTACAAGTTTATTATAATTTGTTTGATTTTTAATTCTTGATAAAATCATTCTAGCCTCAGAATCATACTTCATTCTTTCTCTAAGTTGAAGAATTTTTTCATTAACCTCTTCTTTATTGAGATTTGGTTCATCTTTTTTAACTAGATATTCAAATGCGCTCTTATATCTAATAGAAAGAGTCCCAAACTCTTGTTCTTGCTTAAGCCA
>Ga0265780_10006569_pt1 | contig 14394 bp, 18 predicted proteins | sample P1T30metagenome_FD_192432 | JGI IMG/M metagenome (GOLD analysis project Ga0265780, IMG submission 192432) | Plant litter microbial communities from East Loma Ridge, Irvine, California - P1 T30 | ecosystem: Environmental > Terrestrial > Plant litter > Unclassified | place: USA: California... | reverse complement strand
TGGTTTGGCCTTGGGTCCAGTTTACCAACTTCAAATACGTGCCTCAGGAGATGCGCGTCTTGGTTGTTAATGTGATTTCGCTGGGCTGGAATTGCTATTTGAGTAGCTTGAACTCCGCCGGGGGTACCAAGCCAAACCCGCCTGTGGGAAAGACGAAGGAGGGTGGGCAGTTGCCGCCTTCATAGAGAATTTCTCGTGCGAGGGTGGAAGGCGGTTGGGACTGCGACATTTGCCAGGGTCTTTGTTTGTTCATGGGGCTGAAGCTAGACCGGATGATACCCTGGGCTATGTGATTAGGTTATATAGATGAGGTGAATATGGATTAGCGGTAGTGCTTGATCGTTCATTAGCGTTGCAATGCTCTGTGCTTGATCGAGTTTGTGTGACTAGTCTTTTGCTATTCTAGGTCATTTCACATCCGTTACCTTGAGACAACACTACATTCGTGCGCGTCAAGATGTGTGAAGCATTTTCATTGCACTTCACCTAGACTTTTACAAGCTGGATAATGACCCTATAGCATTCTCCAGTTTCACAAGACATACCGAGCATTTAAAGTCACGCATCAAATCAACAATTTCGAACATTCCAACATATCAATTCCACTTTCCACCGCCTCACCAAAACCCTGTATACTACAACTACGACTACACTAAACAAGCAGCCTCATCTCCCTCTCCAAGAAGAGTGAGCTGAGAGAGTAAAGATTACCTGGCAACGTAACCCACAATCTTGCGTTGCCATCAAGTGAAAAAAGGAAAAGGAAAAAAAAGAAAACGCCTGCTAATGCAATAATTACCTCAGCATGCCGCACGCTGATGATGGTTGGAAGAGTAAAAAGCGTAAACAGAGTCGCATGTGCGTGAATATGTGGTATCCAGCGAGCACAAGCTAGAACAAGCAGAGCGAACAAGTTCCAAGAGGAAGGGAAAAGAGAGAGAGAGAGGAAAGAAACGTAGACAATGCGCCAGTATGCTCCCAAAACACCCACACCAATGTCAAACAACCAGATCGTTCCAAGCACCTGTCTGGCCACACGTCCTGCTGTGGCCCATCTTCCTGGAGGGACGGTCTCAGGAATCATCGACTTCTCGTCTGGCGCGTTAACGGCTGCTAGTTCGCTGCTTGCCCATGCGCCTAAAGAAGTCCATAACCTTCTTAGAGCTACCCGAACTTCCCTTGTTGCCGCTGCCTTGCTCGTCGTACGCATCCACGAAACGTCGGTTCTTCTGTAGCACGGCTGTCTTCCTCTGCTGCTGGTTGGAGTCGTCACCACCCATGCCTGCAGGGTAGGGGTTGGATGGAGTGCGCTGACTGAATTGCTGTGACTGCGACATGTCGGCTTCTGAGTCGTCCGTGGGGTGGCGGTACGGGCGATTTCCTTGGGCAGATGGGTGTGCTCCTTGTGGGTTGGGAAATTTTTCGTCAAACTCGGGTGCCGAGTGGTTGTAGCCGCTGAACTGGGTTTGGTTCGCTGGTGCCGAGGAAGGTCCAGGGGCGCTCGTGTTGGGCTGCCGTATTCTGGAGTTGCTGTCGTGTTGACCGTCGTAGAGACCGGGCATGTTGCTTCCTTGGGTGCTCTGACTAGGAGACCTCGAGTCCGTAACGCGACCGAAAGGCCCACCGGGGCGCGAGCTAGCCCGAGGACGAGAACTGGAGCCGCGTCGCTCGTGGGAGGATTGCGCTGGTAGACTATCCCGCTGAGAAGAGAAAGTCTTCGAGAGAGAAGACGGAAGGAGTGAGAAGCGGCGGCTGGATTTCGGATTGTCGCCCGAGTTGCCTGTGTTCTTCCTAGAGAAGCCGAAAGAAGTCCGTCGGCTTGACTCCATGCTTGCTCTTGGGCCAGATGTCGAAGAAACCGCCTCGTTGGACATGGGTCCGGCCATGGAAGTGGGAGGATAGCTCTTCTGTTTCTTCTCTTCAGGGTAGCCGTAGGAACCTGTGGATGTAAATGACTCCTTGGGATCCTGCGTATAAGAAGGCTGACGACCAGAGAACATGGATGTCATGCGGCCGAGAGTCGAAGAAACAGTGTTCGATCTCCTGTGCCCGCCACCAGCTCCGCCATGTGGCGGACCCTGTACAGACTGCACTCGCTGCGAGCTCGACTGACCGATGTTGGGAGGCTCAGCTGCCTCAGACGGCTCTTGCTGCTGAGCATAAGGTGCCGATATGGAGTATTGTTTGCCCTTTGGCTGGGAGAAGCGTCCCTCTGCGTTTGTCTGGGCGACGGTCGCGACAGATGGCTGTCCGTAGGAGTTTCCTCGCGACGGTAGTCTCGATGTGCCTAGAGCTCCACCAGTGGATGGGCGTGTAGCGGATGGGGGCGCATTCCCGAAAGCTGTGTAATCAGAGACGGACCGCTGAGGCTCCTGCCTTCTGGTCGAGTTGTAGGTTGTGCCAGAAGAACGAGGTTTGGCGCTCGAAGTTGACTGGTATCCATCGGTGGGTGGTACTTCGGCCTCTTTGCCGCGTGCTTTTGGAGTTGTCTCGACTGGAGGGGATGCCTCGCCGCGGGCGGTCTGCGATGATGGCGCGACATATTCGACTTGCACGGTTCGTCGCTTGGTGTCGCGGGTGGTCTTTGGCTTCTCGGAAGGTGCCTGGTTGATCGCTTCGCGCTTCGTCTGGAGACCGCCGTGTGCGGTTGCGGGCGCGGCGTGCGGCTTCGAGGGTTCACGGACAGAAGCGCTTCTAGCGAGTGTGGGCTGCGGCTCGAACGTGTCTTCTGCTATCATGTTAATGCCTGTGCATTTGTTGAAAGGTGGATCTGGAAGCTTACTCGAGTAGACGGACGCCTGTTGGGCCTCTGCCGCGTTCGTGTTGCTTGAGGTGATGAAGCCAACAACGTGCGCGTAGTCAGCCAACCAGCTGTGACGCGCAACTTCGAACAAGTCCGCCCTTTTGCGTGGGTCTGGTACAAGGATGCGCTTCAGCAAGTCCCTTGCGTGTGGTGTGACGTATTCAGGAAAGGTGAGCGGTGTGGACACAATGTACTTGTAGAGCAAGTTGATATTATCACCCTCGGGGTTCGCTGGGTCGTCATCGAAAGGCAGGTAACCAGCCAGCATGGCATACTATATTCAGTTAGCAAGTGCGTCGAGATGCAAGATTGGGGAAACTCGAAACTCACCAGAATGACACCACAACTCCAGACATCGACCTTGCGACCGGTGTAGAGCGAATCGCTGACAACCAACTCAGGCGCCGCGTAACAGGGACTTCCGCAGCTGGTCTGCATGAGATCACCTCTGCGGGCTGCGTCGGTTCCTTCTAGTCCCAGAGATCTTATGTAGTCTTTGTCTCCGAGTCTATACTCAATCTCTTCGCTGAGCTCGTCGTTGGGGTCGAACGTGTTTGCGAATCCGAAATCGGTGATGATGATGTTCTTGTTGCGGTCGAGCAGCAGGTTCTCGAGCTTCAAGTCTCGGTGGACAATACCCTTGCGGTGGAGGTAGCCAACACCAGATATGAGCTGGGAGAAGAGCTTGCGCGCTGGGCCGTCCTTCAGGTAGCGATGGTTGAGGATGTAGTCGAACAATTCTCCGCCGGAAGCATATTCTAGAATGATACCGATATGGCGCTCAGTCTCGACCATCTCGTGCAGACGCACGATGTTGGGGTGGTCCAAGCCGCGAAGGATGTGGATCTCGCGGTAGATCTTCTGGAGGCGGTTCGAATTGCTCCCCAGGGTCTCTCGCCGTATGAGCTTGATGGCAACCTCGACCGAACTGTCTCGTTTCCAGCCCATCTTGACCTTGCCGAACTCTCCCTCGCCAAGCGTCTGGCCGAGGATGTAGTTGCCAAACTTGGATCGCTTCGCGTTCTCCGACTTGGAGTGGTCCTGTCTGCTCTTTCCTCCTACTGCGCCTCCGCTTCCGCTGCCGCTTCCGCCGCGGCCGCCATCATCGACGCCTTCGCTGCCGACCAGACTGAGTCCGGTGATGGGAGTCAGATCTGCGCCAGCCGTGACGGACGGGCCGTCTCCTTGGCGTGCTTGTGCGCGGGCGATGTCGTCCTGGGTGTCGGAGACGACGATGCGATTTATGACGGCGCTCTCTTCACGGGGCAAGCTGGTTCCTACGGGCGGCTGGCCAATGGCAGTGGCAGAGCGACTATGGCCGGGCTGGGCTCGGGTCGAGGTGGTGGTCTGGCGAGGGCTGTCCTTTTCCCGCCGGCGTGACTCTTCGCGTGTCCGCGAGGGCTGTGACGACGAGGATGCAGATGCAGTGTTGGGCGAGCGGTGCGACGAGGTCCTGGGGGGCGCCATGGGCCCGCTGCCGTTGCCGTTGGTGGTGGGCGCGGTGTTCATCGGGGGAGAGTTCTGGGAGGTAGGCGTGTTGGGCGACGCGCCATTACTGGGCCGTCGCGACGTCGGGCGGCGAGCGGTGCCGGGCGAGGCTGCGGCGGGCGGTTGCTGCTGGTAGTACTGCTGCTGCTGACCATGCGGCGGCTGCGATGCCACTGCGGCCATGATCTGGGGACGGCGAGTTGGGTGCAGGGCCTGGGGGGTGGTGCGCTATGTTATCGGTCCTAAGCTGCGCTGGCAGTATTTGTGGGCGGAACGTCAACTGGCGGTGTTGAGCTGTCGAATGGGCTTTGGCGGGGAGAGTGGCCAAATCGGAGCCGCGGCGGTGCGGTGTGTCTGAACCTTGGCCTGGGAGCAATTGGGACGCGACAGACTAGATAGCTTCACATGCGCGTGCAGGTGCAGCGTGGGCAGCGAGCGTGCAGAGGGGGTGCACAAAGGGCGGCCGTCGTGCGAGTCGGCGCCGGTGGCAGCGCGTCGGCTATCTAACGGTCGCGGCGAGAAGCTGCTCGACCTCGACGTGTTGATTGACGTGAGTGGAGAGAAGAGAAGGCGCGGCTGAGGTTGGTCTTGACGGCAATTTCGGTAAAGGCTGTGGCTTGGGAAAGGAGGCAGATGCACATCATCGACATGGGCTCGGCATAAACCAGCCCGCCAAAGCAAGGACGCGGGCACTGGTCTGCTAGATGCGATAATTACTCACGCCTACAGCTAGCCAGGCACTCCCAGCGCCTCCTCTAACACGCACGCCCGAACAACGCCCTTCACCACGCCCTCGATGTCTGCGCTCGACGCGCCTGTCTGCACGCCGCCGCTCGAATAGGAGTAGCAGCCATGGGTCGTTGTTTCACACAGCACCGACCCGCCCGCAAATTGCCTGTTATGCGCTCGCCCGCCGTGTGCGCTGCTGCGATATCTTGGGCTGGCCCTCGATATAGACGTCGCCGGCTCCTTGAATGTCGCTTGACCGCGCGCCTGCTGCGAGACATGCGTGATCCATTCCTGTCATCTATCCATCCGTATGACCGTTGCTGTCGAGGTTGCTCTGCGCGTGCTCACCGCGGGTCGCGTCCAAGAGCAAAAGCAACACATAAACATCAACAACACGCCCAACTTTGTCGCAGAACGTTATGACGCGCCCTGCCGGGATGGGCAGCACAAATAAGCCCAGATGACGCCCCCTAACTTCATCTGACAATCCACAGCAAGGACATCCACGCGTGTAGCAGCAAAGACGGAGGTTCGCAACAAGACAGGTCGACCAAACCGCTGTCACCATGTCTCAGCCGTCCACGCCGTAAGGGAGGCTTGCCCTGCATGTCTTTGCATTCCTCGCCAGCGCGTCCAATGAGAAGAAGCCGCCGACAGACATATTGACCGACATCCATCTCTGCGTCTGCAGCTCAGTCTGAGCACATCATTTTCTCTACATGCAGAACGAGGCAAGATAACCTTCCAGTCCGAGTCGCGCCGTCTGCTCTGTATAATTTTCCCCTTTGGGCGAGCGTTAGGCCGCTCTTCGGAACATTGGAAATTAGATGTTTGGCGCCTCGATCGCCCTTGCCGTGCAACCAGCGGACCCACCTTCCCGCTCCCACCGTTACTCGACTCTTGCGCCATCTCCAGATGCCCTCGCGCTGTGCAACACGAGCCTCTGCCGTCCGGCTTGACGTCACTTTGGGAAAATGCCTGCTGCACGCTTCATTTCCTTTCCACCGCCCTGCGGCACATCTTGCGGAGCATATCTCCATACTGCAACGGTCGTACCCCGCGAGCATGGATCCGCTGTTCGAGTCGGGCATATTCGTCTCTTCTCACCTTACATTGAGTTCAACCATCTTTCAACGTCAGCTCTAGATTGCCGTTTCCTACGTAATGTTCAGATTGAGTTGCATGTCGGGTCAATGTTGAGGGACTACTGCTTCGGACGTTATTGAACAGATTGTGACAGCACTGATCAGACGGGTCTACCCTCGTCGTGTCGCTGTAATACTTGGTCATGCGCACGTTTATGACAGAATGAGATGGAATGTAGATCCGGAAGCTGCGGAGTTAGTAGGAAGTTACGGGGGACACCATGAGTGTAAGTGAGAATCACGTGGACTAGGGGCCTAGAACTTTGCAACTAGTACACTTTGCATTGAGAACCCACAAGTAGGTTACACCAACTGGTGACATGCCCTCTGCGTAATTTCATTGTTTGGTGGTTCACTACGGTTATTCTTCTGCAGTCATGCCACTTCACATCTTAATCTCGTTCGGCAGACCGACCTCCAGGATGTCAACGCCCTTCTGCAGCTCGCTCTTACCGGGCATCTTGTTCCTACGCATGAGCTCTGCTGCCTGTGTCATGTAGGGATCCTTCATCATACTCGCGACGGCCACCACTGTCTCGCCTTGGGTGTAGTACGCGACAAACGACGGCTTCTCTGGCTCGCCCTGAAGGATCACGTCGTCGTAGCCACCCACCGTGTTACCGCAGTATCGCAGCTGCGAGCCCAAGGCCGACCAAAAGACGGGAATGAAGGGCTTTGCTTTGGATCCTGGGTTGTTGATGGTGTTGGCTACAGAGCGACCGGCGTTTTGTGCGACGTTCCAGTGCTCGATGCGAACTGGTGTGCCGTTGCCTCCTGGTCCGTGGTAGGGGTATGTTGCGATGTCACCGATGGCATACACATCCTTCAGGCCACTGACGGCAAAGGACTCGTCTGTCTTCAATGATCCGTCCTTCTCCAGCGTAACGCTTGAGTTGTCCTTGAGGTATTCGGTCGCGGGCGCGACACCGACACCTTCGATGACGAGGTCTGCCTCCAGTGTGGTTCCGTCTTTGAGATGCACAGCACCGACCTTGGATGAATCGCTCTTGGAAGGAGTGGCCTTCTCAACACTGGCGCCCATCTTGAACTTGACGCCGTTCTTCTCGAGCAGACCGCGGAAGATGCCACCAACCTTCTTTCCCATTACACGCTCCATTGGTTCTGCGATAGCGTTAGACTACCATCAACGAGAGCAGACGGATTACTTACCCTCTTCCATACCAATGATGGTCACATCGTTCTTCATGCTAGCAAGGCAGTTGCCGACCTCCATACCGATGAACGAGCTGCCAACGACCACGACCTTCTTACCGTTGTCCCCAACAGCCTTGAGGATGTTCTGTGCATCGGGCAGAGTGCGGAGAAGGAAGACGTTCCCCAGGTCGCCCTTGAGACCGTCAAGTGGCAGCCACCTTGGTGTGCCACCAGTCGCCAACACCAGCTTTGTGTATTCGTACTCCTTTCCAGACTTTGTGGACACCTTCTTGCCAGAGAAGTCTACGCTCTTCGCCTCGTCTTCGATAATGTCAATCGACGCGTCCTTGTAGAACTCTTTTGACCTCCAGGCCGCCTTGGAGATGTCAGCCAGCAGCGCCTTGGACAACTTGGTTCGGTCAATGGGCTGGTAGCCTTCCTTGGAGATCACGGTGATCTTGCCATTGTATCCGCCGCCTCTTAGACCTTCAATGGCACCAAGAGTACCCGAGCCACCACCAATGACCAGGACCTTGTCCTCGCTCACTGATGAGCACTTGATGTTCAGGAATTTGCGGTTGGCCTTCAATGCGTCTTCGGTGGTTTTAACGTATACAGCGCCGTCCTTCTCGACTACTTCGTACTTCGCGATGGGGTCGAGGGCAGGTGCGTCTTCAACATCTCCGGTCGAGACCTTGAAGCAGGCTATGAATGTCAGTCTTGAGCATGCGACACAGGTAGCATACGGATATTACCTCCGTGCCATGGGCATGTCAAACGACCCTCTGGTGTCAATACGCCCTTCACTAAAGGCGCGCCGTAATGTGTGCAGTTGGCACTGGTAGCATGCACCTGGTCCTGGATCTTCAACAGGAGCACCTTTCCTCCCTCAACACCCTCAACTTCGACCTCCTTCTTGTCTCCATTCTTCATTTGTAAGGAAGTGACATCCTTGAGCTTGAATTCTTGAGCCATAGCTGCGGTTGTTGATGTAAACGGAGCTCTTTGTAGACGACTGGTGGGGCTGAATTGGAGCTTGAGTGAGGTTCGTAAGGGTCGTAGAATACGTAGTGACTGCATTAATGTTGTAAAGAGAGGTGAAGAGTGAAGGGCTGTCTATGAGCGCGACAGCTGCCAGTTGGCCAATGATGACAGGCGCATTACTTAGATTTAATGATGTCACGATTGGACGTGGAGGAGCTCCAGAAGCTGTAGCGCCGATCGCGACCCCACTTCGGTCGGCATCACTGCAATGTGGTGTCACCTTGCTATGTACAAAATAAACAAACTGGACACCCGCGTTGCAGTTTACATGAGCATGCAAATACGTTCAAGGGAAGACACAATTTACGCGTAGCTTCAGGATATTTTATCACCTTCTGTAGGAAGCAGATGTTGAGATGTTGCGGCAATGGGGTGGTGCTTTCAACCTGGCAACTGTCAACGTTCCCTGTACATGCGAACATTTGCATGTTCAATGCAGTAGAACTGCAGCGCTTTAGAGCCCATTGGGTCCTTATGATGCCCGTATCATGCTTAGAGTGAGTGTGGCCCTCCTGCTGTTGCATACTGTTGACCTGGTAACCACTGCACGACTGGAGAACTTAAGCTTCATTGCAGTATTCCGTGGGAAACATAATGTGACAAGAATATGTACGTCCAAGTCAAACGCCGAGAAATAGACAAATCTTGGTTCGTATAAGCGAAATGACGTGCAAGAAGCAACTGAGATTACGTAGCATGGCTACGATACACATCAAGCCAGACTTGCTGATGGCTTAGATCCAGGGTCCGAACAATTGTCTTCGCTCCCCTCTGCATGGAAACTTCCGCCCTCGCATGTGCAGTCGCAACTATAAACCTCTGCTATGAAATCTCGTGATGCCAGAATAAGGGAATCGGGACGCGGGACGCGGCTACCCTCCGCGTAACCGCCACCTACCAAACATCAACTAAGCACATGCTCTAGTTTGGCAGATCCCAAAGCAAACATACGCGGGACGCTCCAATCCGGTGACATTGGCCTCTTACCCCGCGGTCTGTTAGTGCAGTACCAACCAGTAGTTCTGACAGCAAAGCAATATCTTGCAGTAGACCTGAACCTTTGTTCAATGCTTTTCAAGCCTTCGCCCCGCCACCGACCCTTCTCACCACCAGTCACTGTCTGCCATTGCCGACAACACCACCGCCATACACCCACATCAGACAGCAAAGCAAAAGCTCAAGGCTGGCTCAGTCGTATCACGATTTCTCACAGCGATCTGATTTTAGACTTTGGATCGTCGCGATTTTGTTGAAAAGTCATTGCGAACCCCGCTCGTGCAAGGTCGATTCAGGGCATCAGGGTCAACCCTCTACCAACTCATAGACAGTCCCCTACGCACCAACTTGACGGCGACCGAAGCGCACGTTGTGAGTAGCGCATGAGCCAGGCAAGAGTAACTTGACGACACTTCGGTACCGACGGCCGGCGGTTAACATGGCTCGTTAGTGGCACAGATACTCACAAGACCGAGTGCTGACGAGCACAGACACATCCTTCCCTTCGGACCTACCTGTCCCTCAGGATGACGGCGCGTGTTCGCACTTGAGCGGAACACAGATACCTTCCGTATCCTTGTCCGCAACGTCAGGAGACTGGCTTGATGTCTCAATTTATCCGGGCCTGACAATCGTCTTCTGCTATCCGCGTACCGGTGCGCCTGGTGAAACAATCACTGAAGATTGGAACTCCATACCAGGAGCACGAGGCTGCACACCTCAGGCGTGCAGCTTCCGCGACGAGATGGCCAAACTACGCGACCTCGGCGCACAGCGTGTATTTGGATTGTCGACTCAGGACACTGCCTACCAAAAAGAGGCCAAGGACCGGCTGCATTTACCCTACGAACTGCTTTCGGACGAGAACCTACACTTTGCCAATGCCCTGAAACTACCCACTTTGAAATGGCAAGATAAGACACTGATTAAGAGATGCGCCCTCGCGATCGAAGACGCAGTCATCGTGAAAGTCTGGTACCCTGTTTTCCCTCCCGACAGCAGCGCGAAAGACGTAGTGGGATGGCTTGCAGGCAGAAAATAGTATATGCAGGACCATTTCCGTGCCCCTGAAACGAGTTGGTACCACATTTGGATGCGCACCCGTGAACATCCTGACTCGGGCCCCTACGGTGCTTTTACGGCTGCCGAATCCGGCTATGTTGGTAGTAGACAGGGGAACTAACAGCAGTTATCGCAACGTACTCAATACTGGGCGCAACAGGAGCTGGGGGGTCAGTTTCTCTCGATTAGCACGACGGTATTTTCCGCCGTCGTGATATACCTTTATTGCTCACACACACACTGTCAACTGTCGCGGCAAAAGCAATGTTTGGGGACAAGGTTTGACGGGTGCGACGTTGGGTTGCGCACTAAGGATCGTCAAACCTCCAACCGAACGTGGATCGCCCGCACCGTGCGTGCATCGTCAATAAACTTTAGCTCCACGCTCTTCTGCCGGACCCTACAAGATATGGTCTAACCCGTGCCGCCCTGCATGGCGATGTTGTGTCGCAAGGACTCTGTCGATCGCGGATCTTCGTGACTTTGTGAGCACCTACTACTATCCTTCATACACACTACATTCGTTCTATATGCTTTCTTTTCGGAGAACTTGGTGTATCACATAAAGAAGCCTGCGCATCCTGACGAAGTGGCTGAGGCATCGGCGCGGCGTCGTTCACTCACTCCTTATCAGTATAACCAGCTTCAACACAATCTTTAATAATAATGTCTACCACACTCATTACTACCCGCCGACGACCACAAAGCACTACATCTACCTCATCGCGAAGAGCGCCGGCTACATCCACTTCGTCACAAAGAGCGACTGGTACTTCTACCAAACAACGGAAACCGAGCGCAACTTCTACATCATTACGCATTGCCTCATCGTCACCAACCGCACTACCTACCAACTTGGCATCAGACTTCTCCTTCATCCAACTTGGAACGAATGCTCCCGTTCCCAGCGTAACCAACTCACTCAATCAGCCAAGCCTCGTGGACACTTCCAAGGGACCCACCGAGACATGCTCTACAGATAGCGACTGCGCAAGCGGCAAAGCATGCTCGAGCGCAAGATGTGTTACCATGGGCGGTGCTGCACCGCTTGGCGGGTCGGGCGCAGAGCCAACTTCGCGACTAACTCCAGGGTCGGCTATTGGCATCGGTGTAGGAGTTGTGGGAATGGTGGTGTTGATGATTGCAGCTGGTTACTGGTTCTGGAGGGTTCGAGCAAGACGGCCACGCACCCATACGATCGAAGCGCCTTCACACACTCGCCAAAGGTCTGCCTCGAATGCCACAGATCAGAGGACCTTGGTAGCATCACTACCAAACAGTCCCCAGAACGCAGCCTTCAGTCAACAACAGACCATGGACCCTGGGCTATTTGCCAGGGCTCTTGCATTCAATGAGAAGAAGGAGAAACCGGACAACAAGAGGTCAGGATCTATGGAGAAGCACGCACGAAGCTCAACAGAAAAGGCACTGCCACCTCGTCCAACACCTCATCCGCTCATGGAACATCCCCTTCCTCCACCGCCAACGAAAGCAAAGTCGTATGCTGTCAATGTCAATATCAACAAGAGCATGATACTCGATGATGAGTTGATCAATGCCGTCAGTTCGCTTCGGGGTAATGATACTCCTCGCAGTGGTACTCCCACCCGGGATCGTGCGCCACGATACAAGTTTGAGGAATACATCCCGCCTACAGCCGCTCCTCCATCGATATCCATCTCGCATGCCACGCCTACCGCGGAAAAGCGAAACTCGGAATACGAACTTAGCCAATTACCGAACAAAAGACACTCTGTCGACAGTGTCTCGATAGCCGACGGCAGTTCGAACGGAGGTGATTCCGAACCACCCTCCCCTGTTAGAGAGACTCTTTCTAAACTGGAGAGCAAGCCCCCTCAACTTCCATTACCCGACTTGCCACCTCCAAGCCCAAGCTTCAGCTTTCGTTCCTACGACTGGTACCAGGATATTATAGGCGATCAACCAAATGGCGAGCCGAACACACCCACCGTTCCTTCGCGCAACCCTGCGCGAACACCAACAGAATCGACATTCCCTAAACCACTTTCTCTTTCTCCAAAGAAGGCGCAGTCCGCCATGCTACACTCGAGTCTTATTCCAGAACCACTTTCACCTGGTGCACCTCCTGCTGCATCAGGGTTGCTTTTACATCCAAGTTCAACGGTACTACCCAGTCCTACGAACCCGAACTTTCGTTTATCACCAACTGTTTATACCCCTCCGCGACAGCAGTCTCCTATACCACCAACAGCCCCACGTCGAGCCTCCGCGCGGGCTTCTACAATGACCACGGCAACCCGAGCTACGCACGATTCGCGAAGCTGGCTCCCGGACGATGGATTGTATCTTGCTGAAGAAGGTGACGAATATGCCGAATACAAGACTTTCCATCGACCTAGCGAGGACAGCAGGCCTACAAGCTACTCGCCCTTGACGTGAGCTACGGGAGCCACCTGCCCTACCATCATTCCAACTATGATGTTGGGGGCGCGCTGAGCTTTGTAGTCTTACCCATGCGGGCCGTGTACTGCCTGCACCAACATTGTTCATTCTCCACGGGCCGAGACCCTCAGGAAGGATCGCATTGCGCGCAGTGTAATACATCCGCTGCTCCACTTCTGTGTCCCGACTTTGGACCAACGAGGGCGTGTGCGACAGCCCTGTACTCCGACGCACGGGAAGGAAGCACGCGGGAAAACGCTAGGGCACGCGAGGCCATGAACTGCATGCAGCTCCATGATGCAATGCGAGCAAGGTGCAAATACTACGGATCATGCTGCAGAGCGGATGCAATGCCACAACGACGTCTAACATTCTTGTACTTTAATACCCTAACGTAATGTAAAACAAACAGTATCAATGAAATACAACAACATATCAATTTCATGACAGTATGGCTGTGTGTATAAGCTTTCTTCCTTCGTGACCAGCAACCGTGCTTGTGGGGAGATCTGCGTGCGACCCCACTGTCATGACATGTGGCTACAGAACGTTGAACCCGCCATATCGTGCCGTGCATGTACAAGTTTTGGCTCTACCGAGATACATTCCGTAGCGCGTCCACAATTTGTGCTCTTGTCAGCTTCGGAAGAGGACTGGGATGTTTACGTGGACCGAGGAAGCAAGAGCGCCGTGAAGGCGTTCGGAGATGCTTAGCAATTTTCATCCATCGGGTCGCACCTACTGATTCGGTTCATGTTGAAGCAGGCACGATGACTTCCGTGCCAAACATTGAAACTGGAAGATATCACCTCGACACCAACTTCCGACCCTCAAACTTGACGATGATTCGCTTCTTTTCCTTTAGGGATCCGTTCTCTTCCTTCAGGATTGTTGCGCTGTACCGCATGCTGGGGTACATCCTACACTGGAAGTACCCACGGGTAAGTCGCTTCTGCCAGGCATTATGAGCTATCACAAGCTTCAAGCCACGAAGCTTAGAATCTAGAAGTCCGTCTTCTTCACGATCCCCACACATCGACGGAACTGCATGTCTCCGCACGTTCCTATTCGCTCAATGTCGGCGCGCTCCCCCATGATCATCCCCCGCACGGAGCTCGCTTATGCATGGCGCATGCAGGCGCCCAGCCTCCTCGAGTCCAGTTCCTGTTGCTCAGCGTCATTGCAGGTTCCTTCACTGCGGGGAATCGCAGATTCACGCAGCAAACCAATATGGCGCCTAATGCAGTGGACAGCAATGCGGAAAGCTATAAAGGGACCAGGTCGCCATGGACTCCAAAGGATCTTCAGGCAGCACTCGACTGGTTCAGCACATCGATCATGTCGCGCTCAAGCTATCTTCAAGCTTCAACGCTGCTCTCTTCCTTCCTGTCGCTTACAGCTGGCCAGACACCTATCAGCTCGTCTGACGGCGGTTGGAGCACGACCCTGGCTGGCACCCCTACCTCATTCCGCCCTGTCTTTACTCTTCCTCCCTCAGTAGACCAAGGCGTTGAGCAGATCCCCAACATCTACGATCCGCAAGCCGTC
>Ga0265780_10006568_pt1 | contig 14395 bp, 11 predicted proteins | sample P1T30metagenome_FD_192432 | JGI IMG/M metagenome (GOLD analysis project Ga0265780, IMG submission 192432) | Plant litter microbial communities from East Loma Ridge, Irvine, California - P1 T30 | ecosystem: Environmental > Terrestrial > Plant litter > Unclassified | place: USA: California... | reverse complement strand
CGTATCCGCTCCATGTGCTTCGGTTCAGCACGGCCATCGTATACTATATGACCAAAATCCTTGTTGAAACGCGTTGCTGCCTCTAAATTAGAAATGCTGAATGCACGAGATAGGCATTCACAGCAGGCGTGTTGATTGCAAAATGCCTCAGGCATGTCATGAGGTAGTATGAGCTCGCGGCGGTTCGTGGCCATCAGTAGAAACTTCTTGATAGTGTCCAAGTAATGCGCCCGGATCCTCAAGCAGGGCGGTGGCTTTGCGGGAGGTTCTGGCTGTTCATGTATCCTTACTGGCAACTGTTGCGGCTTGATTGCAAATTGAGGTTCCCCCGCAGCATCGATTTGAAGAGTCGCGTTCAAGCTATCTATCCATAAAGAGGAGCTTTCCGGATTTTCCGGAGGTGGAGTACGATCAACAACTTCGGCTTGAAGACCAAAGTGGTGCTCGGCAGTAGATTGGATCTTCGGTTGTTCTTCTTCCCATGGGTCGACTGCGCCTAGTATCTGGCTTGTCGATGATTCAGAGTACCATGATGATTCCAGTTGTTTCACCTGTAACGCTGAAAATTGAGGGGGTAGAGGCTACTCATTGGTAAACGCAAGGTCAGCAGTACTCTAGGCAGATTCTGTACAAGTGGCCCACCTCAAAACTACTCTTCACGTCCCATCGCGGCACCCAGCTAGGAACGAAAGGAGTGTCGTTTTGTTCACACAAAGCATGTAGTAGAACATCTACACGCCCTTTTTCTTTCAATAGATGTATCGCTATGTCTGTAAATACCTCGCAAGGTGTCTGCGAGTAGTCCACGGTTATGGCGCTGGCGACTTCTGCGTTGACGAGACCAAGTAAGGCGTAAACTTTATCTCTTCTATCGGTAGCAGAACAGTTTCTACTTCGATGCAATACATCAAGCAAGTCACCAGCTTCTGGCTGGCTTGAGGGAAGCCAGCGTAAGACGCTAGGTGTTTGAATGCCTAGTGTCTTGCACAAGCTCAACAATGTCGATACCGTGTCGGCAGTCCAGCGCAAAGTCCACTTTCCGACAACAAGCGTGACTATCTTTGCCAGAGCAATCTCTTGTAAGATCTGAGCGAGAACGAATAGATTAGCTTGGATCTGCACACCGAGTCCGATTGACTATGCTTACCCACACACGATCAAAATAGGGCATACAAAAGAACCTTTCGAGTTCGCGACGTGAAGGTGTCTCCTGTCTCTGATTCGATTGACAAGAGCTTCCATCCAAAAGCATGAGCACTCTTTCGAAGGATGAACTGGCGTCCGTGGTGAGACAGGCGACGACCTGCGAGGCATTGGTGTAGATAGTTGCCATGAGTTTCACTTGATGATTCCTCTCAAGAGTATTCCTTTGATCAATGCAGATCGCATCCACCCAAATCTTTCTATTTCGGCCTTTGAGTCTCAATGATCTTAGTACTGATTCACAGTTTCTAGTAATGGCGATGTCTTTGTTACGACACTGAATCTTTGCTGACATTGAGAGGTCGCCATCTTCAGTAGCCCAAGTATAAGATATTGCTTCATACATGGGCTTGTCAAGAAGATTGACGTGGATTATGTCGCAAGCTATTTCTTCTAGCTCTTTTCCGGGATAAAGTACGACCAGCCGTATCTCTTGCCCGAGTTCGTAGTTGAGTCGCTTGTACTGGTAGTCCGTCGATGTTGCAAGGTCTGGTCCTCGTTCAGGCTTCTCAGCATCTTCAAAAATCGCTTCACCACATGATAGACAGCATCGAAAGCCATCGAACTTTTGAATGTCAGGATGCCGGCAGGCGGGCATCTTTGCCTTTGGCAATTGGATCAGCTCCACCGGGGAGATTGCGCCTGTCTTTGTCAGAGTGTCAAACACTTAGAAAGTTCTTGCAATGAGGTGTTAAACATAGCTGAAAGTAGGAAGGATGCTATCCATGAGGCTGAGCAAGATTTCTAGCAGGCTGTGCTGAGGTGTGCTTGCCACATCGAGCTGTTCGACCCCACTTAGTTGCATACAATCGGCGTAAGCAGCAACAACTACGATCACTTCGACACCACTCCAACAACAACATCTTGAGATGTCACTTCTCCGCGTTCAGAATTTGTTTCCGTAGAAAATCTCACAAGAACTGAAAAAAAGCCCAATTGACCTGATCTGGATTGCGGAGTTGTCATTCAAGTTTGAGCTTTCTCATGTGGATGAGACATGTTGATTATGCCCAGACGGTCACGTCTAAGAAACGGCGGACATCTGGATGGAGTCATTTTAGGTAGCTACCGTCATTGTTTATGTAAGGGCTGAGATCCAAAAGGTGATGTTGAAGAAAACTCCGGATGCAGTTGATGATCAGCGAGGTGGCGGAGTATTTTGGCTGCGGCACAAAAGTGCTAATCTGGGAAATGCACGTATGTAGCAATAGTTGCCGAGACAGCTTTTACACGATAATGATTTTTCAAGATTATTGTAGATGTATGTAGAACCAAAACGTGAATCGCTGGATCAGACTCTGAATAGCATAAACTAGCAGTGAAGTACAGCCTTGCGTATTCGAACCCGATTACATGTCCTACAAAGCTGACCCTGGGGCCTCGTCGCCTGGCTGCTTCACTCGTGTTGCCAGGTCGTTGTTGAACTCTCCTTGTTGTATTTCTGGTGAACTCTGTGGTGTTTCGAGCTCCGCTGTCACTCGAGTTGTACTTGATGGTAATTCTGAAATGCCATGGGGTCTGTAAGAGACTGCTTCGCCTGGGAGCTCCGAGGTTCTGTGTCCGGCGGGCAATGTCATATCTGCTGGCAATTCTTGTGGACCACTGGTCTCCTGCCTATACGCCTGATACGACTGACGATTCGAAAAATCCTTGGGCGGCGGAACTGGTTGATAGAATTGTGAATTTGGCGAGGAGTATGTAGGTGGCGCTGAAATATTGTCAGTGACATGTCTAGAATGCCCGCTTTCGAGCACACCTACGTGATTGTCCAACGTATTGCGCCGATACACTTTCTTCGAACCTCTGCCTCATTTTCGGTGTGGAAGCCGCACCAGATTCATGATGGGCGACCTGTTGCTTGCGCTTCCTCCTGCGGCAGAGAAAGAATACGATAAAACCGATCAGGATGGCGGCTCCAAGACTTCCTCCGACTGCACCACCAATGACGGCCCCATTGTTAGAGCCACTACTTGGAGCGTTGCTTAGAGCACTGCTTGGGGTAAAGCTTGGAGAGCTGCTTGAGGTAATGCTTGGGGTACTGCTTGGGGTACTTGACGCGCTCGGTGATGCTGACGGCGCGTATGCAGCAAATTGTTCCGGTCGGCCCAGGAACGCGGGGACTAGATCGCCTTCTTTACAAGTTGGTGTGTCTGTACAAGGGTTTGATTTACAGCACCTATATGGGTCAGCCACAATCGTAGTGTTTTTTGGGAAGTGGCTCACCCCCAGAATGTTGGTGCAGCACTACAACTGAAGAAGTCGCTTCCTGCCTCACAACTTGCATCCGGAAATTTACCAAAGTCGGCCATTGGAAACCCTCCTGGTCGTATATTTCCTTGTACGCAACCATTCGAGCAAGGATCGGACGTACAACAACCAACAAACTTCGAAGTGTCATCTCCACAGGCGTACCTTCAACTTCATGTCAGTGTCTTGAATCTAAGATCCCGGTAATATCACTCACCACTGCCCACCTCTTGGACAAGTGAGCTTCGTAGCGTTGGACATCGTTGTGTCGCGCCTCGTGATTGTCGTTGGAAAATGGACAGTTACACTTCACAGGTGCTCTGACGTATGGATGGGAGAGTGAGAACAGATGGAAACGCAGAACGGGGATTATCGCGGAAGAAGCTTCGTCAAAGAGCACACAGTGTGCTACACCCCGCGCGTGTTTACCAAGTTGATTGGGGCACAGTCGCTGGCTTCGTCATGATAACACAACCCCCTGATTGGGTACTCTTCTCTCGAAGCGGCGTAGTTTCTCAGCAACCAAGCGTGTCCAGTGCCACGCTGGCCGTAAATTTCGAAACACACAGAGGTCTGACGACGTTGTCATTGAGCTGGCTGCTACAAGTGGCTAGTGGAGGATTACGCCCACCTCAGCACGTACACTAACAATCGGAATGCTGACACTAGACTGCCAAAGTGATGAGCCTCATGTGACGCCAACTGCGCCTCCAATAAGCCGAACAAAGGGATCGAACATAAAGACACCCCACGTGCATCCAAATTCTTGGCGAGAGGAAGTGATCCCCGTAATTTTGCTCTCAGCTTACCGCCACGCGATCATCATCTCAGCGCACAAACAAATGATGTCAGCCATTTGTTATCACCGTTTGTCTCAAAGCAGCTGTGTTGTATGTGAAGAGCGTCGGGATCTCTCAGCCGGCCCTTTGTCGTAGTGATCGCTCAAAGAATTGACGAGTTGAGTATGCACATGAAGGGCAGAGTGCTGTCATACTGGAAGATCATGCTGAGAAGCCAAGTTCCGTGAATAGCGCCCCGTGCTGAAACGTAAAGGTGCGAGTCGCTTTGAGGCGCGGGTCGAGCTTTGTACTGGATTGTAGAACATGTCAATCATTCCAGTAAGTACCGCATGTTGATCTATCGAATGCGCATAGTATGCAAAGCTGATCTGAATTGAGATTGCGCATAATTTGACGGAAGCTTTGCTAGGCCAGGCCGAAGCAATGAATGGGTCTCAGCTGAACTGTCAAGGGTGGTGGCAGAGAATGATGTGGAAAAGCCAAATTGAAGGGAATCAACGACCCGCGACAGATCACATCGTGAAAATGCGTGACTCATGAGATGTGTCTGTAGGTTTCCTCCACGCGTCGCTTTCAAACCCCTAAGCTCTTGATGAAGATGAAAGCTGCTAGAAAGTTGAGGTCGAGCTAAGACGATGATGTCATTACAAGCTAACCTGTTTTACACGCAGCGCTTCTTCACTTCACTGCAATTGCAAACAGTACACTTGAGCAAACTGGAGTAAATGTCAGAAGTGGCACTATGAATGAACGGTAACAATTGCGAGAGGTCGCAGACACGACCACAGTCGTTGCTCAACTATGATGAATATCCCTGCCAGCCTCGCGCGAGACATTTCGCCGCCACGGCCCCTAAAGAGACGGAGGAGATCCACCACTTCTTCGCCAGTTCTTACATCTTCATCAATTCCTGACATTGCGCCCACTTTAGCAGCGGTTGAAGCTGGCAAAGCAAAGGTTGATGATCACCTGTCCTACTTCAAGAGCCACCTTGCGAAATCGTATCGCCCTACTCCTGCAGATGTACCACGCTTGTCAATATCAGACTTCGCTACACTGTATCGTAGCAATGAACATGAGCACGGGAAACACTTCGTCATCCATCAGCACAACCATCCACGGGCCGGCGTACATTATGATCTTCGCCTGCAGTTTTCCAAGACGAGTAGCATGTCATTCGCCGTTCCCAAAGGCTTACCAGGTAATCCCAACTCGAAGAGCATCAGGCGTATGGCTGTTGAGACACGAGTGCACAACTACTGGAATCATCTCATCGAGAGTGCGAGTAGCAAGACGGGAAGTCTGCTGATATGGGACACTGGAACATACGAAGTGCTGCCGAGGAAGAAAGATGGTAGGAGTTGGCGGGGTATGCCTAGCCCGCAGACTACAGACGATGAAGAGACCGGATCAGGGTCTGATGATGATGATGAGACGTCAAGGAAGCCAACGAGAACAACAGGCAATGAAGAGCATGAGAGTGACAAGCTCGTCGCCGCCTTTCAAACTCGATACATTCGCCTCCGCCTTCATGGTACACGTCTACCTCAGAACTATACAATCATCATGCGACTACCCATCAACGAAATCATCAAACGTCCCACTGCCCGTCGAAAGAGCCGGCAAAAGCGTCTAGTACACAAAATTATGCCTCAATCTGACTCCAAAGCCGAAGACCAAGCCGAACTTCAAACCTTTAAACCTGTGCCTGTAACAGGAGAAGACATCGACACGGACACCGATGAAGACGCCCAAATCAGAGCAACTAACGCGTATCCTGGTTCAACAAACGACATCGGGTCAATACACCAGCGGCGCTGGTTCATGCAACTCGATCGACAAAACAGCGGCTTTGTTCTAGATCACACAGACGCCGGGAAAGGTAAGTGGGTGCGCGGCTCAGATGGCAGCGGTTTTGAGCCTTTCCTCGTCCGTGGGCGCGTTCACGAAAGAAGTGTCGTCACGGGCCGTCTCGCGCAAGAAGTTGAGAATGACGAAGGTGTACACAACTTCATGGGTAGAGCAGGATGGATGGGAATCGAACATTGAATGAAACATTTATTGAAAGCTCTAGGAGACATAAAGAAAATTATGAAAACAACTGCTTCAAGAAAGGAGCACATCTAATAATACGCATTCCCACTCCTCGTCGTCATCCTCCCACCACTCCCGCTACCTTTCCTCGCTCTACTCATCTTTCCCGCAACGGCAGCTTTGCTCGCACTCGCACTAAATGTTCTTGCCTTACTCGCACCTGCACTATCCTTCCTCGCCTCACTCATCTTACCCGCCACCGCAGCCTTGCTCACACTCCCACGCGTACTAGCCCTCGTAGGCTTGTGCACCGGACTCGCAGGGTAATTTGGATCCTCGCTGTCTTCCTCGAGCGCAATGGGCGCTTCCACAAAGCCCACGCTCTTCTGCCACTTGTTCTCGCGAAGCACCTTCTTGATGGATGACTTGGGCGTCTCGTATGGCTGAGAACCGAGACTGGGTTTGCGCTTGAGCGGGTTGGGATCGGGACCGGAGGCGGAAACTTTGGGGGCGGTTGCTACTACGGGCTTGGGGTTCTTTGGAGGACGACCGCGGGGCTTTTTGATGGGGATGGCGACGTGGGATAGAGTCTTCGTGGTGGTCGTGGTGGCTGTCTTGGGCCGAGTGCTGAAGGTGGCAGGCGGAGCCTGTGTACTTTTGGGTCGCGTGCTGAAGGTGGTCGGTGCCGTTGGCTTCAACTTGGGCCGTGTGCTGGACGTGGTCGGCGGCGTTGGGGTTGGGTTAGGCTTCGTGCTGAATGTAGCTGGGTGGGCGACACTTTCACGTCGCACCTCCTTGCTGATGCGTCTAAATGCTGGAGATGCGGCGCTTTGTGAGACGGACACAGGCTTCATGAGATCGCGAGGTGGCACTGTATTAGTCATTAGTATCATACATGCATGCGTCGATCAAAACCGACGAGGAATGCCTTGGTGTAATCTTTACCTGTGGTAGCGGACTGAAAGGTTCGTGATCTGGTTGGGGAAGCGTTCAGCTTGCTGCGTAGTCGGTCGGGTGCCCCTGGTCACTATTAGATCTTCCAAATTGAACATATTCGAAACATGTACTCACATTGGTGGTCAACGTTGAGGTTCTCAAGGAAAAGGCGTGGAACGTAATCCTTGGTTCCTCCATCCGTCTGGTCCCTCTCAAAGAATCTGTTCACAGCCTTCTCGAGATGAATTTGAGTTCCGAGTTTGTTGACCGCCACCTGGTCCTCGTCGCTCACTGTCGGAAGCTTGAATCGTGAACCTGACTCATAAAGCGGCAACTCGAAGTACTGCTGGATCTGAGGAACCTCTAGAGGTACAATGGTCTCCGCCGTAGCAGCATCCTTGGGGCGGTTCAGGTCGAATTCGATTTTCATACTCTCCCAGTGCGCCATCATGAGTGTTTCAGGGAAAGGGAGAGACGCTGGATAGTCTCTGTACCAGTTTTCAATCTCGCTGTCTCCACCGTACTTGAAAGAACGCATCCTCTCAACCTTCTCATCGGACACCGGGCTCCTTGGAGTCAAAGCTTTGGAGATCCGTCGCTTGGAAGGAGCAGGAGTTGGGGTAGGGCTTGGGGAGTCACCTCGATATAGTGCCTCTTCTTCGAAAGCCATTAGGCTATCAACGTGGGCAAACTCATCATCGCTCTCCATATCAAGAGACGCTTGCTCTGCAGCATTTTCGAAGTCGCGTCTGACGCCAATGACCAGAGCTCGAAGGTGTTGGTAAAGCTCGCGATTGAACGTGGGTCCTCGGTTAGGAAGCTGATTCAGCAGAGTCTCGTCAATACGATTGACACGATCCATGTAGATAAAGTGAGAGTCATCTCCCCCTTGGTGTTGTAGGTAGTTGATGGCCTGCGCAAGTCGGCGATCGTTGGCGTCCTTCTGTGAGGTATCATCGTCGCTGAGTGAGTAGATCTCTTCGGCATCAGAGATTTCTATCACGCTGGAGGACCTCGCAGCTGCTTGCAGACCGCGTCTGTAAGACATGATAGCAATCTGTCGAGATTTCCGTGAAAAAGTGTCTTGCGTGTAGTTGATGGATGGTCAGTAATTATTGGCTTGTGCAGCTAGGTGAGACACAAGGAAGTTCTGTTTGAAGGAATGAGAAGGTAAAATTGAATGAGCTCTTTCCATAGCATTGAGCTACTCGAAGAGGTATACTTCTGAGGAGCCGTCTTTGTTGTGCTGTTGACAAAGGCATAGAAGCGAACAGCTGTTGCACCTCTCCGCAAACGGGCAGTCCTCATGTTTGTTTGTTACCCGTCCGCAAAGCCTCACCTCCTTTGTGCGCGCCGAGAGAGGACAAATGGGTGTCATCACGCGTGGAGCTTGCGGGCTATTGGCGTTTTGTCGATGCTGTGTACGAAACCCTGTGCAAGGGATGCGGCGCACACGACACATGGAACATCGAGGCCAACGTGGACCCAACAAAATTCGGTAGCGGAACATGGAGATAGGAGAGCAGAGAAAGTATGAAGTAACATGCGAAAGAGCGTACACTGGTTGAGAATATGTGAATGTGCAGGGTGAAAGGATCTCCTGAGGGTGCGGCCAGTGGATGGTTTTGTCCGCTTGGTTCAGAAATCTGTTGACCGCGATGCTACAACACTGCGTCGATGTCCCGGTGACAGCAGCCCCTCGGATCAAGGGCACATATGTGAAGGCTGACAGAGGACGGCCAAACGTGGATGTTGCTTTGTTCTCCCGCGTGCGGCATGGTGACCTTGCAGAAGACCATCGCACGTCAGGCGCAATTTGGTATAGTTCGGCTCGAAGTGTTACGAGATGGATGGGGAACCAAGTGAGATGTGACAGGAAGCACGCACAACCCGTGTCTGTTAGGACGCGCAGACCTCGGGGAGGCTTGGCAAGACGTCATCGACACGCTTCTAACGCGATGTCACAAGGCAGCCAGCTTCGATCACTTTTCGCACGCAGGACCAACGCGAAGCTCTTCTACACGGAAGATCAATGGAATCAGTACTTAGAGGGCCGTCATGGGTGTCACCGGCCTTTGGACTGTCCTGCAGCCCTGCGCGCGACCGATCAAGATCGAAACGCTGAACAAGAAGCGACTCGCAGTCGATGCCTCCATCTGGATCTACCAATTCCTCAAAGCTGTGCGCGACAAGGAGGGCAATGCACTGCGAAACAGTCATATAGTCGGCTTCTTCCGCCGCGTATGCAAGCTCCTCTTCATCGGCATCAAGCCCGTCTTCGTCTTCGATGGAGGCGCGCCAGTGCTCAAGCGACAGACCATCAACAACCGCAAGTCGCGCCGCGAGGGCAGACGGGAAGATGCCGTCAGAACAGCGGGAAAGCTGCTTGCGATACAGATGCAGAGGGCTGCCGAGGAGGAAGAGAAGAAGCGAAAGGAGGCTGCAAGGCACCCGCGCGACCAGCAGGAGCAGGAGGCTATACCTGAGAATTTGGTGTATGCGGAAGAAATTCTGCAGACGCATCAGGAGCGCACAGAGAACAGAAGGTTCAAGAAGAAGGACCAATACCATCTGCCTGATCTGGGAAAGTCTATGAACGAGATGGGCAGTGCGGACGATCCTCGCGTCATGTCGCTCGAAGAGCTGGAGGAGTACGCGAGGCAATTCGATAGGGGCGAGGATATCAATGTTTACGATTTCTCCAAGATTGATTTCGAAGGCCACTTCTTCCAGAGCTTGCCAGCCGCCGACCGATACAACATCTTGAATGCAGCACGACTGCGCAGTCGACTGAGGATGGGATACTCCAAGGAGCAGCTGGACACAATGTTCCCAGATAGAATGGCATTCTCCAAGTTCCAAATCGAGCGGGTACGTGAGCGCAATGAGCTCACGCAGCGTCTAATGAACCTTAATGGCATGAACGACGATATGGTTGGTGTTGGAGGCGCGAATCGTGTTGCCGGCGAAAGAGGTCGTGAGTACGTGCTCGTGAAAAATGACGGAGTCGAGGGCGGCTGGGCGCTTGGTGTTGTGACGAACAGGGATGAGGGCAAGGCACATAAGCCCATAGACGTCGATCTTCCGCCACCTGCTGAGGACGACGAAGACTGGGAGGAAGATGAAGACTTTGAGGATGTGCCCATCGAAGGGCTGAACCGACTACCCAAGCCCAAGCACGGTCTGAGTGCCGAGGACAAGGAGGGACGAGAGTTCATCTCGAATGAACTGGCAAAGCGACGTCGAAAGTTTTACAATTCACGAAAGGCACGACCCGCGCAGCCGAGACCACGAAAAGCTTCACTAGTGGACCAGGACCCAGATTCGCTGTTCTTAGCTGAAGACAACGTGGATGAACAGTGGGAAAATGTGCCTGCCGCTGACGATGCCGAGCTATTCGAAGACGCCGGAGACGACGTCGAAGATGATATGTTACAACAGGCAATCGCGCTATCCATGCAGCCAAATGCTGATGAGGAGGAAGTGGCAGAACAATCCGAGGACGACCCGGTTCGTGAGGTCTTCCAGCAGAAGCGTGCTGCAGACGCCAATCCCTTTGCAGGTGTGAAAGGACGAGGTTTAGCTATTGCGCGTTTGGCCAACCAGCGTAGCAGCAAACTGGCTCCGAGAGGACCCTTCGAGGGTAGTGGTAGTGACAGTGAAGAAGATGCCATGAACTTGCAGGCAGCTTTGGCTGAGTCACGGAAGTCAAAAAGACCAGTCAAGCCTCGTCAATCCTCACCACCTTCGTCAAAGGTGGCTGCGCCTGCCGTAAAACCCGCACCAAAGCCCAATAATGCTTCAGGATTTGACGGACCCCTACCTTTTGAACGACTCAACCTAGGCAATTCGATCCTGGGCAAGAAGAAGATGGAAAAGATCGAGGCCGAACATGCGGGTGGTTTCGAGAAGAAACTAGACCAAGACAAGAAAGATGCAGCGCCTTTGCCACCATGGTTTGCTGGTAAGCGTGATCTTGAGGACGATTTGCAGGCCCAACGAGAAGAAGAAAAGCAGCAGTGGGAAGAGGCGAAGCAGGAAGAAAAGACACGTTTTCAGTTTCAGGCACTGCCGACCATACGCAAGCAGGAGACTCGAGAAGTAATCGACCTGGATGCACCACCCAGTCAAGCTAAGAGTCAAGAAGTCATAGCCCTCGATTCTGACGAAGATGATGCTTTGATGGAAGATGCGCCAACTGTCAATGCTGATGTGAGCATGAGTGACTTGGCAGACAAAGTGCGAGCTGAGCCACCAAAGCCCTTGTCTCCTCAACAAAGATCACCGCCTCGGCAGGATCCTGCCTTGGTAAAGAAGACACCTTTTGCTGACGATTCGGACGACGAGCCTGTGGACTGGTCAGAGAGTGAGCCCGAAGAAGAGAGGCGTGCACAATCTACAGTAAAAGCAGCTCAAATAATTGAGCAGCCAACACTCCGCGAGTCTACTAGATCACCATCAGAAGAGTTTGAGGATGTCCCTATGAATAATTCTACGACTACAAGCGACCCGCCTAGAGTATCCTCTCTACAAATTGAAGACCAGAATATTGCTGAAACATTTGCGCAACCCGCCAAGTCTCCCTCACCAGACTTTGAAGACATACCGATACGCACAGAGCCAGCCTCTGGACCGAAAGGAAGACATCGGTCTCCATCACCTGCTGATATGCAGGGTCCAGATGACCTTGACATTCCCATCGTCCCGCATGGTGGCATAGCAGACGACACAGCACATCTTGACCTGCCTGGCAATGATTCTGACCAGTATTCTGACCCTGAAGATGCTGAGTTGTTTGCTTCTTTGGCTGCAGAAGCAGAAGAGCATGAGCGCTTTGCCAAGGAGGTCACCAACAATGCCGCGACCAAAGTCAACTTTGACGAGGAACTCAAGTCACTGCGCGCACAACAGAAGAAAGACCGTCGTGATGCAGATGAAGTGACGCAAAGTATGATCACTGAATGTCAACACCTTTTGACCTTGTTCGGGCTACCATATATCACTGCTCCCATGGAAGCAGAAGCTCAATGTGCAGAGCTCGTGCACCTAGGACTCGTAGACGGTATCGTAACCGACGACTCTGACACATTCCTCTTTGGCGGCACACGCGTCTACAAAAACATGTTCAACGCCGCCAAATTCGTCGAATGCTATCTCGCCAACGACCTCGTTTCCGAATTCAGCCTCACGCGCGACAAAATGATCGCAATCGCCCAGCTCCTCGGCTCCGACTACACAACCGGCATCCCAGGCATCGGTCCCGTCACCGCCCTCGAACTCCTCGCCGAATTCCCTGACCTCCAGGACTTCAAAGACTGGTGGACCGGCGTGCAGAACAACTCCATCCCCAAAGACGCAGACAAGAATAGCGCGTTTCGCCGCCGCTTTCGCCGCGGCCACGCGACGAAATTGTTTCTCCCCCCGGGTTTCCCGGACCAGCGTGTCGCAGACGCATACCTGTATCCCGAAGTCGACTCGGACCCCGAGCCCTTCCAATGGGGCGTGCCTGATCTCGCCGCACTCCGCACGTTTTTGAGCTCCCAGATCGGATGGAGCTGGGAGCGCACGGACGAAGTGCTTGTCCCCGTCATCAGGGATATGAATCGCAGAGAGAAGGAGGGTACGCAGGCGAACATTACACGCTTTTTTGAGGGGGGCGTGGGCGCGGGCGCATTTGCGCCGAGAGTGAGGGGTGCGGAGGGGCCGAGTGGGAAGAAGAAGGGCAAGGGGGCGGCGGGGAAGAGGTTGGGGGCGGCGTTGTCGAAGTTGGCGGAGAAGGAGGGCGCGAGAGGTGGTGGGGATGAAGAAGAGGGAGGTGCGGATGTGCAGCTGAAGAGTCTGGCTGGGGCGGCGGAAGAGGAGGATGGGGCGGCGACGAGGAAGAAGAGGAAGGGTGGGAGTAAGGCGACTTCGGTGGCTGATGAAGATGACTTTGCTGCGGAGGATGAGGAAGATGAGGCGTATGAGGAGCCGAAGAAGAAGAGAGCGAGGAAGACAAAGAAAGGGAAAATTGCATAGTCAAGTGTTTAGACATGTATCTCAGTGAACCTGGTCATGAATATGCATAATTGCCATTAAAGAAGTGCTATACAAAACTAGCTCAGTCTACTGGTCATCATCTATGACAAAAACAACTAGCGGCATTCACCAGCCTGAAGCTATACACAGTGCCGCTGGACTTCGATAGCGACAGTAAAACTTCAGGCTATGAGATGAGCTGTACCTGCTACCGATCGAATTCTAAACACTCAACTCAACAATCCCTTCCCCTCAAGCCCCAACCCAACCCCACCACTCTGCACCTCCTCCCCATCCCCCTCATCATCCCCAAACTCCGCCGGCTCGCCATAATCCTCCGCATCCTGCGCCCCAGCATCGACATCACCACGCCCATACCGTCCCGCACGCCCCTCATCATCCGACCCCTCGCCCTCCACAAACGCACTACTCCGTCTCCGAATCTCCTCGAGAAAGTCGCTATTCCGATGCTGTGGGCGCCCATTCGTGCGCGCCTGCAAATCCCTGACCTCCTTCGGCGGCCTCAGCTCGAACATGGAATTCGGCCGATCGTGGTGCGCGAACGGCGACAGCGAGCGCGAGGGATCCTTTGGCGTCGAGGGTTGGCTGTCACGGGGGGATTTGGTGTTCCACCAGCCCGTCAGGCGGGCGGATAGTGAGGGGCTGTTTGGCGTGTCGGTGAGAGCTTTGGGGTCGGTGCGCAGGTCCGCGAGGTTCTTTTTGTTTTTGCGCGTGAATGTGAAGCCTAGGGGGAGTTTGATGGGTGAGCCGGGGCGGGAGAAGTCGGCGGACGACGAGGATTCGGAGCCGGATAGAGGGTATATGGCTTCCTCGGAAGGGGTTTTGCTCTTTGTGCGCTTGAGGAGACCTTGGAGATCGTCTTCGGATAGTACAGCCTGGATATCCTCGCGAATTCCACGGGGGCGGTATTGCCGTCTGCCCTGCTGGATTAGATGTTCTAGCTTAGCACGGTTCGCGATGAACTTCAGCTTGGGGAAGGCTGATTGCTGGCCGACGTGGATCATGCGGGCCAGACGCTGTGGTGTAGGGTCCGTGAGGATGTAAAAGAAGTCGGAAGGGATGGATTTTGGCCAAATCGTGATGGTGCCGCTGAAACGTTGAAGCCAAATCTCGCTCCAATCTTGGCCCAGTGGCCG
>Ga0265780_10006566_pt1 | contig 14396 bp, 18 predicted proteins | sample P1T30metagenome_FD_192432 | JGI IMG/M metagenome (GOLD analysis project Ga0265780, IMG submission 192432) | Plant litter microbial communities from East Loma Ridge, Irvine, California - P1 T30 | ecosystem: Environmental > Terrestrial > Plant litter > Unclassified | place: USA: California... | reverse complement strand
TCACGGCGCCGCCCGTGACGGGCGCGTCGGGCACGCCGTCGAGGAGGGCGCGCAGCTCGGGGGTCAGGTCGGGGGTCAGGTCGGTCACGGCCCGACGCTACGCCGCCCCGGCACGCGCTGCGCCCGCCCCGGGAGCCTGACGGGCGCACCCGTCAGGAGTCCCGCCGCGACCTGGCCGGCGCGGGCCGTCCGTGGCGAGCGGGTCAGGCGACGAGCCGGGCGACGGCCTGCCGCACGATCTCGGTCCGCCGGTCGTGCGGCCCCTGGTGCAGGCTGCTGCCGGAGGGCGTGACGAACCAGGCGAGGACGATGCCGAGCACCATCGTCAGGAGCTCGTCCGCCGCCCAGTCCGAGCGGACCCGTCCCGCGGCCTGGGCCTCCTGCACGGCCCGGCGGCGGGCGTCGAGCTGGTCCAGGTCGGCCACCCCCGGGCTGGGCGCCGCGGCGCCCTCGATCTGGGCCCAGAGCAGCAGGCGCCCGTCGTCGGGGTGACGCGCGAGGTGGTCGTGCAGGTGCGCGGCCCAGGAGGGCAGGTCGTCGGCGTCGAAGGGGATGGCCGTCGACCAGCGCTCGACGCTCTCGGCGAGGGTGGCGTCGAAGAGGTCGCGCTTGGTGGCGAAGTGCGCGTAGAGGCGCTCCTTGCTCGCGTGCGCCTCCCGGGCGATGGCGTCGATGCGCGCCCCCGACAGGCCGGCGACGGCGAACTCGACGTGCGCGGCGGCGAGGATGCGCTCCCTCGGCGGGGTCTCCAGGCGGGCCATGGGCAGAGCATACGACCGGACGGGGCGGTCCGGTCAGTCCTCGGCGGGGGCGGGGTGCGACTCCTGCGCCGCGGGGGCCGTCGGGCGCGCGTCGCGCTCCATGGGGACGTGGGGGATGCCGTCCTCGAGGAACCCCGGGCCGGCGACGACGAAGCCCGACCGGGCGTACCAGCCCTCGAGGTGGGCCTGGGCGTCGAGCCGGACGAGCCGCTCCCCGCTGAGCTCGACGCCGTGCTGCACGAGCACCGCCGCGAGGCCCTGCCCCCGTGCGCCGGAGGCGGTCGCGACCCGCCCGATGCGCCGGTCCGGGCCGTCGCAGAGCAGCCGCGCGGTGGCGAGCACCGCGCCGTCCTCCTCGACCCAGAGCTGCAGGGCGTCGTCCTCGAGGTCGCGGCCGTCGAGCTCGGGGTAGGCGCACTCCTGCTCGACGACGAAGACGTCGACGCGCAGGCGCAGCAGCGCGTAGAGCGTGCGGGGGTCGATGTCGGCCAGGGGCGCGGAACGGAGCTCGGTGGTCACCGCGCCACGCTACCGGAGCGCAGGAGCCCCGCCCCGCCCGCCCCGCGCACCGCCCCGCCCGCCCCGCCCGCCCCGCCCACCGCACCCCGCCCACCGCACCCCGTCGCGTGCACCGCACCCCGTCGCGTGCACCGCACCCCGTCGCGTGCACCGCACCCCGTCGCGCGGGGGTGCACTGCACGAGCAGGGGTGCAGTGCCGGCCGCACGGCGGCACGGCGGCATCGCGGGCGGCCGACGGGAGGGGCCGCCGCTCAGGCCTGGCGTCCGCCCATCGGCTCGGCGGCCATCGGCCCGCCGACGACGTCGCGGGCCGCGGCGAGCTTCTCGCGCTCGTCGAAGCGGTCGGCCCAGGCCTCCGCGTCGTCCCGGGCGAGGAACCCGATCGCCTCGCCGGCGGCGTGCGACACGGGGCAGCGGGTGTTGCGCGAGACGCCCCAGACGACGTGGTGGCCGGGCTGGTCGAGCGCGAGGGCGGCCTCGACGAGGCGCGCGGCGTCGTCCGGGGAGAGCCAGGTGCCGAGGCTGCGCGCCGTCGACGGCTCCGGCTCGCTGGTCATGATGCGGGCGCTGACGACCACGTGGCCGTGCCGGTCGGCGTACAGGCTGCCGAGCGCCTCGAGCAGCACCTTGCTCACCCCGTAGAGCGTGTCGGGCCGCGGGGCGGGCACCGTCTCGCGCGCGGCCTCGGCGACGGGGAGGAACCCCACGGCGTGCACGGAGCTCGCGGCGAGCACGCGCGGCACGCCGGCGCGGTGCACGGCCTCGTGGGCGGTCCAGGCGCTCTCGACGTTGAGGTCGCGGACCTCGGCCCACGACCGCTCGTCGGGGTACGAGGCGAGGTGCACGACGAGGTCGCTGCCGCGGAACGCCTCGGTGAGCGCCTCGACGTCGGTGACGTCGACCTCCTGCGCGGTCTCGGACGGCGCGAGGTCGGCGGGCGCCCGCACGTCGAGCAGGTGCACGGCGTGCCCGGCCCGGGCGAGGCGGGGGCGGACGGCCGCGGCCACCCGGCCCGCACCTCCGGTGATCGTGATGCGGCTCATGGCCCCAGCCTGGCCCCGAGGAGCCGTGGGCGCACCCGCCCCCGCCCGGCGGAGCGCCCGCCGCGCCCCTGCTCAGTGGGCCTCGGCGCGCACCTTCAGGGTCTGCACCCGAGGGGGCAGCTCGGGGGTGAGCCGGATCTCGAGGCGCAGGAGCCCGCGGACGGCCGGCACGCGCCACACCAGGTGCGAGGGCGCCGTGGACTCCTCGCCGGCGTCGCCGTCGACGGCTGCCCCCTCGGCGGGCGCCGACGCGTCGGCCGGCAGGAGGCCGCCCACCCGGTCGATCTCGGTCCGCCACTCGGCGCGGCGGCGCTCGAGGGGGACGTCGAGCTCGACGTTCTCGCTGAGCAGCCCCGCGGGCACGTCGCCGCCGCGGACGACGCTCTCGACCTCGGCGCGGGCCCGGCGGGTGGCGGGCCACGGCGTCACGACCGGGCGGGCCCCCTCGTCGGCGAGGAGGCCGTCGAGGGCCTGCGTGAGCGGCACCGACACCTGCGCGTACGTCGCGTTCTCGACCGCGACCCCGCCGATCCCCGAGGCCGGGTGCCAGCGCATGTGCGCCGAGAACCCGGGGTATCCGCCGGAGTGCGACACGACCGGGCCGAGGTCGGGGTACTGCTCGACGAACAGCCCGAAGCCGTAGGCGGCAGGATGCGCGCCCCGGCCGGGCACGGTCCGGTGCGCCTGCTGCATCTCGCGTCGCGACGCCCGCGAGAGGATGCCGTCGACGTCGCCGCGGCCCTCGGGGTCGAAGGCGCTGGACAGCCAGCGCGCCCAGCGCGCGAGGTCCGTCACGGTGCTGAACAGGCCGCCGATGGGCGAGAAGCCGCCCGGCCCGGAGAAGGGCAGCGGCTCCCACGTGTCGCCGTGCCGTCGGTGCCCGACGGCGACCCCGCCGGCCGCGGGCACGTCGGCCGTGAAGCCCGTGGCGTCGAGGCCGAGCGGGCGCAGGATCGTCTCCTCGACGACCTCGCGGTAGGGGCGCCCGGCGGCCCGCGCGACGACGCGGCCGAGCAGGGCGTAGCCGAGGTTGGAGTACGCGAACGTCGTCCCGGGCACGCTGTCGAACGACAGCCCGCGGCGCAGCAGCGCGTCGAGCTCGTCGTCGGTGATCGACTCCTGGCGGTCGCCCCACGGGTCGTCGGTGGGCAGGCCCGCCGACATGGTGAGCAGGTGGCGCACGGTGGGCACGGGCGAGTCGTCGGTGGGCAGGGCGACGTCGGCGAAGGCAGGCACGAGGTCGGTGACCGGCTGGTCGAGGTGCAGGGCGCCCGCGTCGCGGAGCGCGAGCAGCGCCGTGGCCGTGAAGCTCTTGGTGCAGGAGGCGATGCGGTAGGCCGTGTCCGGGCCGGGAGCCCGGCCGTCGACCTCGCCCGCGCTCCCGACGTGGCGCAGCCCGTCGCGGTCGAAGGTGCCCCAGGCCACGCTCGGCGCCCGCTGCTCGGACAGGCGGGCGTGGAACACGGCGTCGATCCCGGTGGTGGTCATGGTCCTCCTCGAGGGGTGCGCCGCGGTCACGACCGGCGCATGGTCTCGTACGCGTCGAGCGCGCGTCGCCGGGAGTCCTTGAGGTCGACGATCGGCTCGGGGTAGGACTCGTCGTCGACCTCGGGCACCCAGTGCCGCACGTAGTCGCGGTGCTGGTCGAACTTCTGCTGCTGCAGCACGGGGTTGAAGACCCGGAAGTAGGGCGCGGCGTCGGCGCCGGACCCGGCGACCCACTGCCAGTTGGCGGGGTTGTTGGCCTCGTCGGCGTCGACGAGGCAGTCCCAGAACCAGCGCTCGCCGAGCCGCCAGTCGACGAGCAGGTTCTTGACGAGGAAGCTCGCGGTCACCAGGCGCACCCGGTTGTGCATGGCCCCGCTCGTCCAGAGCTCGCGCATCCCGGCGTCGACGAGGGGGATGCCCGTGCGGCCCTGCTGCCAGGCCTTCAGCTCGTCGGGGTCTGGCTCGGGCCACGGGAACGCGTCGAACTCGCGGCGCAGGTTGACGGTGGCCAGGTCGTCGGCCTCGTAGAGCACCGAGTGGTTGAACTCGCGCCAGACGACCTCGCGGAGGAACGGCTGCGCCTGCTCGCGCGCGGCGGCCGGCAGGTCGCCGCGCAGCCGGTGCCAGACCTGGAAGGGGCTGACCTCGCCCCAGCGCAGGCGGGGCGAGAGGTGGCTCGTCGCCTCCTGTGCGGGGTGGTCGCGCTGGCCGTAGTCGGCGAGCACCTCGGTCGCGAAGTGCTCGAGGCGGTCGAGCCCGGCCGCCTCGCCCGGGGTCCAGGCGTCGCGCAGGCCACCCGCCCAGTCGGGGGAGCGGGGCAGCAGGCCCCAGTCGTCGAGGTCGTCGGAGCGCCAGGCGCCGTCGGGCTCGTCGAGGTGCTCGGGCGCGGGCAGCGGTGCGCGCGGCTCGGGCATGTCGAGGCACGCCCGCCAGAACGGGGTGAAGACCCGGTAGGGACCGCCGGAGCCGGTGCGGACGGTCCACGGCTCGAAGAGCAGGGACCCCTGGTGGCTGTGCGCGTCGACGCCGGCCTCGTGCAGTGCCGTCTTGATGCCCGCGTCGACCTCGCGCGGAGCCCTCGCGTAGCGCCGGTTCCAGTGCACGGCGCCGGCACCGACCTCGGCGACGACGTCGGGCAGCACCTCGGCCGCGGCCCCGCGGCGGAGGGTGAGCCGCGCGCCGAGCTCCCTCAGCGAGGCGTCGAGGGCCTCGAGGCTGTGGTGCAGCCACCACCGGGCGGCGGCACCGATCGGGCGGAGGCCCGGGGTCACGTCGTCGTGCAGGTAGAGCACGACGACCGGGCCACCGCGCTCGACGGCGGCGTGCAGGGCGGGGTTGTCGGCGACCCGGAGGTCGTCGCGCAGCCAGACGACGGTGGGTGAGGTCACGGGCGCACCGCCCCGTCGGCCTCGAGCCGCAGCTTGGTGCAGATCTCGGTGAGGGCCTGGAGCTCGTCGCCGTCGAGGACGTCCCCGACCCGGCGGCGGATCGCGGCCGCGTGCGCCACGGCGGTGCGGCGGTAGAGCTCGTAGCCCTCGGGCGTGACGGCGACGACGATGCCGCGGGCGTCCTTCGGGTCGGGCTGCTTCTCGACGACGCCGCGCGCGGCGAGCCGGTCGACGAGGCGGCTGATGCTCGGCTGGGTGAGCAGGAGGTGCCGGGTGAGGTCGCGGATGCGCGCGCGGCGCTCGGGCTGGCTGGTGAGGTTGAACAGCACGTCGTACTCGTTGAACGAGATCTCGCCCGTGGGGAAGCACTCGTTGAGGTCGCGCATGACCGTCACCTGGGCGCGGAAGAGGGCCTCCCAGGCGCTCACCGCCGCGGTCGTCTCGCTCATCGTCTGCACCTCGTGAGGGGTCGTGCGCCCCCTGGTCCGGGAGCTCTCGCCAGTGTACGAGCCGCCGCCGACGCCCCGCGCCCGCCCTGGACGACGGGCCCCGGCACCGCGTGCACCGGTCCCGGACGTGCTGAAGGCCGGCCGCTGTCGGCGGCCGGCCTTCTCCCTTGCACCAGAGTGTCCTGCGATCACAGCGCCTCGGCCGCCACAGCAGACGACCTCGACCCGCTCACTGTATAACGACCAGGTAACGGTGGTCCAGTGGCGTTCCTGCCAGGACCCTGTGCGACCGGGGTGCGCCGCTCTGCAGGAGCGAGCGGGAGCGGGAGGGAGCGGGGCGTCAGCGGGCGTCGTCCCCGGCGTCCTCGATGCACGAGAGCGCGAGCTCGGCCTCGTCGGAGTCCTCGTCGGCCTCGCTCGGCGCCTGCGTGGACGAGCTGCTGGCCGTCCGGGCGTCCTCGTTGAGCGCCGTCCAGCTGCCGTCGAACTCGTCGGCCGCGATGTCGCCGGTCGTCGTCCAGAGGCCGATCTCGTCCGAGACCACGTTGTCCTCGCCGATCGGCGCAGCCACGTACCAGAGGTCGCCGTCCTGCACGCCGTAGCCGAGCTGGACGGGGTCGCCGTCGACCTCCGACTGCAGCGACTCGAGGGCCGACGCGTCGACGCGCGTGCAGGGGCGGTCGTTCGCCTGGCCCGGGTCGGTGCGCTCCACCTCGCTGGCGGGCTCGTCGCCCGCCGGGTCGAGGTTCTGTGCGCCTCCGGTGCACCCCGTGAGCGGCACGACGAGGGCGGCGGCGGCGAGGGCACTGAGGAGCATCTTCTTGGTCATGCGCTCGACGGTAGCCATCTCCGGGCCCGAGCGACCGCCTCCGGCCGGTCGCCGCCCCGGTCAGGAGTCGCGGGCCCCGCCCGGCGGGACCTCAGAAGACGTCCGGCGAGGGCGTGGAGGCCTGGCGGATCGAGACGTCGGCGTGGCGGTCGAAGCGGTAGCCGACGCCGCGCACGGTGCGGACGATCTCCTCGAAGGCGCCGAGCTTGGCGCGCAGCCGGCGCACGTGCACGTCGATCGTGCGCTCGTTGGGCGCGTCGTCGTCGGCGGCGCCCCAGAGGCCCGAGACGATCTCGGCGCGCTCGATGGTGCGGCCCTCGCGGAGCACGAGGTACTGCAGCAGCTCGAACTCCTTGTAGGTGAGGGGGGCGACCTCGCCGTCGAGCAGCACGCGCTTGCGCGAGATGTCGACGACCACGCCCCCGCGGGCGCCGGGCTCGTCGTCGGGGGAGGCGCGGCGCTCGGTCCGGAGGCTCGGGTCCTGCAGGGCGCGACGGACGACGTCGACGTCGCGTCCGCCGGAGCCCTCCGGGGCCAGGGCCACGGCCGCGTGCACCTCGGCGCCGGGGGCGACGGTGCGGAGCAGCTCCTTGAGCTGGGCGACGACCGCGGGGAGGGTCGTGCCGGCCGCGGCGGCGTCGAGCTCGTCGAGGCCGACGTAGAGGGCGAAGCCGCGGGCCTCGGTGCCCTCGGGCACGGAGCGGGGCCGGGGCGAGGGCACGGCGGCGGGGGCGACCGCGGCGCCGGTGGTGCCGACGGGTGCGGGGCCGGCGGGAGCGGTGGTGGCGGGTGCGGTGGTGGCGACGGGGCGGTCGAGCGTGAGGGACATGGGAGGCCTTCGGGGGAGTGCGCCGAGCGGCCGGCCGCCGCGGGTGCGGCGACGCCGGTGCGTCGGTGCTGACGGTGTCGGGGCCCCGCCCGTCAGGGTCGGGGGCGAGCGATGTGCGAGCACATCCGGGGGACGCGCGCCGGGGTGCTGGCGTCGGTGCGTCCGGGGAGTCGACGGCCGCCCTGCGGGATCACGCGGGGGGCTCTGCCGACTCGGCGAGGCGGAGCTGGGCTACGCCTGCATTCGACACGGAGCAGCGGTCGTCGGCATCATCGTGCCGGCGCTCCCGAAGGCCTCGGAGGAGGTCGGGGTGAACGCGCTGCTGGTCATGGGAGCAGATCCTGACAGCCGCCTCCCTCGTCTGTCAAGGAGCGGTCCACCGGCCGACGGGCCGACGGGCCGCCCCCGCCCGGCGGACGCGACGACGCCCCCGCCGCCGCGGGTGCGGCGACGGGGGCGTCGAGGGGTGCGCTGCGGCTCAGGCGAGCCCGTAGAGGCGGTCGCCCGCGTCGCCGAGCCCCGGCACGATGTAGCCGTTCTCGTCGAGCCGCTCGTCCACGGCACCGAGCACGACCGTGACGTCGCGGCCGTGCATGGCCGCCTCGACGGCCGCGAGCCCCTCGGGGGCGGCCAGGAGGCACACGGCCGTGACGTCGACGGCCCCGCGGTCGAGCAGGTAGTCGATCGCCGCGATGAGCGAGCCGCCGGTCGCGAGCATGGGGTCGAGCACGAAGCACTGGCGGTTCGAGAGGTCGTCGGGCAGGCGCTCGGCGTAGGTGGTCGGCTGCAGGGTCTCCTCGTCGCGGACCATGCCGAGGAACCCCACCTCGGCGGTCGGCACGAGCTTGGTCATGCCCTCGAGCATGCCGAGGCCGGCCCGCAGGATGGGCACGACGAGCGGTCGCGGCTGCGAGATGGCCAGGCCCGTGGTGGTGGCCACGGGCGTCTCGATCTCGATGGGCGTGGTGCGCACGCCGCGGGTGGCCTCGTAGGCGAGCAGCGTCACGAGCTCCTCGGTGAGGGCACGGAAGGTCGGCGCGGGCGTGGTGCGGTCGCGCAGGACCGTGAGCTTGTGGGTGATGAGGGGGTGGTCCGCTACGTGCACTCGCATGGCTCCACGCTAGCCCAGGCGGGCTCGCGGGCCCGACCCCGCCGACCCGGTGCCGGGGCCGCCCGCACGCGTCCGGGCGGCCGTGCGAAGCTGGGCGGGTGACCACGATCCCCGCGCGCTACGCCGAGTGGGCGGGCCTCGCGCTCGCCGAGGCGGAGGCGTGCCGCACCTCCGGCGACGTGCCCGTCGGGGCGGTCGTCGTCGACGCGGCGGGCCGGGTGATCGGCCGGGGCCGCAACGAGCGCGAGCTGCGGCAGGACCCGACGGCGCACGCCGAGGTGCTGGCCCTGCGGGCCGCCGCGGCGACGACGGGCGACTGGCACCTCACCGGCACCACGCTCGTGGTCACGCTCGAGCCCTGCCCGATGTGCGCGGGGGCGATCCTCGCGGCGCGCGTGCCCACGGTCGTCTTCGGCGCCTGGGACGACAAGGCCGGGGCCGCGGGCAGCGTCTACGACGTCCTGCGCGACCGGCGCCTGCCGCACCGGGCCGAGGTGTACGCGGGCGTCCGCGCCGCCGAGGCGGCGGCGCAGCTCGACGCGTTCTTCGCCGAGCGCCGCGTCGAGGGCGCGCTCGGCTGAGCAGCCGGGGGCCCAGGAGTCGTCAGTCGGCCCCGCGGATCACGATCGCGTCCGTCGGCGGGTCGACCCGCCCGGGCCGCACCCACACGTCGGGCTCGACGTAGATGACGCGCGCGGCCGGCACGGCGCGACGGACGCGGAGCTCGACCGCGTCGATGCCGGCGGCGACGTCGCGGAGGACCGTGCCGCCGGGCATGGCCACCTTGACGGCGACCAGCAGCTCCTCGGGGCCCAGGTAGAGGGTCTTCATGTGGACGATCTTCTCGACCTCGGGGCCGTCGGTGATCGCGGCGCGGATCGACGCGACGTCCTCGTCCGAGGCGCCCTCGCCCACGAGGAGGCTCTTGGTCTCGATGCCCAGCACGATCGCGACGGCGACGAGCAGCAGGCCGATGAGCAGGGTGCCGATCGCGTCGAAGACGCCGGCGCCGGTGATCCAGGTGAGGACGACGCCGAGCATGGCGAAGGCGAGGCCGATCAGGGCCGCGGCGTCCTCGAGGAGCACGACGGGCAGCTCGGGCGCCTTGGCGCGGCGGATGAACCGGGCCCAGCTCTGGCGGCCCTTGGCGGGGCGGGCCTCGCGCACGGCCGTGCGCAGCGACAGCGACTCGAGCACGATCGCGACGGCGAGCACGAGAACGGGCAGCCACGGCACGTCGAGGGGCTCGGGGTGCTCGAACTTCTCGATCGCCTCGTAGATCGAGAAGACGCCGCCGACGCTGAACAGGATGATCGAGACGACGAAGGCGTAGACGTAGCGCTCGCGTCCGTGCCCGAAGGGGTGCTCGGCGTCGGCGGCCTTCTTCGCCTGGCGACCGCCGAGCAGCAGGAGCAGCTGGTTGCCGGAGTCGGCGAGCGAGTGCACGCCCTCGGCGAGCATCGAGGCCGAGCCGGAGAAGAACCAGGCGACGAACTTCGTCAGCGCGATGCCGAGGTTGGCGCTCAGCGCTGCGACGATCGCCTTGGTGCCGCCGGACGTGCTCATGGTGCCCTCCCAGGTCGGCGCCGTGCCCCGGCGCCGTCAGGACCCGATCCTAGGATGATCGGCATGGTCACCACGCTCCCTCCCACCGCGATCCTCGGCGCCGGCTCCATGGGCGGCGCCGTCCTCAGCGGCCTCCTGCGCCCCGACGTCGTCGTCGAGGGCGGCGTCCGGGTGACGAACCGCTCCGCCGAGAAGGCCGCGGCCCTGCGGGGCGAGGGGGTGACCTCGCTCGCGACGAGCGAGCAGCCCGACGCGAACGTCCGGGCCGTCGCCGGGGCGCGCCTGGTCCTCGTCGGCGTCAAGCCGCACCTCGTCGTCGACCTGCTGCGCGAGGTCGGCCCGGCGCTCGACGAGGGCGCGATCGTCGTCAGCCTCGCCGCGGGCGTCACGACGGCGACCATGGAGGCCGTGCTGCCGGACCACGTGCGCGTCGTGCGCTCGATGCCGAACACGCCCAGCGTCGTCGGGCTCGGGGTGACGGGCCTCGCGGCCGGTGCCCGTGCCTCCGACGAGGACCTCGAGCTCGCGCGCTCGCTGTTCGCGGTGGTCGGCGAGGTCGTCGTGCTGCCCGAGGACCGCATCGACGCCCTGAGCACGATCTCGGGCTCGGGTCCCGCCTACGTGTTCTTCCTCGTGGAGCAGCTGCAGCGCACGGCCGTCGGCCTCGGCTTCACGCCCGCCGAGGCCGCGACCATGGTGCAGGGCACCTTCCGCGGCGCCGCCGAGCTGCTCGCCGCGAGCGACGTCGGGCCCGCTGCCGACGCGCCCGCCGAGCTCCGCCGCCGCGTCACGAGCCCGGGCGGCACGACCGAGCGGGCGATCGCCGAGCTCGAGGCCGCCGACCTGGCGGCGACGTTCGACCGGGCCACGGCGGCCGCGCTGGCCCGCGCGCGCGAGATCGCCGCGAGCTGACCCGGCGGGCAGGAGGCGCGCCTCCTGCCCGCCCCGCGGCAGCGCGCCCGGCGGGGCGGCCCCGGCGTCAGCGCTCGAGCGCCGAGAAGCGCTCGAGGCGACGGGAGTCGCCCGAGACGATGATGACGTCGTGGTCGCCCACGACCGTGTCGGGCCGGGCCTCCTTGAAGCCCTCGCCGGGCGACTTGATCCCCACGACCGTGACGCCGTGCTTCCGCCGGATGTTCGACTCGGCCAGCGAGACGCCGCGCACCGGGCGCGGCGGGTACATCTTGACGATGGCGAAGTCGTCGTCGAACTCGATGTAGTCGAGCATGCGGCCCGAGACGAGGTGCGCGACGCGCTCGCCGGCCTCCGCCTCGGGGTAGATCACGTGGTTCGCCCCGATGCGGGAGAGGATCTTGCCGTGCGACTGGCTGATCGCCTTCGCCCAGATCTGCGGCACCTCGAGGTCGACGAGGTTGGCCGTGATGAGCACGCTCGCCTCGATCGACGAGCCGACCGCGACCACGGCGATCGAGAAGTCCTGGGCGCCGATCTGGCGGAGCGCGTCGATGCTGCGGGCGTCGGCCTGCACCGCGTGGGTGACGCGGTCGGCCCACTTCTGGACGAGCCCCGAGTCGGTGTCGACGGCGAGCACGTCGCGGTCCTGCCGCTCCAGCTGGCCGGCGGTCGCGGCGCCGAAGCGGCCGAGGCCGATGACGAGCACGGGGGCGTCGTTCCTGATCTTGTCAACCAACGATCGGTCGCTCCTCGGGTCGGGTGAACAGTTGTCGGCGCTGGCTGGCGGCCAGGGCGACGGACAGCGTCACTGTACCGACCCGGCCGAGCCACATGGTGGCGATGAGCACGTACTTGCCCGGGTCGTCGACCTCGGCGGTGAGCCCGGTGGACAGCCCGGAGGTCGCGAACGCGGAGATGACCTCGAAGAGGACGCGGTCGAGCGGCTCCTTCGTCACGTGCATGAGGACGATGCTCGCCACGGCCACGACCGTGGCGCCCCAGAGCACGACGCTGACGGCGAGGCGCAGGACGTCGCCGGGGATGCGACGCCCGAAGGCCTCCATCGACGTGTTGCCCCGCGCCTCGGCGAACGCGGCGAGGAAGAGCACGGCGAGGGTGGTGACCTTGATGCCGCCCGCCGTCGACGCGGACCCGCCGCCGATGAACATGAGCATGTCGGTGACCAGGAGGCTCGAGCTGTGCAGCTCGGAGATGTCGATCGTCGCGAAGCCGCCGGAGCGCGTCATGACGCTGAGGAAGAGCGACTGGAACACCGTGGGGAAGGCCGCGATCCCGCCGAAGGTCTCGGGGTTGTCGAACTCGAGGACGATGTAGAGGAGCGCGCCGGCGACGATGAGCACGAAGCTCCACACGATCGTGAGCTTGACGTGCACGCTCCAGCGGTGCGGGTTCCACGGGTTGCGGATCAGGGCGTAGATGACCGGGAAGCCGATGCTGCCGAGGAACACCCCGAGCATGAGCAGCGACAGGAACCAGTAGTCGTCGGCGAAGGGCGCGATGCCCTCGGCGTTGGGGGTGAACCCCGTGTTCGTGAAGGCCATCGCCGAGTAGTAGAACGAGTCGAGGACCGCGTCGAGCACGGGCAGCCCCGCGACGAGCATCCGGGGCACGAGCAGCGCGGCGATGACGACCTGGATGACCGCGGAGCTCAGCGCGACCGTCACGAGCAGCCCCGTCACCTCGCCGAGGCGCACCGCCTGGCCCTCGGGCACGGGGCCCGCGTGCACGCGGAGGGGATTGCTGTCGCCCGCGGCCATGAGGCGGGCTCGGAGGCCGAGCTTGCGCGAGACGACGAGCCCCATGATCGAGGCGAGGGTGAGCACGCCGACCGCGCCGATCTGGACGCCCACGTAGATCACCGTGTGGCCGAACACCGACCAGTGCGTGGCCATGTCGACGGTGGCCAGCCCGGTGACGCAGATGACCGAGACGGCGGTGAACAGGGCGTCGGAGACCGGGGTGACGGTGCGGTCCGTCGTGCTCACCGGCAGCGTGAGCAGGAGCGTGAAGATCGCCACGAGCACCGTGAAGACGAGGATCGCGAAGCGCGCGGGGGAGCGGCGCCCGATGTCGTCGATCTCGTCGCGCACCCGGGTCACCAGGCTGCGTCCTGCCGCCTCCGGCGCGCGACGGGAGGCCTGGGGCACGCGCGTCACGGGCGTCACTGTACATCGGTGCCGGCGTCACTACGCTGGTCGCATGCCCGACATCTTCGCCGTGATCGCCGACGGGACGAGGCGCGACCTGCTGCGCGCCCTCCTCGACCGACGCTCGGGCGGGGGCACCGGCACGACCTCGGCCGGCCGCGAGGGCGAGCTCAGCGTCTCCGAGCTCGTGGCCACGCTCGGGCTCAGCCAGCCGACCGTCTCGAAGCACCTCCGGGTGCTCCGCGACGCGGGGCTCGTGCACGTCCGCGAGGAGGGGCAGCACCGCTACTACGGCCTCGAGACCGGCCCGCTCGAGACGGTCGAGGACTTCCTCCTGCCGTTCCTCACCACCGACGTGCTCGGCCTCGACCTCGTCGCCACGGCGGTCGACGGCTCGCCGGCCTTCGCCGCCTGGGCCGGGGCGGCCGTGCCCGCGCCGCTGCGCCGAGCCGCCGAGAACCTGCCCGACGCGGACGACGTCGCGGTCACGCTCGGGCGCACCGTCGCCGACGCGCGGCACCGTGCGGGCGCCGCGCTCGACCCCGTGCTCAAGCGCCTGGGGCGCCACGGCGAGTGACCGCGCCGGCCTCGCTTCGACAAGGGGGCCCGAGACGGCTAGACTGCTCGGAGGCATTTTTCCGCGGTTCTGGAACGGACCCGGTCGTCCCGTCCAGCAACGAGTGAGGTCCCCATGGGTTCTGTCATCAAGAAGCGTCGCAAGCGCATGGCGAAGAAGAAGCACCGCAAGCTGCTCCGCAAGACTCGCCACCAGCGCCGCAACAAGAAGTAGGCCGCACCAGCGGCACGACGAAGGCCCCCGACCACGGTCGGGGGCCTTCGTCGTGCGCCCGGCGCGGAGCGCTCCGGGACGCCGGGGAGAGGTGGCCTAGGCTCGACGGGTGCCCGCACCACGCATCACGTTGCTCACCAAGCCCGGCTGCCACCTCTGCGACGACGCCCGCACCGCCCTCGAGGCCGTGCTCGCCGAGCCCGAGTTCGGCCTGACCTACGAGGAGCGCGACATCCTCGGCGACGAGGCCCTCGCGGCCGAGTACGCCGAGGAGATCCCCGTCGTGCTCCTCGACGACCGCGTGCACACCATCTGGCGCGTCGAGCCCGACCGCCTCCGCACCGCACTGAGGAGGGCCGACGCGTGACCGTCGAGCACATCGTGATCTGGGACCTGGCCGCCACCGACGAGCAGGGCCGTGCCGCCGCCGCCGCCCGCATCGACGAGCTCCTCACCGGGCTGGTCGGCACCGTCGAGAGCATCCGCGACCTCGTCGTGGGCGTCAACGGCGCCTACCCCGAGAAGAACGGCGACGTCGC
>Ga0265780_10006565_pt1 | contig 14397 bp, 13 predicted proteins | sample P1T30metagenome_FD_192432 | JGI IMG/M metagenome (GOLD analysis project Ga0265780, IMG submission 192432) | Plant litter microbial communities from East Loma Ridge, Irvine, California - P1 T30 | ecosystem: Environmental > Terrestrial > Plant litter > Unclassified | place: USA: California... | reverse complement strand
GGAGCAGGAACAAGGACATCGGTGGCCATGCGACCCGCGAGAAGGACGAGGTGAACAGCAAGAGCAAGGCGAAGCAGGAGTTCCCTGAGTCGCCGGTGCAGATCGGTATGGAGGATGAGAGGGGTGGTAAGGGCGCGTAAGAGCAGGCAGCTGTATTATAACAATGTAACATTACTATTGACAAACGTGCGCTGTCACAGAATTCCCACTGCGAAGGACGGTACAAGACGGGTGGAAAACCCGCATTGCCGCCGGCAAGGTATGAAACATCTCCGTCGCTCAAACCCCTTGCAACACGGTTCTGAATGAAGAAATCTGCCGCGCGATGACCGATTTTTCCACTGGTCCTCGCCTTCACGAACGCCCTCGAGGATTATTGGCCATGGAATATTCCTCGACAAACCAAGTCAACTGAAGAATTGGGGTCAGTCAGCGCGTCGCCATCTGATCGGTGATCGTATTTGTCGGGAGGGTGATCAATGACCCTCGAAGCGTGGTCCAATTAGTCTTCGGACTGGTTGTCGAGCTTGAGTATCACCTCTCGATCAACACTATGAAGGGTGAGCAATTGCCGGCAGGTGTGGACTTCGAGATGACAGACCTTGAGACAGCGACCGCAGCATCGGCAACTACCGATCCTTCAAGCTCGTAAGCTTCACGAACATCATGACCCAATTCATTGCCTTCCAGAGCGCGATCGCTCGTTGCCCTGATGTTGGTGCCGACTTCGCATTGGTGTCTTCGAGACCTTGCCCAGGTCAAAGCGGCAAAGGCGAGACTCGCCAGAGCTAGCATCGTTCCTAGAGTGCCGTAGATTATGGCGAGCCTCTTGGAGTCATCGTCGACGACGGAGAGGCTGATCGTGTTGGGGTTTGTTGCGTTCATCGCGCCAAAGGCGGGTGGTACTCGTAAAATTATGGTCGAAAAACGAGGGTGAAGGACAGCCAATGGCGAAGAGGATCTTGATTGGACTTCGAAGGCAGTCGCGATACAGACTCTAAGTTCGAGGGATACTTTGGTCGAATATATAGATCACTTGCCCCAACCTGAAGGTCCTCTCTGACCACCGAGATTTTGGCAAGCTCAAATGGCCGCATAGCGGAATGGCGAAGTCGGAAAGAAGCGAGATATCACAGTGATGGTGCTGCAACACATCAATTCTGTGAGGGCGAGATTTTGGCCCGGGCCAAACGAAGACTGACATGCTGCCTGCTCGAGCCATCATCACAATAGGCATGACGTTAGGCACAGCCGCGACCGAGAAGCTTGTACCGAGATTTTGGAAAGCGCGAACGAGACCAAGGTGCCTCAACGCAAAAGCTACGGCAATTGCAGGCCAAAATATTGGGATGTGGCAGTGCCGTAATGGTCATCAGGGACGACAAGGTCGAGGGTCGAAGAGGATTGGCAGTGGGGCGCGAACCTGCCTGATTCTGCACAAGTGATAGGCTCAGGCCAGAATCTCGAAACAGTGGCTTGCATTAGGGCCGACGTGGATGTGCGGGAAGATGCATCGCACTCTTCCCGCGATTTGCTCACTGGCTGAGGCCAGAATCTCGCTCGTCTTGTCAAAACAGGCATACATGCAGGCAACCTGCCTTGCATCTTTCTCAGCCTGATCGATTACGATCAGCTCATCAAGCGATACTATCACCTTCGACTTAAACACAGCCCCTTCCTCCCTATGTTAATCTACGGCGAACCCCCGATGAGAGCGGCGTCTTACTTACTGGTACTCTCGAACCCGCAGCATACGACCAATGCTGGAAGCACCGCCGGTTCACTACTTGAAGAAGCACACTTCAAAAGAGCTTTCTCGCCGGCACTGCTGCATTCTCGAATCTCAATATACGAAAGCCGCTGATACTATCACCCAGCCGACAACAGCCTCGACGGGAAGCAATGGCTGCAAGCTGGGAGCCCCACAAAAACACACTTCGTACTCTCTACATTGATCGAGGAGAAACGCTAAAAGACATCATATCTTGCATGAGCGAGCTCCATGGATTTACCAAGAGGTACGGCGATGGACGATCATGAATGAAAAATTATAGCAAGTCGCTTACATTGCCACAGCAAGGGTCAGTACGAGCGACAATTCAAGAAATGGGGCTTCCGCAAATACAGCAAAGCTGAACGCTGGGCTGTCGTTAGCCGCAAGGTTGCGTGGCGACAAACGCAAGGCAAGCGGACTGTGGTCCGGAAAGATGGCGAGGAGGTTTCTCAGGAGAGACTCAACAAGGAAAGGCGTCACGCGAGTGCCATGGATCTCGTACAATTTGGTATGTTACTTTCTCGATCAAGCACTCTTAATGGCATCACTCCCGCACGAGTAAACCAAAGACGCCGAGCCAGCTCAATTTATCGCCCTGGCGGAGATACACGTTGGATCTGACTGATCATCAATAGTTGACCTTGCACCTACACCGGAAGGCTTTACTGTCTACACGCCACGATACGAGGCTGCGTCACGGATATCCATCAACAACTTGCCTTCTCTGAAGCTCTTCAGCGTCTCAATGTTGCACGGTACGGCCCACTACCATCAAGCCTCTTGGCATGCACCTTGTTACTGACCAACGAAGCAGTCGACCCAATCAACATACAGTTTGACCCTACCAACCACGACCTTGTCTCCCGGATGCCCAGCAAGGGCATTAATCAACGTGTAACAGCATTGGCTCAATGCGCTGATTGGGTGGATTCACTCGCGGGCGACAGATACCCAGATCTCGACATCGTATCTGGCAGCACAACATTTGAGATCGATATCCCTTCACAATTATCCAGTGTTTCTCGCGCTGGCGATCACTCTCGACTGCTATTTTCGATCATCCACTCGGCTGCCAACAACCTGCTCTCGGTGGCACAAGCTTCCAAAATTCTCCCGATGATCCTACAAAATAGCAATCGCAATATCTTCCATGCCTTGATCGCAGGACAATCGCCAGCAACACAGGCGATTGCTCGGACGTTCTTGGCAGGAGCAATACTGTCCTCGGACTGCTCCTTGGTCAAGGCACTGCTTAATACTGGCATCAACCCGGACTCTTACGTGGGCTACAGTCGCCAGAGACCGCTTAAGATAGCGATCGCCCGCCAAAGTATGGAGATGATCCAGCTTCTTCTGGAACGTGGCGCAAATGTCAATTTGCAATCAGTGCGACCACACGGTCAAGCAGATACCCCAATGAAAGCTGCCGTCGAAACTTCCCGACTCGATCTTGTGCAGCTACTCCTCCAATCTGGAGCACGCGTGAACGATCTTGAGCCAGGAAGGAAGACATCAGCGCTCCAGATTGCCGCCGCAAGTGGCGAACTGAGGCTTGTCCAGCTTCTTCTAGACGCCGGCGCCGACGTTCATGCTCCTCCGTGCCCTTACTGGGGGAAAACAGCGTTGCAGGAAGCAGCAAGCGCCGGAAACATTGAAGTTGTACAACTTTTGCTGTCTCGCGGTGCGGATGTCAATGCCCCCAAGGAGGAACACTGTCATACGGCCCTGGAGTCTGCAGCGCGTAGTGGCGACGTGGATGTCACACAGCTGCTCTTGTTCCACGGAGCAACTGATGTTACCTCGGCATTGACATTTGCAGGAAGGTCTACAAGTGTCGTAAACCTCTTGATCCGCTTCTGGACGACAACTCACGCCCTTCTAGATGACACTTTTGGCCGAACGGCACTTCACGCAGCAACAAGGTGTGGCGAATTCGGGCTCGTGCAGATGCTGTTGGACTGTAAAGTTGACGCCGACGCCCCCTTGACCGATGCTGATACCGACTGGGACACACCGCTTCAGATCGCAGCACACTATGGAGACATCGAAATTGCAGAACTTCTCATAAGTTACGGGGCTGACGTCAACGCTCAAGCAGTCTATGGTGGCGGAACAGCACTTCAAGCAGCAGTGACCAAAAACCACATACAGCTTGTGCGAATCCGCCTCGATCATGGTGCTGATGTCAATGCCCCTGCATCTCGTGGGGGAGCAACAGCCATTGTAGCGGCAGTGCGTGGGGAGAACTCGGAGATGGTGCAATTACTTTTGGACTGCGGCGCAGCCTTGAACATGCACGACTTGAGCGAAATTGTCCAGCATATGTCACTTGAGATTCTCAGTTCTCTTCTGGAATCTTGGACACTCGCTAGCGGCGGCAAACTGGATTGGACTTTCGACAAAAAAAGCAGCAGCGCACTTGACATTGCGGCGGAAGATCTTGATGTCGAAAAGGTCCGACTTTTGCTTGAGTACGTTGAGTACGCGGCTGACGAAGTGTCCTGGGCGCTTCGGGTCGTAATTTGGGATATCCTCTGCTGTGGAGGATGTACTGCTACCAGCACGCATATAGAGATACTGGAAACGCTTTTAGCATCAGGCGCAGAGGTTGGTTACCTAGACGGTGACGAATTCGGCGACGACGACGACAAAGAGATTCCCACAGCGCTCGAAAACGCCGCACGGCACGGGGCGTTGCCTATTTTACGGCTCCTACTCGAGCACTGGAAAGGTTCGACTGCGCATGAGAAATGCCAGGCCTTACAAGTGGCAGCAAAAGAAGGCCTACTCGATGTTGCAAGGCTACTCCTAGATCACGGAGCCGATGTCAACTCACCCCCAGTGTCGTTCTCCGATTTTGAACCCAGAACTGCACTCCAGGCCGCAGCTGGTAACAGCGACCTCAAAATGGTACGATCTTTTCTCGAAGTTGGCGCAACTGCGGAAAGCACAGTACCCTCCGAAGACGAGCAAGGTACAGCATTGCAGTTTGCCGCAATAGCTGGATCTATGAGTGTCGTTACGTTATTGATCCAGAAGGGCGCCAATGTGAATGCAGCTGCAATAGGTGGCGTTGGGAGGACTGCCCTCGAAGGAGCCGCAGAGCATGGTCGTCTTGATATAGTACAGCTCTTTCTCAGCCTCGGAGCTGAGGTTGCTGGATCGAGAGCGATAGAGTTCGCGAAGGAGGAGGGTCATGATGGTGTGGTCGCATTGCTCGAAGAAAGTGCATGATCATGTACTCTCGATGGTGCGAAGGCGTCCGCAGCGTCCGGGGTTTGCTGGTAGCACTGTATCTGCGATTCAATATTGTTGAAGACATCAGCGATCAAACGTGCTCTCCCACTGGTGCTGATTCATACTCGGTATGTAGAAGTCGCTGATACCACGACACATTCGACACTGGTCTCAAGAGAGATCGATGGTGATAAAGTTCTATCTCGCTGATACTGCTGGGTCCTCAGTGCACGAGAGTCGCTGATACAGGAACATTTCGGCATTGATCTCAAGAGAAACTGATTTTGAGGAAGTACCATCTCACTGGTAATGATTATTTGGTAAACCAAAGTTGCTGGTACTAGCATGAAGTCAACACCGACCGCACGAGCAAGTAGTGTTGTTCAAGTGCTATCTCACTGGTACTGCTAACCACCGAGTACACGGAAGTCTCTGTTACTACCACGTTCTTGGTATTGGTTCGGAGAGAAACTTGAATTGTAGAAGTGATAATCTCACTACTGTTGCGACGGTTCCGCTGAACGAAAGTTACTGGTACCACCAAATGTTTGATGCAGTTTCCAAGAACAGCTTCCGTTGAAGAGAGACTCTCTCGCTGGTACTGCTACACTACCAGTACATGAATGCCGCTGATACCACCATATGTCGGTGCCATCGGCCCTCGAGACTTTGAAGTTCCCAACACTTGCTTCGACCAAGGACTCCCGTACCGTGACATCACTCTTGGTAAAGACTGCGCGGTCGAGGAGTAACCTGCACTAATAGTAGCACGACTTGTCTGTTCTTTGGATGAGGTTCTAGGCCGTCTTTGATTGGTCCTGTAGACGACGCTCAGGGCCATGATCAAGTCCTGAGCTTCCACACCGGGTCTTCTGGTCGATTCGAAGTCGCCTCGTCAACAACTCCCGCCGGTTGTGCGCGTCTCCCATGAGCATACCATGCCGGATCGCTTGGAGTACCAACGGCATACTCGGGAATGGACTCTTCCCGCCGAGCTGCTCGGTCGAAGTCGCCGCTGCGTTCTCTGAAGATGTCTCTGGATACGATGATCACTATAGTAGCTGCCCAGGCGCACATAGCAAGCCCTAGGATGATTAGAGATTTGGTGTGGAAAAAGAGCTGCCCCAAGCCGATTGCTGATCCACTGGTACTGCATCCAGAGATCACTAGTTGCGACCAAGCTCGCCCATTGTATTGACTGTTCAATACGAGCCACACTATGCCGCCGAAGAAAAGCACTGGGGCAGATCCCATGAATAGCCAGGCCTCGTTGGAGTCGTCGGAGATTTTGTTTGCCTCGATCAATGAAGCGGCCACAGTGAAATAGGCTGCACCGAAGGCCGTTAACAGTACGCCGAGTATGCGATCATACTGGGTAAAAGGCTTGTAGCTCGGGAATGTCATGATAGAGGCTGGGAAAAGAGATGCTTTGAGTCGCGTATGTATCTCGTATGGTTACTATGTAGGTAGATTGACAGAGAGGATAATGACTGCTCTTATGATTTCCGAACTTGCGACTTCCGAGTTGCGTCCTGTTGTCCCGATTAGCCGATCGTCTGCTCCACCTCGCTCATACCTCAGTCCATGCTAAAGTTTGTTCATCCATGCATGTAGTGATAACAGCAACTTCCGTATGTTCAAGTCACCCTTATGCCAATGAGAGAGCGGTCTCCGGATACCATTTTCTAATTGTGTCAGGCTTTCTCAGGCGGTAGTTAGTACCGGCAGCCCTAGTTCGCTATGAACATTCTGGTGCCAGTGAGATTTTCCATTCGACAAACTTTGGCATAGGCGGAGGTAGGTAGGTAACGTCAGGGCATGATCACGAGTCAAGCACCACCAATGCCACTGTTGAGCGAGATGTCTCCTAGTCAAACCGACAGGCTGCGAAGAGCTTCCGTCTTCGTCATTGTCGAGATCGAAATCCTTAGATTGGTAAATATTCTTCGCTACGGAGGAAGTGGAGTCAAGAAGACAAAAACATACAATAGGCGAGATTCCCAGATGGTCGCCGACTCTAGTACTAGTCGCCCGGTTCAAGGCAGAGTGCTTATATATGGCAGAGCGGACGGAGTATTTTCTGCTCACCCGAAACTCCAATTCCAGGATTCTGAAACTAAGTCCAGAAATTCAGGGGTTTGTTCACGCATGAGCACGTCACGCGATAAATATTTCTTTCCAGGTTTTCGTAACATCTTCATTCCTGCTTCCTGCTATTCAGATCGACCAATGATAGCTGCCTTGTTTTTAGACTCACACATTCTCCCCAAGGTCATAAGCCAGGAATTTCCGTTTCCAGTTGAGACGCCCTCGCGCTCCTAGCGCAAGCTGTCCACGCTCACCCTCACCGTCCGTGGCATCACCGATCCACCCAGGAAGTCTGTCGAGCGCCTCAATCTTCCGCGTTTGCTCGGTCGCGCGGAACTGGATGTCGCCGGAGATCGAGGCGCCTATTCGTAGCATTGCAAAAGCATCGAGTTGGTCGGTCCAGCGTGGCAGTAGAGCACTGTAGATGGCGAGAGCGAGGAGCGCACTCAGGAAGGTGCCCATAAGAACGGATATGAGAATTATCCCGGTAGGCGAGATGACCGGGACAGTGGTATCGGCGCCATTGTCGCTGCTGACGGTCCAGCCTCCCTCGGGGGAGTTGAGCCACGCTTCGTTGGCTATGAAAGCAGCGGAAGTGAAGGCGTTCGTGATACGTTCGCCATCCCATCTACCATACACATTGTAGTAAAAGAGCTTGACATAACTCGCGACCTGTCGTTGGAGATAATCATGGGTGTAGACGTCATTTTTGAGGCAGCCTTCGAGGTAGCTGCCTGTTTGGGACGAGTCAATGTCTGTGTGAAGTAAACCGACGAACGGCGCTTTGCCCACGCACGCGCTGGGATTTGGTTGTGCTTTGTACTCTTCCCGAGTCATATTGGGGTAGAGATACGCTTCTGGGCGTTCCATACGCTCGGCAATGAAAGACCCGTAGCCGAAAAGCGCCAACGTAGTGGTAAGAAGCGGCCCTCGGTTTTGCTGCGTGGTGAGTTCCAGGGTTGCATCGGTGGTGTTGCTCGTGTCATTGGCATCGAGCCTGTGCTGGCGCTTGTGCTTGTCTTGGGTTGACGTTGTACTATGGAGTGACACAGTCAGCCTTGTTTGGACATATGTTCACATCGACAGTATGATTACTTCAGGGTGCTCAATAGAGAATACTGCGTGCTGCAATTCGTTCCAAGACCACAATGTGGCATCGGATCTTTATCCAATAATGGGCCGGGCGCTTGACCATTCGCATAGTTAGGTAGCTCGAAATAGCCCGCGGTGGTATTGACTGTGATTCTGAAGTATCCACCCCGTGCTTGAGGCGATTTATTGAATTCCAGCGGATCTGCCGACACGACGTCGATGGCGAGATACAGCTCCTCCGAGAACTCCTGGCGGTCTCGTGTCGCGATCCAAGGTGATCGGTTCAGATCCGCTGGCATACAGGCTACCAGGCTCCAATTACCCCAGCCGGTTGAGATGATGTAGTTAGGGTTGGTTGCCGCATAGCGTACATAGAAAGCGCCCGGCAATTTATCACAATCTGCAGGAAACTCAGATTCCGCGATGACCTGCCTGTGGGCTGTGGAGTTGATTCGCGGAAGGTATTGACGAATGACCCCCGTGCTGTAATTAGAGGGTAATTGAGCCAGAAATGGATCTGGTAGGGTGGACATGTTACCAAAAGTCCTGCCTTTCATCTTCAACAGGCATGGTTCTGCCGGCACACCAGGTGGCAATCCTTCAAACGGTGGGGCGCTACAGTTGATCGATCGTCCGGTCCACAGTCTGCTCTGAGGGCTCGCGTTATTCGCTGTGGTCATGGCAGACCTCGCTTGTTGAATGATGTCTTCCCCACTGGTTCTTCTGGGTTCAGAGAAGTCAAGCATGTCGGTGAGAGATATAACGGTATCCGGCCAGGTAGGTCTTTTGATTACGGCGGTAGAAAGATACAGTGTCTGCGTGGGCGCAATGACAGCGCCTGAAGTTGTCAGTGTCTTTCCCTTTACATGCAGCAGAGGCTTGGTGCGGCATTACCGAGTATGTTGAGCAAGATTGCCATCATCAGAAACGTGGTCGCATACTGTCTAAAGCCGCCAGAAAGCAGTCGGAAGTAGATGATAGGATCCGTCCACCCTCGGTCAGCCAGGACCATAGTTTGTCGAAGCGACAGCGACTTTGGTCTTCTATGCTGTGCGAAGACCACGGCCGCTTTCGAGCATACCGTCGAAGTTACAGGGATCGTCAAGACGGTGACTACCGATCTTAAGAACTGTGCTGCCTCGAACCAACGTTCGCTTCTGGCGAAAATTGCATCAAAGACGCGCGCGGGAGCCCAACCGTAAGTCCATGGGCCATCGAATCTTGCACCTGTGAAACGTGTGAGTCACAAGGCCAAGATAGCATAGGACAGGTCGTTGCCGCTCACCGTATTGCTTTAAACTTGTACCGATCGGGCGGTGTACCAATATGCATGTCACTACCCAAGCGAATGTTGCGAGTCCGGCGTAGACAAAAGCCAGCAAGAAGACATAGCCAGAATGGTTGAGTCTTATCCATGGTTGGAAAGGTCTGTTTTCCTCTTTGCCATCATGTACTCCTGAACGATCTTCTTCTTCGGACTCGTGTGCGGTCTCCAGTAGAGAATAGAGCTGTCCGTCGTGGTCATCGGCCTGAGGTGTATCTGGTCCACCTGGTTCACCTGGAGAGATCAAATCATGCCCATGTTGGAAAGGCACCGGCATCGGAGTGATCTCCATAGAAAAGTTGGAGTGTCTACGTCCGTCACTTTGCTCCGAGTCGTGACTGCCGCGCAGGCCTGATGTTGGTGATCTGTCGTTCTCCATCTTTGCGTCTCGAGGGGTTTGCCAGAAAGCAAACTTGGATCCGCGCTGCACACCGATGGCAGCACTGCGTACTTATTCAATTGCATCTTTACGGAGCAAATGCTTGTGGCGGAGTACATATGCTGTGATGCCTCAGCCAGAGGGTGAGTACTTAGATTCTCCCTTGCAATTGGCCAGAAGATCAATCCCGCAGCAGCGTAGCTGATTGGAGTCGTATCTCGTATCTCGTACCTAGGTGGTCTTAGTGTGGAGGCTGAGAACTCGTACATACAGTACATATGTGAGATGCTCAGCTCGCTTGGAGATGCACCGCCACCTAGCAACGAGGCACAGAAGAAGCATAACAACTTCACGCTCTGACTTTCCTCAACGACGGATGGGCAGAGTGGCTACATGCGCTGCGCTTGTTACTCAGCTGCGCCATCATTGAGCCGATCGCTGTTCTGGCTCTCTAAGCTTCTACTATACCGCCTTGGATACAGTACTAATTTTGTGTCTAGGTCCGTTATGCGTATGCGCTGCGTTCATCCTCGCCCCTGTACAGGATCATCGAGAACGCCTAAAGGATCTAGCATCTACTCAACGCTATAACGAGTGACCCAGGAATGACCACCGCTATCAATTTAGAAACGCTTTGCCTTGTTGCATTGCGTGGTCGCTTCGGCTCTCTGACTAACGCCGCACTCCTCCTGTTCGGTTAGAACCTTTACCTTTCCTGGATACAAGAACGACAGTACATCACGCTCATCCTTTGGTTTATATGCGGTCATCGTGAATCTACTGTGCCGCTACCCTGATTACAAGATCTACAAACGTACATACTGGTCGACCGATTGCGCTGCGAAAACTTCGCCGTAGGTCGATCTGTGACCATGCTGCCGTGTGCCTCGTTGTACTCTTCGGCGTGCGACTGTGCGTGCGGGTGATATCTGGTGTTGAACCTCTCCTTGCCTACCACTCTCTTGCTTCTGATGAGGCGGACGTGATGTACATTACCCAGAGCCCATCGAACAGGCCCACGTGCCGAACAGCTACGAGCGTACCGGTGTCTCCGCGGCAAGCTCGACAGGAACGCTCTCCCGCACGTTTTTTTCCGGCAACTCAACCAGACGCGGCTCGGCCGCTACCTCGTGAACAGTTTCGGCGCCAGACTCGACCCGCGAACTTAGCCCGCCATCGCCTGGCAACACCTTTGCATTCCCGTAGACGATGTCTTGCTGCGCTGTTACTGCTGCTGCCCTGCGATGACGACGACGTCGACGGAGCCAACAGAGCGAGATCGCGGCGATTAGGGCAACTGCGACGAGTGCTCCTACGGCTACTCCGGCTATGGTTGCTGTCGACGGACCATCGTTGCTTTCGTCAGACTTTGCGGCATCTGTTGGAGAATTTCCGCTACCCTCTGGCTGAGCTTCGAATACACTAGACCAGGTGGAAAGCCAGTCTGGGGGGTCTGCCATCCCAAGCAGGCTGTTGTCCGTTGCTGCGATCTTCCGAACATCAGGAGCAGCATAATCTGGTCCTGGAGCTTGAGCCAAGAATAGCTTCCCTGTCTGCCAGTTCTGCGCAAGAAACGCAGCCTGTAAGAAAGCCCTCCCAAGGTTGTACGGCGCGGCTGAAGGGAGCCAAGGGCTGCAGGCGAAGTAAGGCGTAGGGGTTTGCGTCAGGGGCGCGTCCAACGTCAGGTTCAGCAGAGCAAACGGCACATTGATGGTGTTTGTGAAGCCCGTGCCGGGAGCGAAGGTGAAAGATAAATAATGCGCCGACTTGATGATCCGCTCGTATGCCGGGCTCTCTACGTTCCAGAGGTACAAGTTGAATTCGGGACTGTACGTGACTGGCAAATGGGAAGCGATTGCATCACAAGTGTCCCGAGGAAGGTTGATGTATGGCGCTGCTGGATTTGGTCGAAGACTAAGTTGATCGACACCGCTGCCATTCGCTCGGAGCAGACCGTCCGTATGACCTCGGGGAAGGCCGATGAATGATGATGAGGTGCCTTCAGCGACGGCAAGGGACACATCGACGAGTTGGACGAAAGTGTCGTCAGACACAATGGGGTTGGTGATGCAGCGGGAACGATCATAGCCACCCAACACGAGACTCCCTTTTACGTTGTGATTGACCGAGCCAACATGGATCCCAAAGCTCAGTGAGGGGATATGGCCTTGTGAGTAGGCAGCCGGCAATGTTCGGTATCTGGATATAGATGACCCGTTCGATGCGGTCCAGGACACGTTACTAGCTCCGCTCCAGAGAGATAGCTAGCTTCACGATCAGCTCTGTGTCTTGCCGTATACAATACAAATAACTCACCAAGCCAGTACTCATGGTGTAAAAAGCTCCCCCGGGATATCGAACCGTGTAATTATCAGACACGACGAGGGCGTTCTCCTCAGAAGTCAAAAAGGGCTGATCCGCCGCATCTTCGGTGGGAAATGCCATGCTCTCGGCGTAGATCTGTCCAAAGCCATCCACGTTCAACAAGTTCGCCTGCTGTTTGGCCCATGCATCCGCTTGTAGATTCGCACTTTTACTACGAGCATCGCTTGATGCTTCGTCGGCGTCGAAGGTCTGCATAGATGATCCGTTGCTCGATCGAGGGCATTGCGCGCCCGGCGCTGAACACGCATGCTTGCTGATCACAAGAGTGTTTGCTGAGAAACCTGGGAAGAGACCCACAGATTCTTCCAGAGGGCCGATCGCCGCGGTCACGTACCACCACGGTCCTGACCTATGTCAGCTGGACAGCCTACACGCGCAGAGGAGAAGACTCGAAGCTCACCATCTGGTCCAGTTGACGCTTCACCATTGTAAGCGATGGACTTGGGAAGAGCAGAACGGTCGACAGCTGCAAGTGCAGCGCAGATCAAGAATAGAAACGACACCACAAGCATGGCTGCCAGGGGCTACTGCAATGTGACGGGATGAGCAAAGGGAGCAGGAATCGAGAGAGCTACCAATCTACGGTAACATGAAGTCGTTTCGCGCGCGTTACATAGACGGTCGACTGCGATCATGTGGCGCAGCCATTGATGCGCATCCACTCCCATCTGCGACAAGGTACTCCATAGCAAAGCAGGCTATCTGGACACCGGTGAATGGATATTACCGTATCATCCAATTATGTGTCGGACGGGATGCCGATTAATTAAAGTGCGTTTCGACGCGCATGAGCTGAGCTGCAGACTTGATCCTTCCAACACGCCAGCCTCACCTACCAACAAGCACAGTGAAGGGTCCAAGGGTCACCAAAATCTCTAGCAAGATCCCGAGAAGAGTCCAATCTGGCAAACGATTATGTATTGTTATACGGTGCGCTTGGTCGAGCCGCTGACTTATAGCTGAAGTCGGCTGTAGTCTTCTCGAATACAGTACCTTGCTACATGAAGGATAAAGCACTGCAAGACTTGCCATATAATTTTCACTCTCCCTTTTGAGAAACACGAAGAAAGAAAGAAAGAAACCCCTTATGACACTGGAAAGCTCAGCATTCGCAATACCCTCTCCTATCTCCCTTGCTGCAACAGGTGGGTGAGCCGCAAGAGCCCGATATCCTCCAGTGGTAGACAGGGCCTTCTTCGCCCCCGCCGCCGCATATGATCTATAGCCGCAAGATACCGCTGTCAGTCATGCTCAAGCCCTTGTATGCAACAGTCGTGTTCACAACGAAAGTCTGAAGGCAACTTACGACTTTAGTCCTGTCGTGGGTACAAGTGGCTTTGCCACGGTTCTTGTCCAAGCATACGTCTCCTGGTGTGTGCTTGTCCGCTGCTAGGACGGACGTTGATAAGAGACCTAGAGCGAGAGTGAGAGCGACGAGCTTCATGATTATGGAGTTGCGTCTGGTTTGGCGTAGAGCGTAGTCCAGTCGGGGGAGTTTGGATGTTGATAGCTTTGATGTGACAGAAGCTTGACAACAAGAGACCGAAGAAGAAGACGAGAGGAAGGTTCCTTTATAGATCACCGCCCTTGTGCTTCCTTGGCCGTCGCTGACGATCTCTGTACTCTGTACATTCCACTACTGCTCAGCCTCTGCTTCTTCAGCTCGAAATCGCATTGGCGATCGAAATGTTGGTGCAACAGTTGGGATCATCATGGATGCTGTTGCGCCCTCTTTGGCAGTATCAGCTTGCTGTTGTCTATGGCGTATGTTTGAACTCTATGGACTTTTAAGGTACAAAGGGGCTTTCAATGGTGTATGGGCCTGTCGAGTTGAACTCTTTGCTGTTGTGCGACAGTGTGTTTCGCCCCCAACAACGTCCAAGCTGGGCGTTGCGCAGAGGAAGTCTGATGCATCGACCGGTATGCGAGTGAAACGTCGATCATACGTAGTACTGAGCACTGAGAGGTCCAGATCATTCGAAGTACAACGACAGTACCATTTGGGAGACGTATACGATAGTTGAAGTTCAGACCTTAATCACATACCAGGAAGAACGATGACAATCGTGTGAGAAACTCCATTGCTAACTCGGCATTTCTCAAGCTCGACCACACCTA
>Ga0265780_10006564_pt1 | contig 14399 bp, 14 predicted proteins | sample P1T30metagenome_FD_192432 | JGI IMG/M metagenome (GOLD analysis project Ga0265780, IMG submission 192432) | Plant litter microbial communities from East Loma Ridge, Irvine, California - P1 T30 | ecosystem: Environmental > Terrestrial > Plant litter > Unclassified | place: USA: California... | reverse complement strand
CTGAAACCTGAATTTCAGAACACCATCTCTTTGCGTTATAATAAGTTCAGTTTCCAAACAGGCGATCTGATCTTTACAAACTTATCTTTTACGCAAACCAACAATAAAATCGTAACCAACTTAATTTCTATACCACAAAGTGCTGCATTAAATAATAATGCTTTTTACAAGCCTTTGCAAAACACTAACTTAACTACTTACCAAAACGTAGATGGTTATTATAGTGGTAGCGGCCAGGTTACCTATGCAAAACCTTGGCAAAACCGCAGGTATACTTTGTACCTGAGAGGAACAGTTAGTTATACTAACAACGTGGCTTATGTAGGTTCGGTAGATTCAACAACGGCCATTCAAACATCAGCCAAGAACATCGCTAAAAATTGGAATTATACGCCCGAAATTCGTTTCAGAACTGATATTACAAACGTAATAGATGCCCAAATAGGTACCAGTTATGCTACTAACAAAACCAATAACTCAATAGATAATGACCAGACTGCTTTAAACTCAAACTTTAAAACATGGGCAATTACCTTAACCGGTAAAAACTATTTATGGAAGGATTGGACAGTAAGCTACGATTATTATCGTAATAATTTTTATGGATTCCAGGTACCTGTTAAGCCGACCAATATTTTAAATGGTTATGTGGAGCGCCGTTTTCTTAAGAACTACGCGGGTACTATACGTGCCGGTGTATATGACCTGCTAAACCAAAACAGGGGCTATACCAGCAGCAGTACAGCTACATCAACTACACAAAGCAGCGTGAACAGGTTAGGCCGTTACTTCCTGGTAACCTTTACCATACGTTTGCAAAAATTTGCCGGCCGTCCGCAAGGTGGAGGCGATAACCCAGGCGGCGACCGTGGTGGTCGTGGCGGATTTGGCGGCGGCCCAGGCGGAGGTGGCCAAGGTGGCCCTGGCGGTCCAACTATTTACTAACACATACTCAATAACAAAAAGAAGCCTTCAGGACAGTCCTGAAGGCTTCTTTTGTTTAATGGGAGATTGTCCTTTTAATCTTTATAACACCTCATCGGCTTTATCTGCAACATGAGGTTGTATAGTATGACGCTTGGGAAAATTGAAGAGCAGTGACGTTACTACCGGTACAACAAATATCAATACAGTAAATATGGATACCACTAGATCAGCACGTTCGCCGTCGATAGCTTTGGAGACCGGGCTGTTCGGGTAAAAATGGGTGAACAATGAAGAAGCTAGCTTAATACCCAAAATACCGATCACCACAAAAGCAATGGTTTCTAAAAAGGTAAACTTCTCCATCAGCTTTACAAAGGCCTGAGCTACAAAACGCATGGCCAGTATGCCTATAAATACGCCGGTATAAATCAGGAATACATTATCGGTAAAAGCTACGGCGGCAAAAACATTATCTATAGAAAAAGCCAGATCCATAATTTCTACTAAGGCAACAGTAGCCCAAAAGTTGCCAACTAAGCCAACTGTAGATTTATAGATCCAGCTTTCTTCTTTTTTTACGGCTTCCTCGTCTTTGTGCTCCTCGGCTGCTTTGCCTCTAAAATAGTTAAAGGCCAGGTAAAGCAGGTAAAAGCCGCCCAATGGTTTTAACCACCACACCTTAACCAACCAGGTTGCCAATAATAGGCATATCCCCCTAAATACATAGGCACCAATAATACCATATCGTAGCGCCTTATTGCGTTGCTCCTTAGGCAAATCGAGCACCATAGTGGCCAGCACGGCGGCATTATCAACCGAAAGCAGACTTTCGATTACAATAAGATTGAGTATGATGAGCAGGCCGGCCTGTATATCGTTACCTAAGAGCTGATGCAGAAAATCCATGAGGTTGATGCTTATAAACAGGTCAAAATTAAGGAAAGTTAACCATTACCCTCTCCTTATTTAGACTCTATAACATACAACAACCAGAACACCGTGCTAAGCATCCTGTTTTAATTTACCAGTTTACAAGTATAGCCCTCTTCGCTTTTTAGAAATTATTGCAGGCATTACCCATATCAAGTGTTAATGAATAGCCGGCCTGATCAATTTTCTGAGTTACAGAATGACTTTCTCCATTAAAGGTGGTTTGAAAATCATAGGTTTTGCCCTGGCCCAGTGCCGTAGTAGTAAGCATACCTTTATCCATATAGCCCAGATATTGGTAAGCAAGATTAGAACCAGTTTCGCGAAACATAACATATACGCTTGGCCGTATCTCAAAATCGCTTCGGTTAGCACATTTACCGGTAAAGGTCAGCGCAACCGGAGTAGGATAAACCGGAGGATCGGGTAGAACCACCGGAGGAGTAGTAGACCCTATTTTAGATAGCTGAATGCTTACCACCTGCTGATTTTTATCTGCCGTAAATGTAATTGTCTTGGTAGCCGTGGTATAGCCCGTAGCCGTAATGGTGGCCGTACAGCTAACAGGATTGGCGGCTGTAGGGCTAAGCGCTGGCCCTAAGCCAATAGTTACCACACCTTGAACCAGGTTAAAATTCTTTTTACCCGATAGTTCATAAATATTATCGGCGGTGGCACCGCTCATTGTTATCTTAGCATTAGCTGGTATGGCCCCGTTAGCAGCATCGGTAACACGTATAAAGGCAGTGTATTTAAGGATGTCGGTATCTACTACCAGGTTAATATTTTCAGTCGGTTTCTTACATGATAATACGGAGAGCAGCAGTAATGTAAACAGGCTATATTTTATATAAGTTGTCATGATGGAGGATTAAAGTTTGTAACTAAAGTTAAGTTGTATAACAGGTAACCAGCGGTAATCTTTCACATTTTCATGTAGCTGGCCTTCTTGTGTATTATTTCCTTTTAAAATACCAGTGCCTACAATTTTAACGTCGGGCTGCTTAAGGTAATAGGTACCTAAATCTATATTAACGTTGAAACGGTGTTTGGGGATCACTCTAAATAGCCCTATACCTGCATAAGGAGCAATGCCTTTCCAGTCTAAATCCATATCCAGGTAGCCTACTTGTTCGTTATTAAGTACAATATCTCCATAGGTGTAATTGTCGCTGGGCTGAATATGCATAGAACCTTTGGCGCGGACAAAATAAGCAGCACCACCCACCAGCCTAAAAGCAGGTGCCGATTTAAAGGGTGTATAATCGGCCAGCAGGTGAATGTTGGTAAACTTAGCAGATACTTTAGAAGTGGAATTAAAATCGCCAATATCGAAGGCATCGTTAACACTAACCGGAATAACGTTGATACCAAGGCGTAAAGCCACTTTTTTATCAACACCGTAGGTGAACTCGCCGCCAATACCCTGGCTACCTAAATTAAGCTTTACAGATTTTTGATTTAAAATTGGATCGGCCGAAGGGGTGGTTTGTGCTTGTGTGTGGCCCGCCCCCAACAAAACTAACAGCGGAATTAAAAATAGAAATTTATTATACATATATAGTGAGTTTATTAAATATTTGCCATGGCATTGTGCTCCGGCATTTAGAGGAATATGTGAATAGTTACCTCTACTGATTTGAATGCACCCACTAATTGATTTTAATGTTAAAATATTCTTAAATGGTTCAAAAGAGCACTACGTTATACGGTAAAGGCTTGTTTAAAGTTGCATACTGACGGGCGAATACAATAAAAAAGCCACCTTACTATGTAAGGTGGCTTAAAGCAATTATACCCGTAATATAGCAGCGCTTTTTATTATAATACTTCGGTAGTAAAGGGTTTTATAAATTCGGGCTCCCATGCGCCGGTTTCCTTATTTAGCACATATTTGGCTTCGTACCTTACCCCATCCTGGGTAAAAGGAAACTCAATTTCTGATTGGTTTTTGTCTTTAGCAATCAATTCTTGCAGGTAGCTCTCGGCTATGGGTTTTAAATCGTCAAAGCTTTTCATGGTTGGTGTTTTATGTTACATGCTAATTAAGGCAAAAGTTGTGCCTATAAATGAGGTTGAATTACAAGAAGCCGCTTGTGTACACCAAGAACCTCTTATAAAGGAATGATTCCATTTGGCCATTGGGTACAGTACGCCCTGCCGTTGTTGACATAGGGCCCCAAATCAGGTAATCATCCTTTTTAATTTTTTACCTCACTAATTTCAGCAAATTACAAACACGTTACATAAGAAAGCGCATTGGCAAAATAAGGATTAACCAATTATGCGCACTATAACCATGATTAAGCAATGATCATTTTATGTACTAATTAATTATTACTGTGAGTATATGTTACCTATACATATCAATACTTAACTACAATAATTTGCATGAGTAACTATCAAGTCAGTTGGTCTATTCGCTCAAAGCAGTTTATTAACATAACTTATTCACGTAGAGGCAACTGTCAGTGTACAAAAAGTATAGCCCGCCGCAAACATTAATTGAAAATATTGATTTATTAATTATTGGTTATTAAATAAATTCGATATGAAAAAGTTGATCAGTATGGTTGCTTTAGCAGCAATCTCTTTAGGAAGTGTTTATGCATACGGTAACCCGGCAGCAGAGAAAACCGGTACCATGCAGCAAGATACCACCAAGAAGAAGGTGAAACAAAAAGGCGACAAAAGCAAGAAAAAAATGAAAACTAAGAAAGACAGCGTGAAAAAAGACACTGTTAAAATGTAAACAAGCAAGCCGCCCTACAGGGCGGCTCGCTTGTTTGGAGAGGTAGTTTTATAAGTTGTTTGCTTTAATTCTTACTAAAAGAAAGACAATGAAATAGGTTAAAAAGGGTTGTCTTAATTTCTATTGCTTGCTTATGATGTCAATAGCTTTTTCCAGCAATTCATCGCGTCCGGCTTTTATGCCAGCAATAGTAGGCTTAAGCATCACATTTATTTTTACACCTTTTCGTTGGGTTTCGGTACCATCTGGATATAGCACATTTAAACCCGATATCATTGTACTAATGCCACCCGGTAACATAATAGACGATACATTTCCATCGGCCCCGGCAGTGGTGCTGCCTATTACCGTTACATTAGGCGAACTTTGAAAGGCCATAGTAGTGTATTCTGCCTGGCTTTGTGTTTGCTCGTTTACTATTACCACCACTTTACCCTTATATTCATTAGTCCCCCTGTTGACCAGTTTTTCTCCGATGCTAAACGTACCAGGGTTTTGGATACTGCCCGAAGTGAATTTTACGAACGGTGCAGTACCCGTTTTAATATAAGGAACAAAAGTAAAGGGCATAAATTCTGACGGATAGCAGCGCATATCTACAATTATGCCCTTGGTGCCAGTAAACAACTTTTTAATTTGAGGTAGATCCTTGTTGTAATATTTAGCCGGGAAAACGTAACCAATGTTACCATCAATCACTTTATATCCCGGTTCTTTTGGATTGGGATTGTAATCAATACTCACATTAAGCTTACGACGCTCCATTGTGCTCATATTTATAATGACCGTTTTACCATCGCGTGTAACCTGAATTGGAATCTCTTTTTTAGCAGTTCGTAAAAGGTATGCACCCGGCATATCCCGTAACTGCGTTTCATAGTTTGATGCCGGTGTAACAGGTAAATACTTTTTGATCAATTGATCTATATCTATCCCGTCAATATTAGTAATCACATCGCCCAGTTTGAACTTGTTTTTTACCTCAAGGGTATCTGCGTAATAGCCAGTAACTACTAACTTGTTCTCAATAAATTTAGCCTGCAAAGGCAGCACTTGCCTCCCCTTGTAATCGGAAAGCGCGGTATTGGCCGACCATATACCGGCATGCGTATCGTGTATTTCGGCTATCAATGCAAGGGTTGTTAATATATAGTCGGTTTTATTGGCAGCTTTGGCAAAACGTGGAATGTACTCAACAAGCACACTATCCCAGTTACGACCAATCAAATGTTTGTATGGAAAAAAATATTGGATCATATTCCAATAGCGGTACAGTGTAAGCAAGCGGTAACCGGCATCGGGGTATAGCATGTTGCTATAAGCTGCTTCGTTCTTAAAAACGGGGTTGCCTATATCTTTAACCATATCAATATAGTAATGGTTATTGCTACGGTGATTATTTATTAGGCTTTGAAGTTTCGCAATTATTGATGGGCTTAATACGCCTCTATCTAACAATTTGTCAAAATTGGGCTTTTGTAGTGCATCTTTATCAAACTTAGGCTCACAGTTACTGCACGCAGGAATATTGCCCAGATGGTTAAGCCATTGCTCTAAAGCCTGGCTAAGGCTATCACTGTCAGTTGCCTTTAATACTGCTGGCATAACTCTGAAGAGCTCACTATCCATGTTAACGTCGCCTTTTGCAACTGTTGGGTGATAGTATTTTACAAAGCCCCAAACTTGCCCCAAAAGGGCTAAATTATTAATTTTCTTTTGGCTTAATAATGCTGTATCAATGCCCGAGCTTTTAACAAATACCGTATCTGTTTGTGCTTTTGTTGTCTTTATGGTTTTATAAGCCGCTTGCTGCACAGGCTTGCCATTAATGTACAGCCTAAAATCATCTACCCATATTTTGCCACTACCCGATAGAAGTGCTCCAAATACAATTTGGGTGGCCCTATCACTATTATAAGGTAATTTAATGCTGTACTCTTTCCAATCAACGGTACCTTTAAGAGCTTGCTTATGCATGTTATCAAACGCAATGCTCTCACCTTTTCCGTCAACCCTCATCCATAAGCCTGCAAAACCAGCTACATCCTGTAACCTTAAAAACCCTCTAAGCTCAATGTAATCACCCTCAAATACATGAGGAATAGTGTAGCCTGCAACACCAAACTCAGCGCCATCAGATGCTTTGGTTATACTTAACGCATATTTTCCCTCGTGCTTAACCGTGCTATCAAGGGTTACAGGGTAAGCTTTAAGTTGTTCCAACTCAAATCCCAGCGCCCAGCCTTTAGGCTGATGCTTTGCGTCCAGTTGTTCTATATTGCCGTTATATTCTGGTGAAGTTTGAGCACATGAGACTAAGCCTACAAGCATAAGGCAGATGCATGGGAAAAGTGTTTTCATTGTACTTTAGGTTTGGGGGTTGGTTGTACTAATAACTTCTAAAGAAAACAATTATTATAGCCAATCACTATTAGTTCAAACATCATATCAATGGTTATTTGAAGTATTGAAGCACTGTGCACTATATGGAGTTAGGCCGCTACATGAGGAGCCTCAGCCACCAAAAGCAAAACCGCCACACCGAAAAATCAGCATGGCGGTTTTTATGTTAAAACGAGTCTTAATTCCTGACTCTATACTCTTGACTCTCTCAACAATTACATCTTCGGCATCCGGCGCATCATGTTGGCCATGGCGGCCGGGTTGCTTACCTGTTTCATGATCTTACGCATGTCTTCAAACTGCTTAATAAGGCGGTTCACTTCCTGCAAGTCGGTGCCCGAACCTTTGGCTATACGGTTGCGACGACTTGGATTAATGGTATCGGGGTTCGATTTTTCGTGCGGGGTCATACTGTTGATGATAGCCTCTATGTTCTTGAACGCATCATCACCAATTTCCACATCCTTCATCATTTTGCCCACGCCCGGTATCATGCCCATCAGATCTTTCATGTTACCCATTTTCTTGATCTGCTGTATCTGGCTGTAAAAATCGTTGAAGTCAAACTTATTCTTCCTGATCTTCTTTTGCAGTTCGGCCGCTTCTTTCTCGTCAAATTGCTGCTGGGCACGCTCCACTAACGAGACCACATCTCCCATACCCAAAATACGCGAAGCCATACGATCAGGGTGGAAAACGTCTAACGCTTCCATCTTTTCGCCCGTACCAATAAACTTGATAGGCTTGTTCACTACCGATTTGATAGACAAGGCCGCACCACCGCGGGTATCTCCATCCAGCTTGGTTAACACAGCACCGGTAAAGTCCAGGCGGTCATTAAACACCTTGGCCGTATTCACCGCATCCTGGCCGGTCATGGCATCAACCACAAACAATATCTCGTGCGGGTTAACGGCAGCTTTCACTTTCTCTATCTCCACCATCATGGCTTCATCAATAGCTAAACGACCGGCGGTATCAATAATAACCACATTGTTGCCATTGGCTTTTGCGTGAGCAATACCCTCCAGGGCAATAGCCACCGGGTCTTTACTTTCCAGGTTAGCATAAACGGGGATGCCTACCTGCTCGCCTAATACCTGTAATTGGGTAATAGCCGCCGGGCGGTAAACGTCATCGGCCACTAAAAGGGGCTTCTTGTTTTTTTGTGTTTTAAGGAAATTGGCCAGCTTACCGCTAAAAGTGGTTTTACCCGCACCGTTGAGGCCCGCAATTAAAATAACGGTAGGCGATGCAGTTAGGGTTAACTCGGCCGTGGTGCCACCCATTAAGGCGGTCAGCTCATCGTTCATGATCTTGGTGAGCAACTGACCTGGCGAAATGGAGGTTAAAACGTTTTCGCCTAATGCTTTCTGCCTTACGTCATCGGTAAAGGCTTTGGCTGTTTTATAGTTTACGTCGGCATCCAGTAAGGCTTTTCTAATTTCCTTCATGGTTTCGGCCACGTTAATTTCAGTAATGGTTCCTTGTCCTTTCAGAACTTTAAACGCCCTGTCGAGCTTATCGGAAAGATTTTCAAACATGCTTTATCCTGCTTTATTTTGAGGTTACAAAGGTAGAATTTTAGTTGATTAGTTGCAGGGTTAAGTGGTTGAATAGTTTACCCTTATTGACTCACCGGCACATAATTAGCGCACTGTAACCTACGGAAACCTGTATAATACCCCAAGCGCTAAGTTTTCATTACTTTGCACACTGGGCGAGGTGTCGTTATCAAACAGTGCTACACCGGTCACTGTTACCGAAATAAGGCGGTTTATACGGGCTGCAATGGTTACGTCAAGACGATGATCAATATTTTTGAGCGCCCGGCCGTAAGGGATAAATAACTGGTATCTGCTGGTTAAGCGCAGGTTTTGCATTATTTCTTTATCGTATAAAGCCACGGCCTGGAAAGCCAGCTCATTCTTAAACTTACGATATTGCGTTACCCCATAATTAGGCCCTGGTTTATCGGAGATCACAGTATCTAATACAAACGTTTGACGTGCCGTACCTGTACCAATCCGCAAATCAAAGGTGCTATTTGGTTTGTACTCAAAACCCAGCGACTCGGTTACATAACCAGGAGCCATGAAGTTTGAGATAAGCGTTCGGTAGCCATTTGCATCATAATTAAATCCTTTGTCAAATTGTGATTCAAAACTTAACGACCCGAAGAAGAACCAGCTTTTAGACATTTGCGTAGCTATCTTGTTATCCCAAAAAATACGGTCGTTACTCTTACGTGATAGCTGCCCTTTGTTTTTTGAACGCCCGTAAAGCAAAATTAACTGGCTGGTATAAGTAAATGGCTGCTTATTGTATTCTATTTTATAATCGAGGTTGCTATTGAGGGCAAATGAGTTTACACCACCCCCGGCCCAGTTATTACTAAAGCTAGCCTGGTTAAAGTTTACGCCAAATATTACGTATTTATGCCAGTAGCTCACCTTATAATCCAGCATGGTTACCGGTATTAATTCGGGGCTGATCTGTACCGGCTTTAAACGTTGTGGAAGCGCATTGCGCCGCGGCTCTATCCGGTACTGGTTAAGCAGGTTGGTATCTATTTTAATACTATCACGGCGAAGGCTATCGGCACGGCGCAGGTTTTCGGCAACAATGCGCAAGCTATCGGCAGTACGGCGCAAGCTGTCGGTTTGTGCCAAAGCCAGTGAGGAAGTAAATAAAATAAGGACCAGAAATCCGAATACGGTTTTCAACATAGTTAAAGCAAATAAAACGAAAATGTGCTTTTAATTAAAATATCATTTCAAATAGCTACTGTGTTTAAAAATCTGAGGGTAAACTAACCAACTCTATTTCCAAAAGACACCTCTACCGGGGAGGGAGTGGGAGGGGCCTGCACCAAGCCCATAAACGGCGTTGCCGTAAGTAACCTACCTCCCTTTCGTGCCGGTAGGCTTCGCGTTCAAAAACAATATTCATGTAAGCCTCATGGTGGGTTTTATACTTAAACCGATTAAGCAAGTAATTGAGCAAATACAACAGGTAAAAGGGTAGCACCAGTAATTCGGCAGCTTGCTTTAAATGGATCGTTTCGTGCCGTATCAACACGGCATCTTGTTTAAAAGTAGCTTTTTTTACGAGGATGAACGGAAAAAGTGCCATACCATCAACCTGCAAAAACGGCGCAACTATTATTGGGTAGCTCATTATTTAAGCGGCTGAATTGCTATAACGTTAGGATTGCGTAAAAAACGCTTGAGGTTGCCTTTTATATAGCTGGCAAACTCATAATCGGTAGCGGTGGTAACCATGTAATAGCTGGGCCGGTACCTGGCCATAAAGCTGGTTAATTGAGGCTCTTTTAAACCGGTAAGCTGCTGCACCAGCGTTTTGCTAAACCGCTGATCAATAACATCCAGTTTATGATCGCGCTCAATTGTTTCGCGCAAATGTTCGGCATTTCGCCCGCTTTTGCTTAGCATGTTCCAAATGGCATCTATACTTATACCCACGCCAAAGCCGGGCCCTATATTCAGCAGATCCCGATCTGCAGATACGCCGTATAGTTTGCTCATATAGCGCCGGGTTTGCTCCAGCTTTTTTTGGGCGCTCAGCACCGTGTCGCGCACATTCACATCGGCCAGTATAATGCTGCTGGCTTTCAGGTAAACAGCCATATCGTTACTGCGTTGTACCCTAAGGGTATCAGAAAAATAGTTTTGTTTGCTAAACACCAACAAATCGCCGGGCTGTGCGAGTATTTTAAATTCGGCCTTTAGGTTGTTGTATATCGATTGACCGTTGCGCAGGTTGCGTACGCTTACCCGGGCTATACGCTCTTTAGTGGTTTTATCAAACACGAGGCCCACCACAGGTTTATCCTGCGATAGTGCGTTTAAAGCCGGCAGGCATAATAAAAGCAAGAGCCAAAGTTTCATTTAATGGATTGAACGTATAAATATAAAAGCGTGCAGAATTAGTAGAATTTTTCCAAACCCGCCGTACTTTTAACCATTTTTAACACAGAGGGTTTAATTGGGCTGTTATTTACCCACCACGAGCGATTGCCCTATCTTAATATTATTATCGCCCATGTTGTTCAGGGCCTTTAATTCATCCACTGTAAGGCCAAAACGCTTGGATATATTATATAGTGTATCGCCGGTGGCTACAGTATATAATTTTTGATTGGGGGTGCTGCGTATGAGCGAGTCTTTTACCGCCTTGCCTATATTCTGATTAATTTGGGCCAGCACACGGTCTTCGCGCTTAATTTTTTGAAGTTCACCTTCGGGGCGGTCAAACTGGTCTAACTGGTACTTTACAATGGTGTTAATAATTAGTTGCGGGTATTTAGGATTGGTAGCATAACCTGCATCCTTAAGTCCGTAAGCCCAGCCTTCATAATCGTTCTTATCCAGTTCAAAAAGCTTAGCATAACGTTTGCGCTTTAAAAACTCAGAATGATCGCGGTACGAGTCTTCGGGGTTATTGTACACCCTGAAGCAATCGTTAGGGTTATCATCATCTTTAAAATAACTGCGGCCGGTCCAGTCGCTGGTGCATTTTATGCCAAAATGGTTATTAGCTACCCGCGCCAGTTCGCCGTTGCCAAAGCCCGACTCGAACAGCCCCTGCGCCAGCGTAACACTGGCCGGTATACCGTACAGGTTCATTTCTTTAATGGCAATGGCCTTAAATCTTTCTATATAAGTAGCAACAGTATAGGTGGTATAACTGGTAATGGCTTGCTGGTTTTCTTTTTGTATGCGCTCGTTATTACGGTGGGCTTCGGGGTTACTGCGGCTGGCAGGTACCCTTGCAGGTGCGTTGCCTCGTGGCGCGCTAATAACTACTGCTTTTTTACGGGTAGAACAGGCCGAAAGCACCACAGCGATAAAGAAGAGGCAGACTATATGTTTGATCCCGTTTTTTTGCATTTAGCGTTTAACAAAAAACGTCATTGTGAGGTATGAAGCAATCGCTGAACTATGTATGGCTTAAACGGCCTACGCAGGGATTGCTTCGTACCTCGCAATGACGGTATGATTAATTTTTTTAATATTTTATTATTGATGCTTAGGCTCTACCTTAACACTATCGGGCTGCTCATCATAAGCATTAAGATCATACTTGCGTATTAAACCTAACACCTGGCTGCCCCAGGTATGGCTGCTGGCATAACCGCTGCGCTGAATACCTTTAACCCAGCTCTTATAATCGTAATGTGATAAAGAGCGCGACAAATGACTGAATTGCTTGCGCTCGGTCATGATGCGGGCAAAATCCTGAAACGAATCTGTAGGTGAGTCGTATTGTTTATAGGATGAGCCTGTAGCCTTGCGTCCTGTATAAGATACAGGGCTTCTACCTTTTACTCCGAAGTGATTGTTTTGCACGCGGGCTAATTTACTGTTACCGCTGGCACTTTCGTGCATGGCTATAGCTAAAATGATGCTGGCGGGTACGCCGCTTTCGTGCATAATGCGAATGGCATTATCTTTGAACTTATCGATATAAGATTTTGAAGTGTTTTTTTGTGCTGAGGCAGCAAACGTTGCAGATAGCAAACAGACAAACAATAAGATTTTCTTCATAATTTACTTTTTTCTGATGACGAGCACACCGTCTCGTACAGGCAGAATTAACTTTTCAACCTGTGTGTTAACAGCAATGGTGTCATTTAGTTTTCTGAAAAGCTCGGTATCGGCATCTTTGGCTTCGCCATACACCTTTCCTTTCCACAAAACATTATCAATTATTATTAAACCTCCCGGTCTCGTTTTTTCTATAATCAACTCAAAATAAGGCAGATTGCTCTTCTTATCAGCGTCAATAAAACTAAGGTCGTAAATATTTTCTGTTAATCCAAATATAACATCCCGCGCATCACCAATGTGAAGCTCTATTTGGTCTTGTACGCCGGCCAGCACAAAATTGTTACGTAGCGTGTCTTCCAGCTCGGCCCTGGCCTCAATAGTATGTACTTTTCCACCTTCAGCAAGACCCTCGGCAAGGCAAATAGTGGCATAGCCCGTAAAGGTACCCACTTCTAAAATAAGCATTGGCTGCACCAGTTTACTCAGCATACTTAGCAAACGGCCCTGGTAGTGGCCGCTCAGCATATTAGGCTTTAACTGTTTTAAATGCGTTTCACGATTTATTTTGCGTAGCGCCTCGGGCTCGGCATCGCAGTGCATATCCAGGTAAGCTTGTAATTGCGGATTGAGGATTTCCATGCCGCAAAGTTAAGGATTTTAGATTTGGGTAAAAAAACACAGCAAAGCCTCCAATGGTTTATTAATAAACACCTGTAAAACCGCATCTATCTTAAATAAAATTATTTATTTAGTGCGTTGATTTATGCAGCATACATTTTCCGGAAGGTTAATTAAACCTTAATAGTTGTTGCATTTGCTCTTATTTCCTACTTTCACATCCCATAATTAGCCGAATGACCTTAAATGAAACCATAACAGATGTTCTATACCTGTTATTTACCAACGAATTAATAGCGAATGAACTGCCATTCGCCAACTCTGGTTATCAGGAAGCTTTGGCCGTGGCCGAACAAGCCGGGCTCATAGTTAAGCAAAACAAAAATTACCAGCTCACGGCAAAAGGACTTAGCCTGGTTGAAAGTGGTAAAGGTTATGATGACTATTTAGCTGGTTAAGCTATTTTCTTATATATTAGCACTATTCTACTGTCTTTATAAAATATCCGCTCTCAGTTATCAGGCTAATTAGCCTGCACCCAGTCATGCCCTTTAATTGGGTTCCATTTATTTTCATTTTAAAGACAAATTATGACAACACGTGTTCAAGTTGCCCTTTTGGGTGCAACCGGTAAAGCCGGTAATTATATATTAAAGCAATTAATACATCAAGGCTATGCTGTAAAAGCGCTCATACGCAAGCCGCATGAATTTACCTACACTCATCCTTTACTGCAAATTATTCCTGGAGATATTAAGGACCCGGAGACTGCGAACTTGCTTATTGAGGATTGCTCTGTAGTGATAAGCGCCATTGGCCAAAAGCCCGGAGAACCATTAATTTCTGCTCTGTCTGCTCAACATATCATCAGCGCCATGAATCAGCACCGGGTAATGCGTTATTTGTACTTAGCCGGATTAACGGTTGATGTAACGGGCGATAACAAAAGTGAAGCAAACCAGGCCAAAACCAACTGGATGCGCGAAACCTACCCGGATGTGGTAGCAGACAAACAAATGGCTTACGCGTTAGTGGCTAATAGCAACCTCAACTGGACTATGGTGCGCCTACCCTGGATAGAACCTACCACCGACCGACGCCAACTATCCGTTAACCTGCATGACAGCCCCGGCGAGGTTATAAGCACCGCTGACTTGGCCGTTTTTGTGGTACAGCATCTCAGCAACCATACATAT
>Ga0265780_10006562_pt1 | contig 14399 bp, 14 predicted proteins | sample P1T30metagenome_FD_192432 | JGI IMG/M metagenome (GOLD analysis project Ga0265780, IMG submission 192432) | Plant litter microbial communities from East Loma Ridge, Irvine, California - P1 T30 | ecosystem: Environmental > Terrestrial > Plant litter > Unclassified | place: USA: California... | reverse complement strand
GACCGTGCATACCGTGCGCCTCACGTTCGTGACGGAGGAGGCATGCAGTAGAGGAGAACTGCACACCGACGCAGGTCTTCTTGTTGCAGCGGAAAGGCTTGAGGTGAGAGTCAACGTACTTGCTGTTGTAGGTGTCAGTGCATGTTGGGTTGTGTAAGAATGATACATACTCGTAGTTGCACTTCAAAGCGGTGGGCTTGTGGGTGCATCCGGCCTTGCCCTCCTCAGGGCAGTGGTACTTTCCATCCTTGTCTGGTGTCTGCTGGTAGAGAGGGTGGCTGCGGGCGACCTTGGTGCGCTCTTCTTCGAGCTTGGTCTCAGCTGCCTCAGACTGGGAGAGGCTGTCCTCGTTGTCTTCCACTGAGTGGGCGACAGATGCGGGCTTGGTGTCCTCGAGAACGTTGACTGTCTGAGGGAAGTGAACACTGGCGGTGCTGGTCGGGGTGCCGACGAAAGCGCCGAAGCCAGCGTCTTGTGCTGAAGCTCGCCGTGACTCCTCTTGGAGAGAGTATGACGATGAGTTGCGTAGGGTAGCGGGACGCTCTGAGGCATCATACGAGGCGCTGTGCCATCGCTGAGGCGAGTTGAACATGGTGTCGTTTGTCGGCCATGATGTGAAGGTGAAGGGGTTGTTCTGGAAGGTGGTCTCGGATGTAGCCCACTGTGGTGAGTCGGCGAGGGTGGAAGGTGCGAAGCGAGGCATGTTCGCTGGTGAGTAGTGTGTGTAGTCCTGAGCTGTAGAGTAATTAGCATATGTGAGGGGTCCCTCTGTGGCATTCCATGATCCGGATGTGGCTGGTTGCATGTGGCTCATGTCCAGGGTCTCCGGGAATGTGCTGTAGTTCTCCGAGCTCATTGTCGGCGAGTAGATGTCGCTGCCAACAAACTGGCTGCTGATCCGGCTATCCTGGTGGTGTAGCTCCGGCTTCTGGGCTCCGCGCCGGCTGGCGCCGCTCTGGCTCTGGTATGCGCTGTCCATGCTGCACTCCGAAGCAGTATCCTTGATTTCAAAGAATTCTGCTGTGTGCATGTCCTGGAAGTCTGAAGAGAAAGGAAAGTCCGGTGCGGAAACGACCGGGGCTGGGATTTCCTTCCTCCACTCAGTGATGTTTGAGATGTAGAAAGCACTCTCCGGTGGTGAGTCGAAGAAAGAGTCGCTGGACACCAAAGTTAGTATCCAAACGCGCAAACCTAACATGTTCGTGAAGATATACAAAGGAAAACGCCATGTTAGTATGTCCGAGGATGCCTATAGAAGAGTCAGTCAAAGCAGCGCAGAGGCGTCAGGGGTTAGCACGCACCTTAGGAAGCCAGTAAGATTGGGATTGTCTGCGAGGTAGCGACCTGGTTCCTGGGGCGGTAGGGACGGCATTGCGGGTGAGCTGAAACATCCACGAGTCCTTTGGCGAGAAGTTGTTGATCCAGTGTATAATCCAGTCAGATCCAGTAACGTCCAATGAAGCCAGGAAAGATGAAAGCGGAGCAAATCATCCAGAACATCTTATGCTCCTTCAACAGCAGTCAAGTTAGTTTCGGATCAATAGGTCGATGTGGATAGGCTGAAGCTTCAGCCTACAGTACGTACTTCGTATCTCCAAATGTTTCCAAATCAATCCATGACCATGGTGGTCCTCGTTAGCGTCCAGTGGGAAACCGTGGCAGGGTCCATAAGAAGTCCATGTGGCTGGAGGTGCTGAAGGCAGGTCCATGATGGCTTCATCCTTGTGGGCTCAATAGGTGTGGATTGCGTACATTGATACTACCAGTCGCGTGTCGCTGAGCGCAGTCGAACATAACATAAATGAACGACATTGCTGAGAGTTGCCTACGTTGTCCTGGGGGCGGTGCAGGGTTGCATACCGTTGTTGTTGGTCATCTTCCAGATAGTGCGTCGTAGCGCATGTAACTAGCGCGAGGATCCACTCGTGACTGTTGACCGCCGATTCAAGAGCTCTGCATGATAGCTTTGAAGTCGGGGCAGCGAGGCCTCGTGGTTGTCGTGTCTACAAACACTGCAAGGGCAGTGCGCTACGTCTCTCGAATCCAAGGCTGTCCTGGGAAGCATCCGGCATTGGGTTACTGAAGAAAAGTGGCCAAGTGGAGATCCTGTACCAGGGCGGCACATCCAGTGGAAGGTATCCTGTGGCATCCTTTGGGCATCCATGCGGGCTGTAATGGCGGCAAACAAAAACAAACAGTAGGAAAGAAATACATGAGTCTAGCAACACAGGATGTCGTAGTCAAAGGTAAGAAACGCGTAAAGCAGAACATGAGTTGGGGGGAAACCGTTGGGCAGTAAGTACCTGGATAGGGCTCCGTCTGGGCTCCGAATTGTCATCCTGAGCAAGGGCTCTTGTTTGAGAGTGTCGTCTTTGATGGTCGTTGCTAGCAAATTATGCCAGAAAAATCGCTCGAATGTGCTGGTTTGCAGAGGCGATTGCTGATGTCGTGTGTAGGAAGGTGTGTGATGTTGAGTTGAGAAGAGAGGGAGGAAACGAGCGGGACAATAATGTGTGGGAGGGCGTGCGTGCTGACCGGTTGGTGGCTTAGTTCAGTGCCAACGCATAGGAGACAGCCCCACAAGCATATCCCACGAGTAAAATCTTGTTGCGGTGCTTCGGCGGTACAAAAACCAATGGGCCAAAATCCTTCGGTGGCCGGGCTGGGAAGGCGGCTTTCTTATCAATTTGTGTCAAACGCTAACGTCACAGAGACGGCGCTCGGTTCTCCAGTTATCCTGCACGTCTCGCGACTTACATTGGAAGGACAGCGTTCCGAGTCGGCGAAATATCGATGTCGCTCATGGGTACGAATTGTGGGAATCTAAACTGAATTGTTGCCGGGGGATTGCCGGGCTTGCATAGTGGGAAGCGATCGCCGCTGCCAACCACCAACCGCGAGGCCGGATGGCGGCTCGACAACGCCGCCAAACCTGCAAAATCAGGGCCTGTTGCACCGGAGGTACACAAGATCGTTGTGATTCTCGTGTAGTCCCGCGATCAACATGAATAAACTTTACCCCGGGGATAATCCTCTCAAATCATGGCAACAATGCAAATGGAGAGGCTGAGCGTTGCGCACCTCCCGGCGAACGCGCAATAGCAATAGCGTTTGATTGATAAAATGTGGTGTATGGGACAACGGTGTCCCTCCCTCCCTTCAGCCGGCTCACCCGCAACGTTCCGCACTGACTGTCCCCTTGAAATCTTATTTATTCATAGGAGAAGGAGATGCGCGCGCGCACACATGCGGCGATGGGAGCTGCTTCTGAATCGGACTTCTGAATCGGATCTGACATGACTTCACGACAGACATGGCGGCACCTGCATACATCACAGTGATACAATCCCACTGAGATTGCCTTATCAAGCGTGCGCTGTGGCACAGGCATCGTCGGCGGCTGCTTTGAGAAACCACGCACAGCATTTAGCCTTGAGACGTTACCAGGCGACACATCGCTTACCCGGTGACGGGTGTCTGGCAGGCGCCTCAGATTGTGGCCTACTTGGTGGCGCATGCTCTCTGCGATACGGAAATACTGCAAAGTCTATTCATTGTCAGAAAGTGTTCGACCAGAATGTAGACGTGAATAATTGTGGGTTTTTTTGTGTCAGATAGGAGCGAAAGACATTGCTGATTTCGTTCCTCACTGTCCGAAGACTAAGATGAACTATGCTTTGAAAATTGTGGTATCATCAGGAAAGGGGGAGGCAAAGGACGAATGTAACATACCTTTGGTACCTAATTACATGGTGGCGTCCTCGTGGACCTGTCAGTTGTCAGGGTCCTCGGCCGGCGACGGCAAGGCGAACGTCGAGGCAAGGCAGTGCAGTCGATGACACGCACTGAGTTTGCGCCATGTGTGAGTGTATGTGTGTGCGGCTGCATTGAAAAGGAGAGTGTTGTGCGACAAAACTCGGACAGCTTGGATACGAGGGAGATTTTCTCTCATCGGCCCGGCTCTTCTGTGGCCGAGAGATCTGCATCAGTACCTGCCAATCTTCACCTGTAAGAACCAGTTTGATACCCAACGGCGGGGAGCCTCAAACTCTAAAGACACGGCTCAGGACGCGTGTCGCTTCTACCTCGGTTTCTTTGACTCAAGATGCGCCGGTCGCCATCGGTGTCGCGAAAAGATTGGTGGATGCTTGCATCGGAGAGGCGAGTGGCCTTGGAAGGTGAGGAGAAGTTCTGCAGTGCAAGAGCGGAAGACATTTTCTTCCAGCCTCGCTTATCCAATCGGGTAACGCGTCGTGTTTAGTCAGCCATCAAGTAAGCCATTGACGTCATGCACGTGATTTTGCCCGGGCGAGATTTGATCCCGCTGGCCCCTTGACGGTGAACTGGACGATTTACAGGGTCCGTGGAACGCAACACAAAGCAAGGTGAGTAGTTCGAGCAACGTCCTCTGATGACATCAACAGCGTTCGCACAAAAAGAAACAACGATGACCTGGTCGATACGGTACTCCGGAGTATGCACAAGACGTCAAGGTACCACCTGGCGATAAGGGTTTGGCAGCTTCAGCGCTCTGCAGCTGAACGGAGTTAGCCGTCTGGTCGAGCTGGTCGAGCTCGATGTGAAGCAGGGCAACGCGCGTGGCTGCTTTAGGTCTTGTTCTCAAACACACCGTCCACCACGCCGTCATGGTTCCAGTTTACCCCGGGATCAAGCAGTGATCGGGACAAGACCGATCTACTTCCAAAGGCTAGCGCGATCGATGTACTATGAATGGTACTAGCACGTGACTCAGCCCCCCAAGGGTCCGCCGACAATCCAACCGGTTCTGGAATCTCCCAGACTATCTTCGAGACCACGACTGTCAGCCTGGATCGAAGTCACGTTGTGGAGGACATGATAGCGGGGGTTCATCCCATGAAGCCCCGAGCCGTACATGACGCGTATGAATCATCAAGACCTGATTCGCTGGATAAGGACCCTTTGCTCTGATCAGTGAGCTCGTAAGCAGGTTGGCGTTCAGCAACTGCTCTTTCCATGTCATTGTTACAGAAATCAGGGTCCAAGCTGCACGTTTGGAATGCGGGGGAAGTCCACCATCGTCTGATTGGTACGATCACATATCGTCTGCGTAATGGTCAGGCCACGAGCGATCGTACCTTTGAAGACATTCAGCTGAACAACGGCTATATGAAGCTGCTGCTGTCCGTTGAGAAGATGGTATCACAACCACAAACATACACTCAGCCTCAATCAACAAATTAAACCAACTCCAACGTTCTCAAAAACTTCAATCAGTCCAACTACACCACACAATGCCTTCCCCATTCCAGCAGAAGTACTCTTCCCAGAACCACAAGGTCTTTGGCGACAACACCACCCCAGCCATGCCCGAAGCACCCAAGCAGGAGGCCGACCGTCGTTCTTCAGAGTCTTCAGTTGGCTCTTCATACTACGATGGCCGTCGTAGGGTATGTTATCCTCTCTGGGTTCATACTCAGGATTATTATATCAACAGTTGCTAACATCTCTCAGTCTTCCGCAGCTCAGCGATTTGGCAACCTAGAGGCCCTCAAGCGTCGTCAAGACGAAGAGAGCATGGCTCGTAGGCAGTCATTCCACGACGCATACGGAAAGCCAGGTTTTCTTGGAACTCTCTGGAACAAGTACGTCATGCCTCTTTTCCCTTGAACCTTGACACCTTGCTAACAATTTGTAGCTTCACTCGTGGTCCCATTACTCCTTCTCAGAAGTAGCTTGATTAGCATTCTGTTGTTTCTTTGACTGTATCCATTCAGCATGTTATAGCGATGACTGGAGTTTGATGAAGCATGCATTGCCGCATTTGCGCAAAAACAGCGTAGCGATGGAATTGGTCAGTTTTTAGACGACCACATGACTTGTACTATACCAAGAGGATGTATCATATTATGAACATTTTGTTCTCATGAGCCTTGTACCAGATGTTGTGATGTTTGTCTTAGCAAAAGCTTAGGTTCATGTGGGGGTGACCCACTATGCCACGATTGGTGTTCGCGACAGTGACGTTGGAGAGCACACGTAAATTCACATGAACAACACCTTCCACCAACTACGCGCTGCCTAAGCCCAAACTATCCTGACAACACAAGAACCTCGAAAAAATACAAGCTCAACACACACGTCTTGACCTAAGACACAGCGTGTACCAGTTCCTACCCCGCCAACGTCACCTCTTCATCACTCTTGCCTGCTTTCAATCGCATCCACCTAGAAGCGCACCACAACAACCCTTACGATGACTACAAGAACTCGCTCTCCGGGCTTCGGCGACACCACGAGCATCAACCTAAATCGCTTGTTGTCCAGATTAGACCGTTTAGTACTGGTCGACCCGTCACCGCAGTTGCGAAAGTCCACCTACGAGCGCGCACGTGTGAGCGCGGTAAGCTTCACACAGTTATACATTCTATTGCATACACTGATGGTATCATAGAACATTGAACATGCCCGTACCCTACTCCTCAGCCTCGAACACTCTGCCTCTACGATACCCTCCAAGTCGAAGAAAGCCGAACTACAAAACGACCTACAGCAGAAACGCGAACTCATAAAGCAACTCAACCAACGGATATACGAGCTTAATCAGCTAGACGACACGGAGTCAGAGGGATCGGTAGATTCTGATGAAGAAGACGCGGACCAGTTTCCCTCGTATGCACCGAGAGTGAAGACAGAAGCAGGGCGCGATGTGTCGACATCTACAGAAGGCAACGAAGCATTTCAGAATGCAGCACAAGGCATCGCGTCAGAACTGCGCCGAAGAGGCAAGCCAGAGGCGAACGCAGCAGGGACTCAATCAGCATCCGGCAACTCTTTGTTTCCGTCCAAATCTACCTCAAGCACAGCCGACCCTTCGCTTGCGAAAACAGAAGCGCTCCTCTCCCACGAACGCAACGAACAAGAAGAGCTCACGACGGACTTGCTAGATATGGCAAGACAACTGAAAGAGCAGTCAATACACTTTGGGAACACGCTCGAAGGGGACAAAGGCGTAGTGGATCGCGCACTTGCAGGGCTAGACAAGAACACGTTGAACATGGATGCTGCCAGCAGGAGAATGGGTGCCCTGCGGAGGATGACTGAAGGCAAGGGTTGGTGGGACAGGATCAAGCTGTATGGCATGATCGCTGGGCTATGGGTGATCGCCTTCCTGATCGTCTTCGTTGGGCCGAAGATTCGTTTCTAGGGCGACTCTCGATCCTGCCCATCCATGTCGCAGCCATCAGCCCTGAACAGTCGTATACGCATTGCAGGGGTTAGAATTGTTGGCGGAATCACAGCGCAAGCTCTGATCGACTGCGAGCATCACGAACAGCATCGTACGATTATTATACCCACCCAATTCACTTCATTTTCATATCGGTCTACACGCAGTACAGCGCATTGTTACCGTCCCAGTGGTTCAATCTTGAGTACTCCACGATGGGGCTGCCCGATCTTCACGGCTGAGCCACGTCAAATCTGGACCCTGCGCATCTGCATGTACCCGCTTAGCGGCTTCGAGCTTCATCTTAATGTGTGCTGTCGCTCGACAACAACATAACACAGCACCACGCACCCTTCTCACGCGATTTTTATTGTTATAATTGGTGTCGCGACAACATGGCCGCCATGGAAATGCACTCATTGGGCGCGCGCTGTACGTACTCGAAGCCTGACACGCCGTGACGGACAATCACTACCGCTCACAACCTACAATGCGCATTGCCTGACAAACATCTCCAGCACTAAACCACGCGTCCGCCGATACCGAAGCCGAGTACGACCGTCTCCGCGACCTTGCGCGCCAAGAAGCCGCAAAACGCTCCTCCTGCTTCGACAAAGCCCACCAAGCGTACGAATCCGGCGATGGAGCGCGCGCCCACGAGCTTTCTGAAGAAGGCAAAGCCCACGCCGCGAAGATGGACCAATACAACCGTCAAGCGCGCGACTACATCTTCCGGGAAAACAACGCCGAGGGCAGAGTCGCGGGCGACACCATTGACCTCCACGGCCTGTTCGTAGAAGAGGCGGAGGATGTTCTGGAAGAGAGGATTAGGGTTGCGAGACAGAGAGGTGAAGGCCATCTACACGTTATTGTGGGCAAGGGAAACCACAGCAGGAATCATGTCCAGAAGATCAAGCCGAGGGTCGAGCAGGTGTGCCGCGAATTGGGATTGCAGTATCGCACTGAGGAGAACGAGGGTAGAATCTTTGTGAATCTGCAGGGTGGTGATGTGCATGAGATGCCGCCGCCTCCTCAGGCACCGAGCTATGGAGGGTATCCTGGACAGCATGGGGGTCAGCATGGGGGTCAGCACGGTGGTCAACATGGCGGCCAGCAACATGGAGGTCACCAGCAGCATGGTGGTCAACAACATGGTGGCCAACAGCATCATGGACAACAGCAGGGTCAGAACGATGAGATTGAGCAGATGGCCAAGAAGGGCTTGTCTAGGTTGCTTAAGAAGCTTGGGTGCTGTACGGTTATGTAAGGCTGTCATTGATCTACTCTTGTGTAGGTTGCAGGGGTAGTACGGAGGGCTGCAGAGACGTTCAGAGCACGTTTGATACCCGCGGATTGGATGAAGAGATGAGGTTGGAAAGGGACGATTTGGATGTATATAGGTGGTATATATTTGGATATAGCAAAACCATAAGAGTATATGAAGTCCCACTAAAATATCGCGTTTCCTTGTTCATTACTTTTCACTTCTCATCTCACCAGCTGAACCTCTTTCGTATAAGAAAGAGATCCACCATGTAGACACAAAAGCCGTGCGGACTTCTCAAAAGAAACAGAAAGACACAGGAGCATCATCAGGAACAGATGATGGCATGGAACAACTGACATGAATTGATAGCCATCCATTTCAAAGTAAGAAAGAAACGGCGCAATCGAACGCACCGAGAAATCTCAGAGAAGAACTCAAGCTCATATGGATCTTGAATGCGCAAGCCCCACATGACATCGTCTTTCGCATTGAAACCAGAAGTGCTCCCGAAGATGATGAAAATATGCTCACTGCAACCTGTATAATGCTCAATCAAGCCGAGACGTGCATCGTATACTTTGCACAATGGAGTCGGCTGCAACGACCTGACATCATGCTGCACCCTGCCGATAAGGCTGGTACGACGGAGGCGTTCCCTTCCTTCCGAAGACGCATGTAACAACGTTTGTGCGAAACCTTGTGTAATGAGTGACGTCTTGTGTGCTGTGGAGACGGATTGAGGATGTGAGATCCATGGTGTTCATAAGGCTGCATGTGCATCTCATCTGAACAGAGAAAATGGCGAGGATGTGTAGTGATACAGCGACGTCATCTTGTCCTGTCTGATATCCTGTTCTCTGAATGCAACAGAAGCTTCGATAGATTAGTCTGGTGTAACGAACCTTTGATGAAAGTCGCGAATGACGTTCACGGAGCCCCGGCCCGTTCCTCCACTTTCCATGCGCCTCGGACGCTGAGCACCCTAACATTCTACACCTAAACAACCAACACATAAAGTACACAGCATGATGACACAGACGCAACCGCCAGCCATCCCGTCGCCTCCGCCAGACCTCAGCGCCAAACTCCCCAAGCTCGTCCCCCGCAAACGCGCCCCCACATCGCGAGAACCGCCGTCTGCCCCTCCCCCACCGACGCCCTCGTTACCCGCGCCGCCGAATCTAGAGAGACATACGTACACGCGACCCTCGAGGCGCATATTGAGCCCAGAAGATCACCAGTTGTTCCTCAAGAGCAAGACATGCACGCTAGTCGAAGCGTTCGTGTTCGGCATCGCCGACTCAGTACGCGACCGCAGCATCTCGAGCATCAAAGATGAAGAAGTCACAGTCACAGTCAAGACAGTCGTGCAGATACTAGCAGAAGCGGAAAAAGTGCTAGACAGGTGTCCACCAGAAGATACAGGCTCGCGCTTCGGCAACCCAGTCTTCCGCACCTTTCTCGATGAAGTCGAGACCGTGTTACCGCTATGGCACGAGAAGCTCGGGTTGAACGACAAGGCGCAGGTCGATGAGATAGCGACGTACCTCCACAACTCCTTCGGCAACAAGCGAAGAATAGACTACGGCTCCGGTCACGAACTCAACTTCTTCCTCTGGCTGCTCTGTCTAAACCGCATCGGCATACTCCCCGATACTACCTTCCCTGCGCTCGCCCTCGTCGTCCTCCCCGCATACCTCCGCCTTATGCGTCGCGTCCAGGAATCATACTACCTCGAGCCAGCGGGTTCGCATGGTGTCTGGGGCCTGGACGACTACCAGTTCCTTCCGTTCTTGTTCGGCGCAGCGCAACTGCTTCATCACCCCTACATCACACCGAAGAGCATACACAACGCGTTGGTACTGGAAGAAGAGAGCAAGGAATTCCTTTACCTGGATCAAATATCCTTCGTCAACTCCGTCAAGAACGTCGAGGGTCTGCGCTGGCATTCACCCATGCTGGACGATATATCCTCTGCGAAGTCATGGGCGAAGATCGAATCTGGGATGCGGAAAATGTTCCGCAAGGAGATTCTGGAGAAGCTACCTGTTATGCAACATTTCCTGTTTGGTAGCTTGGTGCCGCCTGTTGAGGGCATGAGCACGGAAGAAGAGGCGGGTGTGGAGAAGGAGGAAGAAGAGGAAGAGGGTGGGGAGGTCAAGGTTTTTGATGATGAGACGGGGAAGAGACATGTACATGCGAGTGCGGGTTGGGGTGATTGCTGCGGTATTCGTGTACCGGCTGCGGTTGGCGCGGAGGGTGAGGCGAGGAAAGGTGGTGCGAGGGGGTTAAGGAGGGTACCATTTGATTAAGACTTGAATAGACCATGAAGAGTGCAGATGGGTGTCTGTAAAAGAATAAAAAAAGACTCCGTTAAAAGACTACAGATCCGAGAAGAAGAAATGGGTATAAGACTCCACTGATGGTGTCGGGTATACCTAGGTAGACTAACAATCAACAAATCCACACCTCCAACTCAAACCAAAGCTACCATCCGAACCTCCCCCAACAATCCCCCCCCCACCATCCACCATCTCTACCCCATCACCCCACGCCTATCATTCCACCCGACCAACCGTCGCAGCCCTCCTCCTCCTCGTCCCCGCCTCCAAATTCAACAACGCAAACCTCTCCAACAAAACCGCCCTCTGCACCACCGTCTCCTCATCTTCCCCCTCCTCGTCCCTCTCCTCATCCCCCGCCCTATCCCCAACCGGACTCTCCACCCTCCGTCCCACATACCCATTCTCCTCCAACACCTCGCCCAACGCACTCCTCGTACTGCTCTCAAACTGTATGCCAAACCCGCCGCCAGTCCGCGACATGGCTGTTGCGGTGCACAGCCAATTCTGTGTTGCGGCTGCTACGCGGCTTACGGTTGTGGCGCCGGGTGGGGAGCGGCGGGCGGTGAGGAGGGAGAGGGCTGCGAGCGGTTTTTTGAGCTTGCTGGTTAGGGAGCGGGTTAGTTGGAGGGGTGTGCGGTGCCGCGGTTTGGGTCCGGGTGGTGCTGGTGGGGCGGTGGTGTCTGGGGGGATGGGTGTGCTGGTTTGGGGGCTGGCGAGTGTGGTTGTTAGGGGGGCGGGGAGCGTGAGGGTTATTGTTGGTGTTGGTGGTGATGGTGGTTGTTTGTCTGGGGGTGGAAAGGCGGATTGGGCTGTTGAGGTGGATGAGGCTGAGGCTGAGGCTGAGGTGGAGGGCTTGGGTGTGTCGACTGTGGATACCGAGATGGAGTTTCCTAGGGTTTTAGAAGGGTTGTCTGGTTCGTTGGATACGAGACTGGTGAGTCTGCGTCTGATGTTTAGGGTGTTGCTGGGGAGTCATGTTGTTAGAGTCGAGTTGGTAGAGAAAAGCAGTAGTGGGGAAAGAGGAGGATGTATAGGGGGACTTACAGTGGAGTCTTCGTGTCGGAGTCGCGATGAGGAGTATCTACTGCCTGTAGAAGTGGTGACGGTGTTGAGTTTGTGCGAGAGGGTATCGGAGTAGACAGCTCTAATCGGCGAGGTTGTTGCGGAGATGGTGCTGGCGAAGGTGTAGTAATTGCAGAGTTGGTGACAAGCAACCGGTTCTGTGCTTCGCCATCTTGACGGACTGGCACCCGCTGAGCTTGTGGCGACGGATATTGACGAGCTCTCAGTGAAGCTGGGTCTTCGACAAGACGATGCTGCTGACTCGAAGAAGACGAAGCCCGTGATGATGGAGTGTGGGAAATTCTCAGCGAGCCAGAGCCTTCTACCCGGCGGTGCTGCTGCTGAGCCACCGGCGACGGAATCGAAGAAGGCGGCGGCGAACGATCTGGCACTGGCTGAACTCGTGGCAATGGACTGTGAGCTACTCTCAGCGAGCCAGAAACTTCTGACACTGGACGAGGCTGTGGTGAAGGAGTAAGGGGAACACCCAGCGGGATATACGTTCCAAACCGACGAGACTGCTGCTGAGCCGCAGGCAACGGCGAAGAAGGAGGCGAACGTCTTGACCTTGACCTGTCGATACGCAACGGCCTGGGTACGTCGACGTCCTTCGCATCTGGTACTGACTGTAGAAGCGGCATGGCTAGAACGAGGAGATGGGTATCAAGTCGCTGAACGCACGTCAATGAAGGAGAGAAGATGTTGAGAGTCGTTGACAAAGAAATCGTCTGGGTATCTGGCAAAAGAGGAGAATCTTGGGGAACTGAGGTACTAGGTCCACCGGCCCTCTTGTACTGAGTTGCTTACATACTCCAGGGTGTTCTCGTGCTGTAATGGATTAGTCGCCATGATGCAGGTGAGTAGCCTATTGTCATATTTTTGAGCTCCGGAGGGTTAGCAGCTCTCTGTTTCCAGTGTTGATGCATTTGGTACTGTTGAGACTCAGGGCCGACCATGCTGTACATTTGCATGTGAAAGCAGTCTTTTGAGTCATCTCGATGCGTCCGACAGCGGCGGTCCGTGATCAAAAAAGTTCATGTAACTTTGGAATTCAGGGACGACGCATGCCTCGTCTTTACAAGAGACAGCGATCGACGGTGTAAGTGCAAGCCACCACAACGGACTGGCTGAAATATCAAAAAATGCTTTCAAAAGACAAGAAAGTGGCTGAACACCTACTGATATACCATCTTCTGCCCTCGTAAGTCCTTATCCAAAGAGACCCTTTCTCCTCATCCAGTCTCCACTACCCAGGTTCACGTCAAGGGTCAACCAGTGCCGCACCCAACATCCCGATAGCGATATTACAATGACACCCTTATCATTGCATCACCTTTACTTCTTCATATTTCTACTCGTAATAATACTGACATGGTTCCTTTCCGACTCAAACAGTGCAGCCGTCATGCCGTTGCCTTCGGACAAACAAGTGAACACCACAGAACAAACGTAGTAAACCGAACCAAAATTCCATTCTAACATCCGGGGTGACGATATAGTCTACCCTTTGCAACGCCTAAGTGAACGCCCATCTATGCATGCTATACTAATAATCTTGCCAAACCAAAGTACGGCGCAGTACCAAAGATTCTAACCCAATATGATGCCTCATGTGCGGCGCGTAACGAAGTCCGAAAAACAAAGGGTCTGCACAAGGCGACCATGAGACCCCGTCCCAGATGAACCACCCTAAATGTGCAACCAAAAAAATGAAGAACAGAAGAAGTTCTACGTAGCCGAAGCCGACAAAACAACGGATCCACTCCTACATGCCATGACCTGAACATACTCTCCGTCGGCATTCAACATGATGCCCTTTGCAGCCTCTTCGTCGACTGGCTTTTCAACTTTCTTCAAGAAAGATTGAGGAATTCCAGTAGTACGTTTGGCTTGGAAAACAGGCTTGAAATCGGGATCGTCGTTGGTTGGATGCACCCATCTAATCATCCAATTCACTAGGCGCCTCTTCAAGCTTGTGTCTCCTCTCCTCATCCATCTCCTTATAACTCGCCCAGGACAGCAGACTAAACGCGCCGATGATGAGAAGTCCTCCAACAATAGCCGCGGGTGTAAGAGGTGAATTGAGCGGTGGGGGCAGAAGCTGGTCGACGAGCGCGACAATGAAGATGGTGAGGAGGGCGGCGACGGAGGAGAGGACGGGCGAGGTGAGGGAGATGAGCGCGAGGAAGGCTCCTGAGAAGGCTGCGTAGAACGTTAGTATGACGATGTTTTGGGGAAGGAACGGAGGGATGAACATACTAGCATTGGCCAAAACACTGATTGCCATCATCCACGCCTGCTCTCCATGCGGCAGCTCAAACAACTCCCAGCCCATGTAATGCAAGAATGGCAGCGGAATCCACAGCACGCTCAAAGTGAACGCGCCAATCAAACTACCAAACAGGTTCGCGAAAATAACACCCTTGTTCGGTGCGGCGCCTTCAGGCGGGCACGCGAGTCTCTTGTACAGCACTTCGTACAGGCCATACAAGACACTACCAATGCCAATGACGAGGTT
>Ga0265780_10006561_pt1 | contig 14401 bp, 18 predicted proteins | sample P1T30metagenome_FD_192432 | JGI IMG/M metagenome (GOLD analysis project Ga0265780, IMG submission 192432) | Plant litter microbial communities from East Loma Ridge, Irvine, California - P1 T30 | ecosystem: Environmental > Terrestrial > Plant litter > Unclassified | place: USA: California... | reverse complement strand
GTAGCTCAATCGGTAGAGCGTGTGGCTCTTATTAACAGCAAAGAGATCAACCTCAAGGTCGTGGGTTCGAGCCCCACCTTCGGCTATTCCTATCATTCAAGCTCATCAGAGCAGCTGTTCTTTTGCTCTTTTGATGCTTGCTTTGGCTGACTGATTTGGTGGGTACTGCTGGCTTTTTTGTTTGGTGCTGGGGTGCTGGTTGTTGATGGCCTTGGATCACCGGTAGCCTATCAAGCACGACATCCGTCTCACAACGAGTTCATGGTATTCGTTCGCAGTAATCAGGCATTCCACCTGTATTGTTGACAGGTAGAGCAGATATCGAGCTTTCTGAACAAAGTCAGTAAGCAGTCAGGCAGTCAAACCCCAACACATTCATCGATCAAGCATTTGACCTTTGACGTTTGCAAACGAGACTCACGGATTGATAAAACGCTGATTCCCGCAGCTTCTGCAGAATCCCTGCTGGGGGTTTGAAGTCGAGGCGATTGTTGTCGGCTCGGCTACCTGCGGCCATGATAGCATTCTTCGAACAGGTTCGGGATGAGGTATATCCTGAGGTTGCTGCTGGTATGATGGGACTTGCGAATACAGGTTTGGTCGGTTGTCTGAGCTGGGTATGGAGTATGCTCTTGATTGAGGTGGGTAGCCTGGGTGAGAACACGGGTCTGGTGGCGAGGATGGATCTTGCATCGACCGCTGTTGTTGTTGATGGGGCGGTGGGTACGTCTCTTGCGTCGACAGTTGCTGGTGTTGACTTTGATAGGGCTGGGAGGCACCATATGGAGCTGGGAAGTAGCCTCCTTGAACCTGAGAGGCCTGTGGGTGGTCTGCGTAATACCCGGCGGATTCTCCCCGGCGTTGTCCACCAGGGTGTGGATTACTGAATGACCTCTCCGGCTGGTATGGCGGCTCTGGTGGACAATAATGGTTGTTATATGGTTCCGGCTGAGTACCTGGGCGCTGCGGCGGGCTGCCGGGATACGCTTGGCCGGCAGGACTGTTACCTTGCGGCTTGTGTTGCGGTCGCTTGGGGATTGGCCTGCCTTTGGGTATCGGGATACGTGGTTCGTCCTGGTCGCCACCGGTGCGAAGCAAATGATCACGAGCAGCCGACTGGAAGGCTTTCGCCGCGCTAATATGTTTCATGCTCCTTTGAAACTTTGAGGAGACGTCTTCGGGCATGATTGTCAGACAATGGGGAGCCAACAGGCAGTCCTGGTGATGCACGGCAGCAGGGTTCAGTGTGGCTATGCGCATGTACGTGTGGAGGAGACGATAATGAAGCACTGCCGCGTAAATGGTGCTCGCAACTTCGCAAGGTTCTGGAGGTCCTGAGAGGGAAGAAAAATGATCAAGGTCGAGTCGATCCACTTTAAGGCTGTCTGTCTATGGCCTGTCTGGTTGCCTCTCTATGTTCGAGCGGACAGCAGTCGCCTTCGGTTTCCAGCTCACGATCTGCATGCGATATTGCGTCCGCCAAGCACGTTGCGGTTTGTACGAATGAGCAACCTCAGAACGTGCTGCCGTCAGCTGCACGTAAGACTTGTGCGACGCCTCAGTCGCCTAATCGTGCCTCGGTCGCAGTACATGTTTGCCTTCTTATGCAAGTTTCGTCTCAGCCTTGTACTCGACCGGTGAGCATCAGCCTTGCTGTTTCTGATTCGTCGGCTGCTAGCTAAGCCCTCGTGCACTCAGCCTTGTGGTCTGGCACACCAACTTGTACTCAGCCTCGTTGACTCGATTTATGCTACCGCTTCCCGGCCCACTTCGATAGCGTTGGGCTGGAGACCTGCACTCTAACAGACCTTGCCGACATGTCATCTTACCGTGCACATAGTTGGGCTTCACCATCGGTATCGTCCATCGACAAGGTACGCCAACTGACAAGTTCAGACTGTTACCATCTCTAACACAGCTGGCAGGCCCCGAGCGTGGACCGCGATATCGAGAAGGGATGCATCCAGATGCCGCTAGATGCGAAGAACAACATAGCTTGGCAGTACCACGGTTATCCAGCTCTTTCGAAATGGATGGCATCCTCGAACGACTTCTTCCTGCTTCGGAGATTTTCTCCCTTGCAAGTTCGATGCTTGTTACATCTGCAGAACCAGATCGCGGTTAAAGGTAGACAACTCGACGAATGGGACAAATTTGCCATGTGCCAGGAACCTGAAAAGGGCAGTAGTGGCTGGATTGACGATGACCCCGAGACTCTTCCTGGTAATCCCAGGCCTCGGATCCTCCGTGAGCTCTTGCCAATGCTGAGAGAGTACAGTGAGTTTCTCCAGGCTCTGTCTGGTATTACTTCGAGATACTCTCAAACTGACGACTGAAGCAGATGAACTCGTCGCTTCTTTCTCAAAGCTGAAACAAATGCAGACGGCCACACCTCGCCAGACAAGAAACATTACCAACTGGTTCAAGAGCTACGGAGAAGACGCGATCGACCCGGAAGAGCAACACTACAAGGACTACCAGGGCGATCTCGTAGCCATGATCTCCAAGCCCCAGTACCCGCTCATCGCCCTTCTCCACCGCTCCAGGATCATCCGCCGCATGTTCAAGCTGAAGATCCGTAGCGACCGCATCGCCTCGGACTCGACAACATACACAAGCACCAGGGGGCTGGAAGTCTTGGCTGCGATGCTCTCTCTCACTGTCGGACTGTCGATGACGTTCGCTTCGATCTGGTGGCTCAATTTTGTCGACGACAAGGTCTACCGGCTGGCCATCATTACTGCATCGGGTGTCGTCATGTCTCTTATAACGTGGGCGGCTGCTGGCAATCGACCTTTTGAGATTTTAGCAACTTTCGCGGCGTACATGGCGGTGCTTATGATCTATCAGCAGATCGGATCGTGATCGAGTTGGGCGATGTTGGTGCAGGTGGGATGAGATGCAAGAGACTTCTGCGTTCCGTGTCCGACTCTCGTCCTGGATCTTGGACACAAGGAACGCTTTTCGCAACGGGACTGATGCCTGCGGTCTACATTCTGGGCTTGAACTTTTGCTTTGTACGATTGGAGATTGCAGCGTCAACATAGTGCTGCCGCACTTTACAACGGCAGGAACCCAATGCACTGGGTTTGTTGTATTCGGGAGCATGCATGGGTGCATAGCCAAAACAAAGAGATCGGATACCATCAACGAGTCCCGGAGACTGACCAGATGTTGAAGGCATACGACTGGTGATATTTTGTGTCATACAAGTGGAGAGCGACAATTCAAGACATCGAGATAAAGCGCAAAGACTTGCAAGAGATTCCCAGTTGACCGCCATTCTAGTGCTACAGAACTCATCGAACGGTCCTGAAAGAATAACCGATGCCAATGAGCGTATTGTCGGGATCTCTTTTTCATCCCCTCTCCCGGTTAACCAACACAGGCCAAAGTTACACTCTGATGCCATTGAGCTCAGTAAGGCTGATCTTCATAGCCTCGGCGTCTATGTCATACATGTCGGTGACTAAGCAGAGCGACAGAGCCTACGTCGCTACACTACGTTGGATATGTTGACGGACTCTGTCGTTGTTGAGCAAGACAATGTTGAAGGTTCGAAAGCCGTCCGGCATCACGCAATATGGGCTGGAAGCCGCTAACTATGGACCGCGTGACTTTGAGTAGTCGTTTCCGTGCGTGGAAGAATGCCTATTGCAGATTTATGGTGGGAAAATTTGGCCTGCTGCTATGCGTAACGTAGAGCTGGATGGGCAAAAAGAGAAATGCAAAAACATACAACAGGCGGGATTCCCAGATGGTCACCCACTCTAGTACTAGTCGCCCGGTTCAGTGCTTATGTATGGCAGAGCGGACGGGGTGCCTGGATCTCACTCCACACCTAACGCGCGACAGCCACCCAGGCGCACGTGATCCAGGAAAGCGAGTCGCGGGACGGGCGCGCAACCCGCATCTGGAAAAAGATAATCCCGGTTCCTCTGGTCACCAACAACTGGGAACTGGGAACCAGGATTCTGCTCTTTCAGTATGCCTAGAGTCATGCTCTTGACTTTATGATGATATATATCCAGGTGGGAAGAAACTTGCAAAATGCTCGAGCGAAGCGGGCCGAGCGGGAAGAAATGGGAAAAGTTACCAAAAAGAGAAAACGGACATCTAGTCGGAAGCGTAATGCCGACTTTACTCAGCATCGCAATACCTATTCCTACAAACGTCTATTCCGACTGCCCATGAAGGTCAACAAATCGCGAGGCTGAGCCTGCAAAATTACACAGTTCCCACCTATCCTGACGAAGGACAAGCGCTAGTGTATGAAGTCATCGTGCATGGTATGACAGCGCACATGCACAGCACGCCAACGTTGTGCGGCTGAAAGTGGGCGCGTGACTTTGTTGATAGCTGCCGGTCATGAGCGCATCTAGAGTGCAGTACCACGCATCCTCGAAGTAGAGGGAACACATTTAGCTTTATACAAAGAGCACTAATGTGAACTTGCGATGTCTGACCGATATGAGAATGATTCTGCTGACTGGTCGGGCTCGCTGCCTATGGACGGGAGTTCCAGTTACAGACGTGTCTTGGAAGATCGCAGCATCGGGTCTCATACGAAGCAGTCCTATCAACTTTCCGGTGGGCTTGATGAGCGCCCTGGATACTGCTATTCTACGACAAGCTCCAGAGCAGTGGATCCCCTCGCAGCTTCACAAGAGCACGCATATTCTGATATGGCTGATTCCGGACCACAGAGTCCCCGCAAGATAACAAACGATGCTGCCCCTTATGTCTTGAGGGCGGTCTCATCATCTCGCGTCAAAAGGGTTCAAAACCCCCCATTGATCGAAGAATTGCTACCGGATCCGGAGTCGATTGATGTCTCTCGTGCGATTCTACCAGCCATCAATGTACGAAGTTTTCGCTTGCCCTGCTAAGCAGTCGAACAGTGTTAATATAATTCTCGCAGCATGAGTACGCGCCTAACGCCAACGCTGTAAATTCGACTGTCCGCTCTGCTGAACACGGAGCGCAAGTTACCCACTCACTCTCAAAAAAATATTTGGCAGAAAGATGGGTGGCGGACAAGGGTCCCTCGCATTCAACGACGTGTAATCCCGCAGCAGGGATTTCACCGAGTCCAGGAACCAGGAGCAACATGCAAGCCAATATTGTTACAACTCTTGAACGCCAGGTCCTTCGCCTACAAGAAGAGTTGCGAGCGGTCACCGAAAAGAACAAGCAGCTGTCGGCCAAGTTGGCACAAGCATTTCCTGATTCAGCGTGGCCGACATTGCACCGCGTCTATTGTGGTCACAAGAGTACTAACGCCACATACATCGATACGCCCTGCCGGATGGAAGGCAGAGAGTTCTCGCATCTTGAGGGTCTCTGGATGGTGGATGAAGAAGGTTGGAAGAGCAGGAATTCGCACAAGCCTTTCGTCGTCTACGAGACATACGAATGCAACTGCCGTAACAGGTCTTCTGCCGGCGCTACGGATGTACCACCATCAGCCTTGCGCGAGGAGATTCGGGTCTTATCACAGCCGCTGTTGCAACTAATTGAACAGCAAACCAAAATGATCCCCGGGTTGCAAGCATACCTGGATAAAGGTTTACTCAAAGATAATCTTATCAGGCCTCCTTATGTCTTCTTTTACCACTTCGGCGTTGACATTCAAGAGTCAGCTCGAGTCCAAGATCACGAATCGTACGAAGACTTTCAACTGCTTTGGTGTTGCCTGGAGCAGCGCACACAAGACTTCCGCCAGACTATCTCGGCTTGCTTTGACAGCGGATATGTGGCAAACGAGCACATCCCTTGGCTTTTCAAGCCAGGAGACCTTTTGGTCGTCCGCTCAGAAGTTAGCACCGTGGTCAAGCAAGCCAAAATCATCGAAGTGCAGAATCTAGGCGATGAGAGTACCATTGGCATTCACGTCAGCTCGATCCGTTTCGACGGACGCTTTCGGCGCCGAGGAGAGCCAATGGCGTTCACGCTTAGGCATCAGCCCAAGCACAAGATCACAGATCTGGAAATCTACCCGTACCGCTACGCTTCGGCAGAGCTGAAGGCCGAGATGCTTCGGCTCGGCCGAGAATTCTTTGCATGCAGGAAATGGCGTTACGTTGCTCTCAATGATCCTGTAGGATCTGAAGAGCATGCGGTGTGTAAGATACCACTGGTGCGATTCGTTCCATGCTAATGGCCGCAAACAGCCCGACGTCAGATTTATGGTGGACGCGAATGCCTACAAGATGATTCATTCCAAAGATGGGGTCACCAATCACCAACAAGACGACTCAAACCTCATTCCAGAAGACTACATTGGTACCAACGAGGCGCTCCTTCTTCAATTGCCGAGAACAATAGAAGGATTCCATATGCACGAAAAGCGATGGAGTAAGTATGGCATCATGTGGAGCACGACGCACAGTCCCGAGAGGAAAATGCTGACCGGACAGTGAACCTTTCAATCAGCAGAATCAAGGACGTGACTTGGAACACGAAAGCGTTCGATCACCTTGTCATTGCACCCGAGACGAAAGAGCTCATCAGAGCGCTGGTACAGAACAAGATCGACTCAAAAGAGAGCATAGACTTTGTGCCGGGCAAAGGAACAGGACTGATAGTACTATTGCATGGGTATGAAGTTTGCTACTCTGGGGAGGCTCATGGCTGACAAGAATCTAGTGGGCCAGGAACAGGCAAAACACTAACCGCTGAAAGGTATGTAGTGAATTGGCGTGTGTACTACGTATTTTGACAAGTCTTCAGTGTAGCGGAGATTGCTCAGAGGCCCCTCTATCGAGTAACTTGTGGAGATGTGGGAACAGATCCCATAGAAGTCGAAGAGGTTAGTTTGCTTACGTTGTAGTGTGGCTCTACGTTCCTAATGTCGATCAGTACCTCGAGTCGGTCTTCCAGCTTGGGAGGAGATGGAAGTGTGGTGAGTACCAGATGCAGAGTGATTTGTGAGGTACAAAAGTTGAAACCCTGTCAGTCGTCCTGCTTGACGAAGCAGATGTGTTCCTTGAACAGCGAGAGTTACAGAACTTGAAACGCAACGCTCTAGTCTCCGGCAAGTACTGCTGTGTCACGATTTGGGCCACACATAGGCTAACAGCGGCAGTGTTCCTTCGCGTCCTTGAGTACTACGACGGTAACACGGTCCCCAAGATCGTACACATGGCCGGCGCTGACTTGAGCCAGGAATTCTCATACTAACCAGCAATCGCGTTGGGACTTTGGACGAAGCCTTCAGATCCCGCATCCAACTTGCCCTGCATTATCCCAACCTGGAAACTGAGCAACGGGAGAAGATATGGGAAGATTTCATCGAGCGGCTCCATTCCCTCCAGGAACAGATGGATTACGAGAAAATCCGGAACTCGATTCGCGATCTCGCTGCATATGCCACCAACGGTCGACAGATACGCAACATCATCAACACTGCAAGGCAGCTAGCTAGGCACAGGGGCGAACGTCTTTCGGTGGACCACTTCAAGGATGTCATGAAAGTCTCACGGGGCTTCGAAGAACATCTTCAATCACTCTACGAAAACGTCGATCCGGATGACTTCGCACATCAGTTGAGGTGGAGACCAAACGTGCCAGGGCCTAGTTCGTAGATGTATCAAATCCACCCGCGAGGTCTGACTATTGTTCGCTGCAACGAGTTGGCCTTTCGCTTTGCCTGTTTCTCTTTACTGAGCAAATCTCGCACGTCCAGAACATGATCGGTAAGATCGTTGTTGTTCCCCAAGTGAACACGTCCAACGCGAACATACAGGACTTTCAAATTGGTTGCAACGCATTGGCGTTGAATCAACTGTATTGCTCGCACGGCACCTTTGATCTTTGCCTGAGCTCCGGCGTTGTCTACTAGATTAAGGTCTATGACAAAACACACAGCCAACAAGGGTCTTATTGCTGAGGCCACGATCGATGCCCAGTGGTCTTCGGAAGTACCCGAAGCGGCATGCGTAGCGTTGAAGTCCTTTGTGATTGCTGCTGTCAATTGACCGGAGCTGATCTGGAGTAGTCGTTTGGCTATGGCAATCAAAATGTCGATGGGACGATGATCACCCGAAAGCCCTCTGCCGACTGGCTTGCTAATCCAAACGACCGGCAATTTCTGCGTTTGGAAAGCGTTAGCCACAAAGGCCGCCGCTGCAAATGCTTGGTCACGGTATGCCAAAGTTCCTAAGATGAGGAGGCTACTCGAGAGTGAATCACCAACCCAAGCGGCAAACTGCCGAAGGTTCCAAACGTTTGCGATGATGAATTGCTGCCGGCGTGCAAACATCAATTGTTGTCTGAGGTTTGTGACAGGGTCCAGTCGAGGGTCTACCGTGGCCGATTTGATCATGTCGGCGACGTGCAACTCGTGTATCCTCATCTTCATCTCTAAAAGCTCGCTCGTGGTCGCTTGGTGCAATTTTAGGATAATCGTTTTGGTCTTTCCATCGGCGTCCTTCAGTGCAGTTTGCTCGAGCTGCAACCTATCGAGCTGGCTGCTTATCTTGTGCAGTTCTTTGAGACCTAGTACGCTTCCAGACTTCTCCAGCTCGGTTGTACATTGCTCTATGGCTTTCACGGTCTCTTCGAATCGTACAGAATATGGTTTGATCAGCGCTTTCCAGATGTGCGTTAGCCGACTCTCTTCGTATAGTCGCAGCGTCTCGTTGAAATGTGTGACCAGCAACTTGGAGAGATCTTCCAGCGGACGTTGCACAAGAGGATCGGCGTACAGGCCTGCGATGAGCTCGACGCGCGGCAAAACGCTGGAAATCTTGACAAACGAGTTGAGCACTTCGTTCAAAAGCTCCTCGTGGTTAACAAAAACCTAAATATAATGATCAGAGATTGCCAGGGTGTCTGCGATTGGGTGACGAGATTACCATGAAGATCAGCTTTACAGTCCCCCAAGCTAGCGAAGTGTACTCAGGATGGTGTTGCGCAAGAACGTCCATGACCTTGGACAAGCGCAGGACAGCCCCAGAGAACTCCGTGAAGCGGGTCCGCATTTTGCTCTGTGATCGTGCAGCTTGCGCTTGTTGGGCGACTTGTACCTCTGCAAGCACATCGTACACGCCATGCGTGTTGTGTAAAACCTTATCGATGGGTTGCCGTCTTGTTTGTTGCTGTCTGTTGTGTTTAGATTGGAAGCACTTCACTGCCCGTTGAAATGCTGCTTGTAGAGGGGTCGACGCTGTCAAAGATGGGGCCATAATTCACTAGGAGGTCTATTGGTTTGTGATAGAGTGATTAAAAAACTTCAAGGACAACAGTAGAAATTCGAGGCCTGCGAGTAAGTGTGCTGTCGTTCTGCGTGCTTGTGTCCTTTCGTGATGCGTCGCAGGCAATAGTGGCGGAGTCGTTAAGCGCTGGCTTTGCAGCCTGGCTTCGCCACTCGCAGCATGATGATCAGCTGATACATCTGTCTGGCGGGATGGCTGAAGCCTCGCGAGGTACTTGTATGCCTCTTTTTTTTGCTTTTGTAGTACAACGTGACTTGCCGCGCTTGGTTGCTTCTCTTGCATTGAACACCACAATACTTTACGACACTGTCTGAACCCTACCTCACACGGGTCCGAAGTTCGAAGACGACAACCCCGAGCGTGTGCGCATTAACCCACGCCATCCGTACATACAACAATGACCGCCCAAATTCACAACAAGGCCCCGCAGACAGCTCGTCAAGGGAGACCTGATTGGGGCGATGACGGCCTTGGAGACCCTTCTCGACTTCTACCAAATGCCGAGATCCGTCTGGACATGCTGTCGAGCTGTACAAACCACACCATTTCCAAAGATGACGTGCAAGAGAAGGAGGCAAGAGAAGCCAGACTTTTACAACCGGCCTTGCGGACGCTTGGCTTTCGCAAAAGCAAACGAGCGCCTGGAAACACGATCGCTGCGACAGATGCATCCGCGTCGGAAACTGATGAGTCTGTGGAGCAGGATGAGCATAACCCCCCGGTGGACAGATCTTCAGGTGTTTCAGCCTTCATGTCCGCCTCTGGAATGGGTGCTGAGGACCAGTCCAGCGCATCGGAACGCAGGGTAGGAAACCATGCACTGCAAGATTACCAAATGCAATTGATGCTTCTCGAACAACAGAATAAGAAGCGACTGCTCATGGCACGGCAGGAACAAGATTCCATGTCGTCACATCCCGGCATACCTCCCGGAGCCAACGGTCAATCTGCTCCAGACGTTCCGCCTCAAGATAACCGTAAGCCGTCAAAACGCCAAATCAAAAGACGCGTGACTCCTCCTAGCTTTGATCCAACCCAAGGCATTCCGCCAAGCATGCATGACCAGAAGGTCATTGGTCCGAACGGCCAGATGGTGACTCATTCACACTCACAGTACGCTGATGTTCAATATCAACCAACTCAAGGGCAACAAACGATATTCGATCGGGCGGAGATGATGCCGGATAGCACCTTGCTTGAACATTGGCCAACGTCTGATGCATCTGACCGGAATCAGAAGTCATCAAATAGATCTTTTTCCAGAAGCACTCTGCTTACAACTCCGGATACGGTGCGTCGTAACGGCCCACTTGCGAGCCGTCAAACAGGAAGACTGACCTCTTTCGAGTTGCCGGTAATTGGTCCTCGGTCCAGGTGAGTCTCCTAGCGTTGACTGGTCTCGCGCGTCAATACCGCACTGCACTTCGCCAATAATAACGTTACTGACAAGCTGTCCAGATTTCCGTCGAACCAAAGCTATGACGTCGACCCAATGTACAGTGACCCTAATATGCTCCGCATGGATGCCCAACAACCAATCGGTCAAAGCGCTGCGACCCACAAACGAAGGTGTCTAGCGACGAGAAGAGTGAAAAAGGTGCGGGATCTGCGAAAATCGGACATCAGCGAGGCACAAGAACGACCGGGCAGGGGCAATCACTTCAGCGGCAGTGGCAATTTCGTAGACGACGAAGCCGTAAGTTTTCTTGCCGATGTTGACGCCCTGGACAACTTTGATTTCGACAGCTTCCTCAATACGGATGATGGAGGCATGGGGTTTGGCTTTCCTTCGTCTTGCGATCCGGAATAGAGCAGCGTTCGAAGCCTCAGACCGGGTTCACCGATTTCTAGTCCGCGAAGCATGCACAGCAGCACAGGATGCCCAGATGACAAGTCTTACTCGCAAGCACTGCACGTTCAGCTATTCCGGGCTGGACAAGCAGGAAGGCTCTAACTAAGGGAGCGAAGGAACTTTTTAACGCGGCCCAGAGACTCCGTGGTCTAATGCGTGTCTTTCTTTCAAAAATACTAAATGGCTTGAGCGCCGCCTTCTCGAGCACTGCCGTGTCGCGAGCTCAGAGATCGTAGATGACCAACAGTACATTCGTATACATGGCTCGATCAGCATCCTCGTCACTAGTTACTGCTCATGCGACGAATATGTCGCTAGAATGTTTATAATATCCGGTAGGGTAGAGCGAATATTCGTATGTCTTTAGGTAAATAAATGTCCCAGAATTACTCGCCAACGAAGTTCGATATAGGGAAAGCTCGATACTTAGCTTAGTTGTCACGGGCGGGTACCGGGAGTGCAGGTGGTGCGTAGGTATGGTAGCGGACGGATCGGATACAGAGCTACGCTCAGGATGCAAAGTGCGAAGTCAGGAGTAAGCCGAGTCCTCGGCTTACCTGCTAGGCTGATCAGTGTGCCTGAGGTGATCAGTGTGCCTAAGGCATACATCAGGAGCTGTCACGTTCTGACCGTGACATTAGTAGCGGGCATAGCAAGGGAATGTAGAGCTGCTTATCTTCTAGGAATGCGATTTTAGAAGCAATCTATAAGATCAGTACGTAGTTAACCTTATAATCTGAAAAACAGAATTTTAGATCCCGATTCATACGCGAAGTATTGTGGCTTTTTCAGCTTTAAGCAATTGTCTATATTACAATATTAGCAGAACTTAACTACAGCTAAGCAGATAATCGAGTACCCGTTTTCGTTAGGACATTATAACCTTGACATGATGCTAGACCTACTTAAGCCGGGATCGCTATTTGCAGTTATGAGCTTCTGTTGTTTGCTAAAATCAGGCTTGACTACCTGACCACGTAGGTATTTGTCGAGAGTCAAGATACTAGGAGCGGGTGCAACCAGTTGAGAACACACTAGGATCCTGTAACTGTGAACGACGGTAAGAATAGAGGATTTCGGACGGGGTGCCCAGTTTTCACTGACCTATAGTTGTATGTGCTTGAATTCATTTTTGCGTGCACATGATAGCGCTTGTGTGATGAGATTTACAGCCAGGGATAGCCTAGTCTGTTTGGTTACGTGCTATAGGGAACGTATCTCGATAAGGAACTACAATGACTTGTAGATCCGCCTGAATCGCAATGATCATATCTTGCTTCCAGGGCAGCCTACAAGGTATATTTACACTTGCGCCCCCTTCGAGCAAATCGCCCAAGAATATCTAGACCTGCGGACAACCTCATCCCCCCCCTAAGACTTCCATGTGCCTCTGGTTTTGCGCCATGTGGCACTGAAGTCCTCAGGTACCTTCTATGGCCGCCCACACCACGCCAGATGTGCGATATGGCTGGCGCAGTGATCATCGACTTTCTACAAACGATGACTGATTAGCAGAGATAATCGCTATTACGCCAGAGAGGCCGAGTAGGGATAAAATAGTGCACTAAGGAGCCTCGTAAGTCGCAGGATATCGCAGAGATGGTATCTCGATGCGCCCCGCTCGTGGTTATGATTGTCAGGCCACTCAAGCCGTTTATTCATCCCATTGGCTCGATCATGCCTTGGAAGACGAGAACCCTGCATATAGGCAACATCATGGACTGTGGCAGTAAGCTGTTGCCTAAACAGCTCAGCCTTGGGTCGACAACGAGGTTAGCTAGCCTCTTTCATCAAGATACCCTCGCACTGGTGTAAAGCAACCCACTCATGTCTACGACACTCTGACAACAAGTCTCTTATCTGACGCGGTATCAACACCATATTATCTTGAAGTTGTACGCTTATCAGGAACACCCACTCTGCCTGTGCAGGATCTACCGTCAAGGACAATCGCGTTGAAACATGACGATACTGGTCTTCAAACCAGGAGGACAGCTTGCGCAATGGCAGGTTGGCGTGGCAGGTGTGGTGACAACCCTCTCTAAATATGACCCCGATAAAGGAGCTTATGCTATACTATGTCCACTTTCCATATCGTATGCTATGTAAATCTTTTGAAGTACGTACAATCAACACCGATATACACGCGCCTAACCCATCCGCTAGGTAGCGAAAAAAAACCTCTTCCTACTAGGAACACGGTCAAAACCATAACACCTTCCAGATGTTCCATTTTTGCAAGTCTAATAATAATCGACAGTAACAGATTTCGGACGGGATAAGGAAAGTAAAGCGGCAGTCGCCGCCCTTCCCCTATCTGCGGCTCGACCCAGGTCGCGGGAATGCGCGTCTCAGGCTCAGCCTCGGTTCCTAATCCTGAATCCTGGATTCCGAATCCTTGAATTACTACTTGGAATCGCTAGTTCAAAGACATTCGCACAAGTTTGTGTCAGATGAAGCGCTCTAAATTTTTTATTTTGAAATGTTGTCGAGCCAGGTTCGAGCATCCCTTGGTCATGACTGATCAGGGCGCAGCAAAGGTAAATCAGGAATCAGAAAGCAAGGATCTAAGCGAGAACCAGAGAGCAAGAATTGGGGGATCATCAGAGGCAAGCTGGATACAGTTATCGCTCATCTTTAGCGAACTTTATGGTTCATCAGATCAAATCTTTGTGTGTAGTTCAAATGAGGTATATCTGAGGCATACATATAAGTTACTCACTTCAGGATCCTAAGTCTGGAACTGCAGATTCGAAATTCGTTTTGGAAATAATGTTGCGAGTACATATCTCTAGTTTGACCTCATGGGCATGAACCAGGACTTCGACACCCGGGGCGGCTCATCAAGAGCACATCATCTGGGATCCTGGAACTACAAACAAAGGTGAGATTGGCGTATTTCGGACGGGATGCCCAGTTCTCACTGACCTATGGTCGTATGTGCTTAGGTTTAGGCAAAATACAATTATACAGTAGCTACGTTACTTATATCAGGTTTGGACAATAGGGAAGCATTACAACATCTCATGGAGGTGATTCGTAACAAAGACATCCGCTCTCCGTAGCCCGCAGACTCAAGTCGTAAAGGGATTGAACTCAACCCCTAAAGCGTCAGCATCAGCCTTGAGCTTCTTGTTCTTCTTCGTCAGGTGCCACTTCATACCCGCGGCTACGGCAATACCCAGGCATGCAAAAACGATCTGGAGGATCATGGCCATGGTGTAGCGTGGCTGGTGGCTGTCGGGGAAGAAGTACGGCGACCAGACGTTGCCAAGATGGCCGAAAATGTTCACCATCGCTCCGGAAGCAGCACGCTTTTCCGGTGTCTGGC
>Ga0265780_10006560_pt1 | contig 14405 bp, 13 predicted proteins | sample P1T30metagenome_FD_192432 | JGI IMG/M metagenome (GOLD analysis project Ga0265780, IMG submission 192432) | Plant litter microbial communities from East Loma Ridge, Irvine, California - P1 T30 | ecosystem: Environmental > Terrestrial > Plant litter > Unclassified | place: USA: California... | reverse complement strand
TATCGCCCATTATTTGCAACATAGCCGATGATTTGGCCAATTCCTTAAATTTTTGCAACGATGCAGCATCCAGCAGTTTATCCAGCCGTTCGGTACTGTCTTTCACCATGGCATATTGCATTACGGCCATGGGGTTTATTTTGCCAAAATCAAGTTCAAAATATACTTGCTTGGTTTGTGCCAGTTTAGCCAAAACAGGTTCAGGAAGTTTGTACATGGAGGTATCATACATATGTATGGTACCGTACAGGTAAGTGGGCTGTTTAATGTTTTTGCCGGTTATTTGCCAAAGTAGCCCGTTAGTTTGAGCCTGTGTTGTATTATTAAATATCAAGTTAAAGCCCAACAGGGCCAGGCAAATAAGACTGAGTTTTTTCATTAGTGGGCGCGAATAATTAACCGGTTATATGACTTTAGAAGATTAAAGCGTTTAGTTGTTACAAAGTAGATAAAATTTGCAAACCTTGACCAACAAACAATAGTTTTATTACTTTTGAATGTAATGTTCACCCTTACTAACCATACGCTCGAAAAACTGGAAAACTTATTAAAGTGTGCCGGCTACAAGGTGCGTTATGAAAAAGGTAACTTTAAAACAGGGGCCTGCTTGCTGCTAAATAGTCGCATGATTGTGGTTAACAAGTTTTCTAATTTGGAAAGCAAGATCCAGTCTATTTCCGAACTCATCAGGCAGTTAGAGGTAGACCCTAAGTTGCTCGACGATAAACAGCTGATATTTTTACAATCTATTAAACAAACCGAACTGCAGCTGTGACCATTACTTTTTTAGGAACCGGAACATCGCAGGGCGTACCCGTTATTGGCTGTGATTGTGAGGTATGTACCTCTACCGATAAGCACGACAAGCGCCTGCGCACCTCTGTTTTAGTAGAAACCGATGGAAAGGTAATTGTAATTGATACCGGTCCAGATTTTAGGTACCAGATGCTGCGCGCCGGTGTAAAGCACCTGGATGCAGTAGTATTTACCCACGAGCATAAAGACCATACGGCAGGTTTAGACGATATCCGGGCGTTTAATTTTATACAGCAGTCGCCTATGGATATTTACGCGGTGCCCCGTGTGCAGGAATCCTTAAAGCGTGAGTTCTCCTACATTTTTGTCGAATATAAGTACCCCGGTATTCCGCAACTCAACATGCATACCATAGGTTTAGAGCCCTTCAACATAGGCCCAGTAAAGTTAACGCCTATAGAAGTAATGCATTACCGCTTGCCGGTATTAGGCTTCCGTATTAAGGATTTTACCTTCATAACCGATGCTAAAACCATAGCACCTGCCGAGGTAGAAAAGATAAAAGGCACGAAAGTGCTGGTTATCAACGCCCTGCAAAAGGAACCTCACATTTCGCATTTTACGTTAGACGAAGCCATTGCTTTTGCTCAAAAGATAGGTGCCCAAACTACCTATTTAACGCATATAAGCCACCGCCTGGGCAAACATGCCGATGTATCAGCAGAACTGCCAGCAGGTATAAAGTTGGCGTTTGATGGCTTGAAGATAGCATTGTAATCGCTTTTCTTATTCCCAATAATTCTTGATACAAAATAAAATTAAAAGCAGGAATATCTAACTTGCAGTATCTACACTTATGGAAAACGCAGATGTACTCATTGTTGGAGCGGGTGCTGCCGGTTTAATGGCCGCTTACACGCTAACCAGGGCTGGCAAGAAAGTTACCGTGCTCGAAGCTTGCAACCGTACAGGCGGGCGCATACGCACCTTAGATAATACTTTGTTTTTTGACCATGCCGAATTGGGTGCCGAATTTGTTCACGGCGATTTACCTGTTACTTTAGGTTTACTTAACGAGGCAGGCATTGCCTATTACCCTGCGGGCGGCGATATGTGGCAGTACAGCAACGGTACATTCGCCAAAAATGCCGTGATGATGGAAGGCTGGCCACTGCTCATGAAGAAACTCAATGCGCTGAAAGAAGATCTTACTTTAGACGATTTCCTGGAGCAGAATTTCACCGAGGTACATTTCGACGAATTGAAAGCTTCGGTAAGAAAGTATGCTGCCGGGTACGACACCGGCGATCCATCGCGAATGAGTGCTTTATCCTTACGGCGCGAATGGCAAAACGATGATGAAGATGCACAACACCGCATTGAGGGTGGCTATTGTACATTGGTACAGTACCTCGCCAATGCCGTTAAACAGGGTGGAGGACTGGTTTATTTAAATGCCCCGGTAACACAACTAGCATGGCAAAATGGCTATGTGAAAGCTACAGTAGCCGACGGCGAAGCTTACGAAGCTTCCAAAGTTATCTTCGCCATACCGTTAGGGGTGTGGCAGGCGCCGGCTACCGCCAAAGGCAAAATTAATTTCGAGCCGCCTATTGCGCCGCAAATGCAGGCTTTACAGCAAATGGGTTTTGGCGCCATTATTAAAGTTCTGTTACAGTTTGATGAGGTGTTTTGGGAAGATGACATCACCGAAGAACTGGCAGGCCATAGTTTAAAAGGTATGGGTTTCCTGTTTTCTGAAGAGGCTATTCCCACCTGGTGGACTCAAGCCCCTAAGCATTCGCCACTGTTAACAGGTTGGTTTGGTGGCCCGCCTGCCAAAGACTGGGCAGATAAACCGGCAGAAGAAGTTTTGCAACATTCGCTTCAATCGCTCAGTAATGTTTTTAACCGCAGTACCGACTGGCTAAAAGAGCACCTGGTAGCCTCCCATGTGGCCAACTGGACCGCAGACCCTTACATCTACGGCTCGTATGCTTACGATACTATTGATACCGTAAACTCTTTAGCCTTGCTCAATCAATCGGTAGAACAAACGCTTTACTTTGCCGGCGAGTTTATGTATCAGGGTCCTGCTATGGGCACTGTAGAAGCAGCTTTAACCAGTGGTAAAAATATAGCCGACACACTTTTTAAATAGGTATTTAGTTCAATTTTAAGGACTAACTACGACTAAAATTAGAAATATATGTAAGTTATTACTTAGTTTGTCATTGCAACGTCTGAGGCAGGCAACATTCCCTTTACAAAAGCATTTAAACGCGTTATGCATTTGTATTTTTTACAATAGAAGTTACATTTGCTTCTGTCTATCGTAATTTTCTTTCCTAATGATTAAAAGAATACTAATCTTCCTTTTTTTAGGCAGCGTTTTTTCATTACATATATTATCCGCTCAGGCTCAGGAAACAAAGGTGCTTAGTATGAAGGAGGCGGTGCAAATTGGTATTGAAAACTATCCTGCCATACAGGCTAAAAGAAATCAGCTCAATTCGTCAAAATCTTATTTAAAAGAAACCCGTACCGAGTATTTACCCGATCTTAATTTTTCGGCACAAAATGCTTACGGTACCATCAATGGGCAAAATGGTCCGCTAATAGGCTACCGTGGATTGGCAGTGTCATCATCAGGTCCGGCGTTGAACCATCAAAGCTGGAATGCTGCCTTTGGAGCCTTATATTTAACCAACGTTAACTGGGACTTTTTTGCCTTTGGCCGTGCTACCGAACGTGTTAAAGTTCAAAAGCGCGTAGTAGACCGTGACGAGGCCGATTTGGGGCAACAGCAATTTCAGCATAAAATAAGGGTGGCTGCGGCTTACCTTAACGTATTGGCCGGCCAGCGCCTGGTTAAAGTGCAGCAAGATAATTTGAACCGTACGCTCGAAATTAGGCGTGTGGTAGTGGCGCGTGTAAAAAATGGCTTAAACCCCGGTGTCGATTCTTCTTTCGCCAATACCGAAGTATCTAACGCTAAAATACAGTTAACCAATGCCCGCCAAAACGAGCAGGAGCAGGTAAATCAATTATCGCAATACCTTGGTTATGATACCCCGCCTGCCGATTTTATTTTAGATAGCACCTTTGTGGTTAAAAGCCCTAATATGCCTAACCCGCCTTCGCGGCTTAAACCCGAAGATCATCCTGTTTTGCAGTTTTACAAAGGCCGCATACAGGTAAGCGACGAGCAGGCGCGCTATCAAAAAACATTTGCCTTACCTACATTTTCATTTGTGGGTACTTTTCAGGGTAGGGGGTCGGGCTTTACGCTGGCACCAGCTATTAACACACCCGTAGCTTATACCAGCAGTTACGTTGATGGTGTAAACCCCACCCGCTTCAATTATTTGGTAGGCATTGCCACCAGTTGGAACTTAAGCAGTTTGTTTCGTACCAAGTACCAGGTACAATCGCAAAAGTTTATATCGCTGCAATACCAGGATGAATATAACCTGGTTAACCAGCAGTTTAAAAACCAGCAGGTACTTGCCGAAACCCGCATTAGCAACGCACTCCTAAATGCGGAGGAAGCACCGGTGCAAATTAAATCGGCAAATGATGCTTACGTGCAAAAAATAACCCTGTATAGAAACGGACTGGCTACCATAACCGATTTTACACAGGCCCTGTTTGCACTTTACCGCGCCGAAACCAACAATTACATAGCCTACAACAATGTATGGCAAGCCCTGCTGTTCAAAGCTGCCTCCACCGGCGATTTTGACATTTTCATCAATAACTTTTAAGCTACTCATCTGCTGAAACATATTTAAATGGGACTCATAAAATTTGCACTCCGTAAACCCATCACCATCCTGGTTTTTGTAGCCGGTTTGTTTTTCTTCGGGCTAAGCGCCATCCGCAGTATCAAGATCGATATTTTCCCCGATTTGAACCTGCCGGTTATCTACGTTTCGCACCCTTATGGTGGTTACACCCCTAACCAAATGGAATCATATTTTGGTAAGCAATACGTTAACTTACTGCTCTACGTATCGGGTGTTAAAAGTATCGAAACACGCAACATACAGGGCTTAACCCTTATTAAGCTTTCCTTTTACGAGGGTACCAACATGGCACAGGCTGCAGCAGAGGTATCGGGCTATACTAACCGGGCGCAAGCCATCTTTCCGCCCGGTACACAGCCACCGTTCATCTTAAGGTTCGATGCTTCTACGCTGCCTGTAGGTCAGCTGGTATTAACCAGCCCTACACGTAGCAATAACGAGTTGTTAGATCTGGCCAACGTATATGTACGTTCGTCTTTTACTTCGGTACCGGGCCTGGTATCGCCTGCACCATTCGGAGGTAACACCCGTACGGTATTGATCAAGGTAGACCCAAGCTTGCTGCGCTCACATAACCTTACGCCCGATCAGATAGTGACCGCCATTCGCGAAAACAACCTGAACTCGCCGGCCGGTAACGTACGCATAGGCGACTTAAACTATTTAACACCTGCCAATACCTCCATCAAAAAAGTGCAGGAGTTTGGCGATATTCCGTTATACCGCAATGGCATACAAACCGTGTTTTTGCACGATGTTGCCACGGTAGAAGATGGCGCCGATATTACCAGCAGTTATGCACTGGTTAACGGCAAACGCTCTGTTTACCTGCCCATCACCAAATCGGCCGATGCCTCTACCTGGGAAGTGGTGCAAAATCTGAAGAAAGCCATTCCTCGTTTCCAAAGTTTACTGCCCGAGGATGTAAAGCTGTCTTACGTTTTCGATCAGTCTACCTATGTAATTAACGCCGTAAAAAGTTTGGCCGAAGAGGGTGCCATTGGTGCCGTGCTTACCGGTTTAATGGTGCTATTGTTTTTGGGCGATAAACGCGGTGCTTTGATCGTTATCCTCACCATACCTACCTGTATCGTTTCGGGTATCTTATTCTTGTCGCTGTTTCATCAAACCATCAATATCATGACGCTGAGCGGGCTATCGCTGGCTATAGGTATCCTGGTAGATGAATCCACAGTAACTATTGAAAACATACACCAGCACTTTGCCATGGGCAAGCCCAAGGCCCTGGCCATTTGGGATGCTTGTAAGGAAATAGCTTTTCCTAAGTTGCTTATCCTGTTCTGTATTTTGGCGGTGTTTGCACCGGCCTTTACCATGAAGGGTATTCCGGGTGCATTGTTCTTGCCCTTGGCCCTGGCCATTGGTTTCTCCATGATCACGTCGTACCTGTTATCGCAAACCTTTGTGCCTATTTTGGCCAACTGGATCATGAAAAACGAACATGAAAAGAAAGACTTCGCCCGTGATGATGACCATGATTTGAAAGAGGAATCGGCCCGCCATGCGTTAGAAGATCATGGTGCTGAGGAAACCCGCTTCGACAAGTTTCGCCACCGCTTTATGGGTTGGATGGATAACATGCTGCCCAAACGTAAATGGATAGTGGGCATTTACCTCGTAGCTGCTATTGGACTGGCCTTGTTGCTGTTTACTACTATAGGCCGCGATGTATTGCCCAAGGTAGATTCGGGCACGTTCCAGGTAAGGCTGCGTTCGCCTGATGGAACACGTTTAGAGCGTACTGAAGCAGTTACTGTTAATGCCCTTAAAATATTGGGCAAACTGGTAGGGAAGGATAAGATAGCCGTTACCTCCTCTTTTGTAGGTACGCACCCTTCGCAATTTTCTACCAGTCCTATATACTTATTCATGGCTGGCCCGCAAGAGTCGGTTATACAGGCTGCTTTAACCGAGGAGTATGATGGTAGTCTTGACGACTTGAAAGAAAGCTTCAGGCGCGAGATAACAAAGGCTATGCCCAACGTTAAAGTATCGTTTGAACCTATAGACCTTACCGATAAAATATTAAGCCAGGGATCGCCCACTCCGGTAGAAATTGCCATTTCGAGCAAGAACAAAAAGCAGAATGTAATTTATGCTTATAAGATTTTACGCAAGCTGAATGAGATCAAATACATGCGCGATGTGCAGATCGGTCAATCGTTCAAGTATCCATCCATCAATATTAATATTGACAGGGTACGGGCAGCGCAATTAGGTGTTCCTGTGGGTGATATTTCGCGTTCGTTGACGGCTTCTACCTCGTCATCGCGCTTTACCGAAAAGAACGTATGGCTGGATGAAAAAGTAGGTTTGAGCTACAACGTACAAGTGCAGGTGCCCGAGTACCAGATGTCGAGCCTGAATGATATTAAAGAGATACCGGTAATGGCCAACCAGCGCAGGCCGGTGCTAAGCGATGTAGCCAGTATTAAAATGGATACCACCTATGGCGAAAATGACAACATAGGCGCTATCCCAACCATATCGGTTACGGCTAACTTGCATAAAAAAGATTTGGGTACTGCCACCGATGATGTAAAAGAAGTGATTAAATCTTTAGGCGAATTGCCCCGCGGTTTAACCATTGAGCCCCGCGGACTGAGCGAAACGCTTGATGACACCTTGGGAAGTTTACAAAGCGGATTGTTAATAGCCATTATTGTGATATTCTTAATGCTGGCGGCTAATTTTCAATCGTTTAAGGTATCTTTAGTGGTGTTATCTACTGTGCCTGCTGTAATTTTAGGATCGTTACTGTTGGTAAGGCTTACCGGGGCAACGCTTAACCTGCAATCGTACATGGGTATGATCATGGCGGTAGGGGTGGCTATATCCAACTCGGTATTGTTAATTACCAACGCCGAAGAACTGCGGATGGTTAATGGCGATGCGCTGAAATCTGCACGCGAATCGGTTGCTTTACGTTTACGGCCTATCATGATGACCAGTTTAGCAATGATCGTAGGTATGATTCCTATGGCATCGGGCCTGGGCGAAGGTGGCGATCAAACTTCGCCACTGGGCCGTGCGGTAATAGGCGGCTTATTCTTCTCTACTTTTGCATCGTTGTTAATTTTGCCACTGGTTTTTGCCTGGGTGCAGGGGAAAACTACCACGCAATCTGTATCCTTAGATCCGGAGGATGAAGAAAGCAAATACTTCGTGCCGTTGCACCATGTTAAGAGTGCGGAGTAATAAGTGCGGGGAGCGTAGAAAGAGAGATATATTTTAAAGAGTAAAGTATCGGGATGACACCTGATCAAAATATAAAGACAACTATTGAATAGTTAATAAGATGAAAGATCTGAAAAGTAATATTACTGCTGCTGTATCATTAATAGGTTTAACGGGATTATTAACCTTAAGCGCCTGCCATTCGGACGATAAGGAAAAAGCCGATCAGCAACGTGCGCAGCAAGAGCAAACAGATATTGAGGTGCCGCCTGTAGAGACTTTTGGTTTAGAGAAAAGCAAACTGGTATCTACCCTGCAAATACCCGGAGAGCTAACACCTTACCAGCAGGTAAGCCTATATGCCAAGATAAACAGTTATGTAAAGAACTATTTGGTTGATGTAGGTTCGGAAGTCCGCAAGGGTCAGCTTATGATTGTTTTGGAAGCACCTGAAATTAACTCCCAACTGGCATCGGCCCGGGCACGCATTAAGCAGCAGGAAGCTATTTACCTGGCCAGTAACGCCACTTATGGTCGTCTTTTTAATACGGCTAAAACGCCGGGTACCATTGCCCAAAATGATATAGAGCAGGCTGATGCCCGCCGCAAAGCCGATATGGCTAACATTGATGCTGCCAAAGCTTCTTACCAGGAGGTAAGCTCTAACCTGCAGTACCTGCAAATACGTGCGCCGTTTGATGGCGTAGTAAGCGAGCGTAACGCCAGCATGGGTGCCTATGTTGGTCCGGGTGGTAAGGGGTCTGATCTGCCTTTATTTGTGGTGCAGCAGCAAAAGAAATTACGTTTGGTAATTTCGGTACCTGAGTTAAGCACAGGTTCGTTAAGTAACCAGGAAGAGGTGGGTTTTACAGTTAGAGCAATACCTAACCAGCAGTTTACTGCAAAAATTAAACGCTCTGCCGGTGCACTGGATGCCAAACTGCGTTCAGAACGTTTAGAAATGGACGTAGAGAACCCTAAAAAGGTTTTGTTGCCGGGTATGTATGCCGAAGTAAATGTTCCCCTTAAATCGCACGACAGTACTTTCGTTATCCCTAAAACGGCGTTGGTGCAATCAACCGAAAAAGTGTTTGTAGTACGTGTAGATCAAAACCACCGTGCACAATGGATTGATGTGCAAAAAGGTATACAAAGCAAAGATGTAGTAGAAGTTTACAGCAAAGACCTGCACTTAGGCGATAAGTTGGTTAAAGTAGCCACCGATGAAATACGCGACGGCCAGCCGGTAAACGATAAGCCTGTTAAAAAGGGAGAGAAAGAAGATACCAAGGATTAATACCTATTGACAATTATAGGAAGGCTATTTGCATTGCAGGTAGCCTTTTTTGTTTGATCGATGTTTTAGTAATTTCGTTAAATGCTTGCAAAGCCGGAGAGTTTAAGCACGAGGTTACAACCTCTTATGGTTTATTGTAATGCATGTACAAGGTCATTACCTGTTGTATCAACGCGCTCAGCACAATTTGAAAGTATAATTACCAGCAGTTTCTTATCGGCGTTAAACGCCATATAACTGCTGCTTCCATAGGTTTGGCCATTGTGGAAATTGTAGGTTACACCGCCCAGGTTAACCAGGTGCCAGGCCAGGGCTACTTTATTTTGTTTATCAAAAGTAAGCTGCTGGGTTAGCTGCATGGCTTTAGCCAGTTTGCCTTTACCTAACTCCATTTGTGCTTTGCCATACAACAATAAATCATGCATGTTTGATTTTAATCCACCATGTGCGGCAAGGTCGCCAAAAGTCCATAAGGGCGTTGATTCGCCTTTGGCGTTATATACTGCCGGAACCATCAAAGCTGCCATTTGTGCACTTGGCTCAACGGCTGTATTTTTCAAATTCAGCGATTTGCATATAATGGTATTTACCATTTGGTCATAAGTTAAACCACTTACACTTTCCAGTATAGCGCCTAATAATGCAACTGCCAGGTTGGAATAAGCATAGCTTTCGCCGGGAGGAGTATTTAGTTTACATGTTTTTAAGTAGCTGTATACGGTCTGTTTATTGAATTTCTTGTATGGATTTAATGCCTCAAAACCGGGCTGCTTGCAAAGTTGTCAGGCAAACTTGATAAGCCTGAGGTGTGGTTACTTAAATTTAATAAGGTAATGTTTTGTAGGGCCGCATTAGCAACTACCGAATCGGGCAGGTATTTAATAATGGGGTCGGTTAGTTTTACCTTACCCTCATTAACATACCAGGCCAGCAAAGTTGATGTAAAAGTTTTTGTAATGGAGCCAATTTCAAAAATGGTGTTTTCGTTAGGGAGCTGGCCGTTTCCTTTAGCTGTTTCACCGTAATGGTATGTGCTTAGCTGGCCATTTTTAATAATGCCTATGCTTAAGGCTACCGTGTTTTTTTGCTGTATATACTGCCTGGCTATTGCATCAACCTGTTTATCCTGAACAGATGCCATTGCGTTGGAGGTAGCTACAGGAGATTCTTTCTTTAATACCACAGTGCTTTGGTAAGGCTGAAACAGGAACAGGTCAATCTTATTTTCCTTATCCAAATTTAAGTATAGCTGTAAACTTAACTGAGTAAAATCAATCTTATACTTGCAGGTATTATCGGCATAAGTAATTAATGACGAATGCTGTATCTTCCCGGCCCTGAATATTTGCTGTTCTAAAAATGTTTGCAGTGCCTGGCTGGTGAGGTTGCTTCTCAGATTGTTTCCTGTAAGGGCAAAAATTGCAGCAGCATCTTTGGCATTTATATGCTGTTTAAGCAAGGTAAAAACCGAATCGATCTTTACCTTTTGCATTTCTTGTGCTTGGGTAAACAGGGGTATACATGTTAATATGACCATGCTAAGAGTTAATGCGGATAACCAGTACTTTGTCATGGTTAAACTTAACGTAATATTAGCAGGTAATTAACTTATTACACAGTAATTTTTAGGATGATTACAGCTTATCTAATCCATCTGCCAGTACCCTGGCTTCAATGGTGCCAATAATATTGCCGTTCATGTAAAAGCTAATGGCATTTTTGGTTTTCTGGATCTGTAACCTGCCTTTAAACAGGTGATCATCGCCACCGTAAACAAAGTCGAGCAGTGGGTTCAGGCTTTCCTTGCGGCATACCAGTTCTTTACCCAATTGCTTTACAATTAGCCTTACGCGGCTGGGTTTTTCTTTCTCAGGCTCAATTTTTAGTATGTAGTCGTGCAGTAACCTGAATTCCATAAGGTGTGTTGTTTAATTTTGTCCGGCCAGTAAATAAAGTACAGCCATGCGTACAGCAACCCCGTTTTCTACCTGGTCTAAAATAATAGATTGTTTGCTGTCGGCCACATCGCTGGTAATCTCTACACCACGGTTAATGGGGCCAGGGTGCATAATAATGATCTCTTTATCCAGGCTGTCCAGTATTTGTTTATTGAGTCCAAACAGCATGGTATACTCGCGAAGTGAAGGAAAGTATTTAATATCCTGACGCTCTAGCTGAATGCGCAACATATTGGCTACGTCGCACCAGTTTAATGCTTTTCTCAAGTCATGTTCCACCTTTACGCCTAACGAACCAATGTATTTAGGGATAAGCGTAGTTGGGCCGCAAACCATCACCTCAGCCCCTAATTGTTTAAGGCATAAGATATTGGATAAGGCCACGCGCGAGTGCAAAACATCGCCCACGATAACTACTTTTTTACCGGCTACATCGCCCAGCTTTTCGCGGATAGAAAAGGCATCTAACAGTGCCTGGGTAGGGTGCTCATGCGCACCATCACCGGCGTTAACAATTTGAGCTTTTACATGCTTTGATAAGAAAACTCCTGCACCGGCATAGGGATGGCGCATTACCACCATATCTACCTTCATGGCCAAAATATTGTTCACCGTATCAATAAGGGTTTCACCTTTACTAACTGAGGATGAAGATGCCGCAAAGTTTAATGTATCGGCAGAAAGTCGGCGCTCGGCCAGCTCAAAAGATAAGCGTGTGCGGGTAGAGTTTTCAAAAAATATATTGGCAATGGTAACATCACGCAAAGACGGTACTTTTTTAATAGGCCGGTTAATTACCGCTTTAAAGGTATCGGCTGTTTCAAAAATCAGCTCAATATCTTTCGGGTTTAAATCTTTAATGCCTAATAAGTGTCGTGTGCTTAATCCTGCCATTATGTTTATTTAGGAGTTAGGATGTTTAATGTAATTACGTGATTTTAATTCTTCAACTTCCGGTTCAGACAGCTTCCGATAGCAATACTATCTTGTCTTCGCCATCGGTTTCTTTCCAGCTAACTACTACTTTTTGCGATGCAATGGAATCTACCTCAATGCCGGTATAATTGGCCGTAACGGGTATATGACGTGAGTAACGCCGATCTACCAGGGTAAGCAATTCTACTTTTGCCGGTCGGCCAAAGGCCAGCATAGCATCCATAGCGGCACGTATGGTGCGGCCGGTCCACAGCACATCATCCATCAAAATAATGTTCTTACCTTCAATAATAAAATCTATACGGGTTTGATTTGGAACCAGGGGAGTTTCGCGACGGCGAAAATCATCGCGATAAAAGGTAATGTCTAAATCGCCCTGTAATACGGGTTTACCTAAAATTTTTCCGAGTTCTTCGGCCACACGCCGGGCCAGGTAAATACCCCGGGGCTGTATACCAATCAGTATAGCGTTAGAAAAGTCGTTATGATTTTCAATTAACTGTCGGCAAAGACGCTGTATGGTTATTTGAAATTTAGGACCATCAAGCAACGTCAGGTTTTGCATCGTTCAGTAGATTTGCGCAAAGGTATAAATTTTAGCCGTTCTTGTAAGCAGATAAATGAACTTATACCAGCACTGTAAGGGGTAAATGAGCACAACAATCCACAACGCCCAAAAAGTACGTTTGAAAATACTTAGAAAAATATTGAATTGTAAGTATAAAAAAAGCGCTTAACATTTGTTAAGCGCTTTTTTTATCTATGCTGCAGATTTATGAATAACCAGCGGTTCGTGGTTCCATTCGGGATTGTACCCTTTTAGGCGGCCAATGGTAGCCAATAGTTTAAATACCGCTTTTTTGATCAGGGTCCATCTGCCGGCAACAACATAATGGTCTCCATAATGGTCAAGCATTACCGCCAGGCGCAACAGGGTAGGGGCGTCCTCAGTATCGTTGTGACGGGCTTGCGCCCAGGCACAGGTAGATTCATATAAGGCATCCATGTTCATGGCAGGTCTAATTTCGGTAATAAGCGTCAACGGTTCTTTTTTACTGGCATTCCACCATTGGTGCGAATCGCCGGGTTTAATTACCAGCATTTCTCCAGCAGTATAACGCACTTTTTTACCATTTACTACAGCTATCATACTGCCCGATTCTACATTAATGATTTCTGTTTGAGCCGGGTGTTTATGAGCAAAGCCACTGCTTTGGTTGCTTCCAACGTCGGCAATGCATTTCATCTTAACATATTCACCATTAGTGTCTTGTGCTGTACGCAAAAAAATGAATGTTTTTTTGGTCAGTGGGTTGTATAGTTGGTAGCCAGTGCGTAACATATGTTTTTGTAAAAGTTTTATATAACGGTATATAGCCTGTAATAAGATAAGTTCTAAACTCTATTACGTAAATAAAAAAAATTTGATACACATATTATAGAAAAAAACACAAAAAAAGCCCTGTGCGTTGAAACACAGGGCTTTAAAAGAGAATTATTTAATGTTACTTAGTGTCGTCGTTAGACTTACGTGCTTTGTTTTCTGCACCTTCCATTTGCTCTTTTAATTGAGCAAGTACGCTAAGATCACCAAGGGTTGATTTCTCAACAGATTCTTTTACTTTTTTCACCGCGCTTGTAGCAGCTTTCGCTTCTTTCTTACGGTTTTCAAAGTCTTGAACTCTTGCTTCAGAGCGTAGGTCTTCCCAAATACGTGAGTGAGAAATAACGATACGTTTGTTGTCTTTACCAAACTCAATGATTTTAAATTCGGCAGTTTCTTCAGCTTTTAAAGATTTACCGTCTTCTTTCACTAAGTGTTTGGTTGGCGCAAAGCCTTCAACACCGTAAGGTAATGCTACAACAGCACCTTTATCGGTAACTTTCAATACAGTACCTTCATGAACTGAATCTACAGTGAAGATAGTTTCGAAAGTATCCCAAGGGTTTTCTTCCAGTTGTTTGTGGCCTAGGCTCAGTTTGCGGTTATCAACATCAAGTTCTAAAACAACCACGTCTAATTTTTCGCCTACTTTAGTAAACTCGTTAGGGTGGTTAACTTTTTTAGACCATGAAAGGTCAGAGATGTGAATTAAACCATCAATACCATCTTCCAGTTCAACAAACACACCAAAGTTGGTCATGTTTTTAACGGTAGCAATGTGCTGAGTGCCTACGGCGTAACGTTCAGCAGCATTCTGCCATGGATCAGGAGTTAATTGTTTAATACCTAAGCTCATTTTGCGCTCTTCGCGGTCTAAAGTTAAAACCTGAGCTTCAACTTCGTCACCAACTTTCAGGAATTCCTGAGGATTGCGCAGGTTTTGTGACCATGACATTTCTGATACGTGGATCAAACCTTCAACACCAGGGGTGATTTCAAGGAATGCGCCGTAATCTGCCACGGTAACAATTTTACCTTTAACATGTGAGCCTATTTGGATGTTTTCA
>Ga0265780_10006559_pt1 | contig 14413 bp, 14 predicted proteins | sample P1T30metagenome_FD_192432 | JGI IMG/M metagenome (GOLD analysis project Ga0265780, IMG submission 192432) | Plant litter microbial communities from East Loma Ridge, Irvine, California - P1 T30 | ecosystem: Environmental > Terrestrial > Plant litter > Unclassified | place: USA: California... | reverse complement strand
CGTCTCATGATGCAACTCATACAATTTTCTGTGGATGTCATGTCGGCCATCTAGCACTGGTAACACTCCTTTGTGATAGGGGCACTTCAGTTGGTCCTCGAGAAGTTCCGCGAAAACATTGTTCGGCTCAAACCCCGTGTACCGCTTGATCTTGCGTCTCATGTCCCAGGGCAGCGAGGCGAGTATGCTTTTCGGTCCAGGGCCAATTTCTAGCACGGATATGGCAAGGCGGGAGTCGAATAAGGGAGCAAGTACGGATGTGAGGGTCGGTGTGATGAAGGCGCCCTGTATCTGATCATTGGGTGACTCGATGAAGTTGCCGAAACCGTCGGCGTATTTTTGATCCGACAGTGATAGCTTTGATGAAGGGTCGATGTGCGCTGATGCGTATTTCAGAGCTTGCTCTAAGGCGTTGAGACTAGCCATATTGATGAGGAGATGGACTGAAGGTATGCGAGAGGAGAAGGTGGACGAAATTCGTGAGATTAGAGCTGCTTAAATATTTCAAGAGAGAGCAACATCCCTGAGCAAGCGGATGTAAGTCGTTTTCAGCTTGACGCAAATCTTTCTCAATACCACAGGAAAGCACTTGCAGAATGATCAGGAACAACTGTTTGCCCTATGGCACGATCTAGCCGCTCAATAGCAAGCTGTTCCAAAACCGCAGGCCCTCACAGCTTGGCTATGAAGTCGCGTATGTGCTCGCTTGCACTGGTCTGAACCTCCGCGACCGAAGTGGACATGTCCCAAACCCGATTGCTGGCGTTTTCGCCACCGGTTCCGGCAGGCCTCAAGCCCACTGCAACTTCCAAGATTCTCTGCGCTCCGGTCGAGTCTTGGACGGCGTCTGCGCTCCAGGCGATGTGCTCATCCGGCCGTACAAGCACCAAGTCTCGCTGCCAAACCTTTCGCGCGTGACGTTCGCCTGAGATGCCGAGATGCTTGACTGGAATGCGGAGAGCATTTGCGGCATCAAGGAGCAATCGCATGGAGCAGTCATCGATGTTATCGATAAACGATAAACGATACCAAAGTCCACTCCCTGCCAAAATGATCGAAGATCGCAGACCCGTCTGAAAGAAAGACGTGTGGTGCTCGATTACCTGGCCATGTAGACGGTACGTAGTTGTACTCTTGCCACACTGGCTTCGACCCTGATCTAGGCGTTTGCAGAATCTCTGATTCGTATATGTAGCCCATTTCGATGCCGTTGTGTTTGTGTTCACCATCATTTTTCTGGTAGTATTCATGGACCTTTTGCCGAAGAGCAATACCAGCCTCAGTTGGTTGGTCCATGACATGGGGATTGACCCCTTGCAACATCTGCGAAATAGATGTGTGTACTTTGGTGTGCGCTTTCGAGTGCTGCATGACACGCTCAGCGACTGGGATCCGCTCTGGGTCGTACGATCGCAACAGTCCGGCACCACTGTACTGCATGGTTGCTGCAAGTTTTCAACCCAAATTATAGGCGTCTGCTATTCCTGTGTTCATCCCGTATCCGCCAGTCGGGACGTTCTGGTGCGCAGCATCCCCGGCAAGGAAGACGCGCTGTCCAGGGCTGGTCCACGTTTGGGCAACAGCAATGTTAGGACGCCATACGGAACGTACCAGTATCTCGTCGATTTTGATCTCGTACTTTCCCTTGAGGCCATCGAGTACGGTATAGACGGCTTCTTTCAGACCCAATTTTTGAGGCGTCTATATCGAGTGGAAGGCTGTAATGAATTGTCCATTGGTCCACCTCATCTTGTGCGATGAGCGCACCACTATAGCTTCCAGGCTCGCGCACAAAGGATATGTGTCAAAAGTAACCTTGAGAATGCAAGCGTGTCAAGTCTTTGGACCTGAAGTGGACGAGAAGTACTCGTCCCCGTCTGATGTGGGCTTGACATTAGCCAAAGATAAATGCAGTAGACAAGAGGGGAATCACTTACAAAGGTCCGCCGTCCATCTCAATTCCAAGAGACCTCCGCACCTTGCTAGATGCACCATCACATCCGACGATATAATCTGACAAGATTTCCGTGGTTGCGCCTGTTTTTGAGCACGAAGCAACAGTCTTGACTCTACCACCACGTTCCTCAACACTCTCAACCTTCCACCCAAACCTTGCATCAATCATCTCATTCTTCACACACAGCTCTTTCATCCACGCTTCGAACGTGATCAGCGATATCCGCTGCCAAGCTTCGCGAGGTTGTGAGCCGTCATTCCTGGCCCTGATTTGTTCTCGATATTCATTGACACTGGGTAGTGGCCATTTCGTGAGTGCCTCCTCATTCCCAAGACCAGGGGATATGAACACGGTGAACGGGTAATGTGACCGAACGCCTCTTGCTCGCGATTCGTCTGCTAAACCCAATCGCCGGAACATTTCCATGGTGCTCGGGTTGGTCAAATCCACTTTGGGCCATCTTGTTGTCGTTTCGTTTCGCTCTAACAACACAGATTAGACGTTACGAAACGCTTGATTATGTCTTCGGGGTCAAAGTCCACGCCAATTGGATTCTTAGAAAACTCGGGCGATTCCATGTATTTGGTGGCGTCATTTGGGTCTTTGAAATTATTCGTCTGAGTCTCGATTTCGTTGCCATCAGGATCTTTGTAGTACATCGACGTGGTTGCTCCATAATTCACACACCAGATTGGTAAGATGCTATTCTGCTTGCGCTGGCAATAAGCAAGCAATAGCTCTGAAAGCGAGTTGAATGAAAAGGCAATGTGCTCTAGTCCACAGCTGCTGCAAACTTTTGGTTTTATTTTGGGGATTTGCACAAAGGCTATGCGATGATGCTCATCGTCGTATGTCAGGAAGGCGAGCATCTTGCTTTCGTGAACGACTCTACCACCAAGGAATGTGCAGTAGAAGTCGACCATGGCTTTCATGTTGTTAGTTCGCAGGACGATATGTGCGAGCTTGCTGGGAGGCTTCACTGCCATTCCAGGATTATCAAAATCGATTCCCATCGCGTGAGCTGTATGTGGTGCAAAGGACGTGAAAGAGAGATGTCAAATTATCGACACAATTAATCTAATTGCAGCGAGGTCGATTCTCGAGCGATGTAGATGAGTGGGGCCGCAATTGTAGTGTATGCTTAACGGCTCGGACCGATTAACTTCAAGACAGATGATTGATGACGAAAACAATTGCGGTCGTCAGCGATAGGAAACCTAGGAACGTCGTGATTTGCAACTTTACTGAATTCGGCTAGCAAGCGCAGCAGAACATCCCTATCGGACGCTATTATTCAAGTAATACCGCCGCTCTAAGCTTTTGATCAACTGAGTGGGCTTTTAGGGTTCGCGCATCAGTTCCTCCGTTCCTATCAGCATGCGATACGGCCGCCTTAAAAGCACAGCACCAAGAATCAAAGTGATTTACAATGCTTCATACCTCGGCAAATGGTGTACTCCGCAATTCGATCATCCTCCGGCACAGGCTTCCTGCGTCAAGCATCACCAATAGATACGGGCTCATACTTTCAAGTAGCTCCAGGAGGATAAACATACATCCGTCGCTAACGCAAGTTCATGTCCTCAGATGCATAATTCTGCCCAGAAGGCTTGAAGCCTCAGCGCTCTAGAAAGGTACTATTGAGTTTTCATCACTAGTATCAGATTATCAGATTATGTGCTGGCATGTCTCTAGGTGCAATCCTAATAAACCACAACACTAAGACGGTAAACACATTTGGTCGTACACACTACGTCTTGACACATCTGAGCTGATCGAGATGAAACCAGAAGACGCGGATTGCTGGGACAGGTCAGAACGGATAGCGTCTTCATTGTCGAAGAGCTACAACAGCATTATCCGAAACTTGTAGGTGCCTTCTCTTGGTTCATAGCTCGCATAGCTGACATCAATCCTCGCTTTGACGTGGCTAAGACTTGGATCAATATGTCTGAGGCCAAAGAGAGGCAAGTTAGGGAGGAAATGAGCTTGTGGTCGTCTATGTACATGCTAGGCGGACATAATTCTTTTATAATTAGCAGTGGCCCTGAGCGTGAGACATCGGGCTGCCCGAAATTATGTGATTTGACACCTGTCTGTCAATGCGTTTCGTCCCATGGGCATCTCGCATTGTTTCCTGCAACGGAAGACATTAAAAAGCTACCTCCGAGTCACCTTGACCTCAATATCAACCTGCTTATGGAACCAGCGGTTGAGCGTAGTCCACTTGCGGTCATGAGTCATCTCAAGATTGAAATGACGAAGGATCTCAGGCACAAGTGTGTGCAACTCAACCAACGAGATCTAAAAAAGTCAGTTACGAGCAGTACAAAATTGTGGTAGGGAAAGGCCCTTACGTTCTTGCCGATGCACATTCTGGTTCCCGCTCCAAAGATGAGCATGTTCCGATCCATTGCCTTCCACTCTTCCGTGCTCACAAGCCATCTCTCCGGCCGATAAACGTCCGAGTCCTGCCCGAATACAGTCTTGTCGTAGTGCACGACTGCGGGGTTCATTCCAATACGGTATCCTGCTGGGATATACTTGCCGGCGAGCTCGATGCCGCCTTGTGGCGAGTGTCGTTGCATACTCAGACCAACGCTGGGATGCACGCGAAAGGCTTCTTTGATGCACGCGGAGATGTACGGAAGTTTGTTGGTTGTCTCGGAGTATTTGATGGGTGAGCTCAACAAGCCTTCTTTATCAGCGGCATCGATCTCGGCGTGCGCTTTGGCAAGAGCGTTAGGATGGCGCATGAGGTGGTAAAAGACTGAGCGGAAGGCAACTGCGGTCGTGTCGGAGCCGGCGAACCTGTGTGTCGAATGAGTAATTGCTTCTTAAGCGACTGGGATGAGCTTACATGGCAACATAAGCTTCAAGCGTAGCTTCTCTGTCGCTGAAGTTCACCTTTTCGCCCTTCTCGCGGACGATCTCGAAGAGCTGCTGCAACATGTCGTGGCGGGCTGGATCACCATCTTCGATGCTTTTCTTGCGAGTGCTGGCAGCTTCGACGGCCGCTTTACGGATGCCATCAATCGCTTTTATGGCCTTTAGCGCGGCCGGTATGAAGATAGCAGAGCTCATGATCAGAGGTCGTACATACGACGTTGCGACCGCGGAGATGCATAGCACTGGCATCAATTGGTCTAGAGACGCGATGAAGGCGCCATGATCCTCGCTTTTCTCCAGAAACCCAAACATTTTACCAAAGAAAACTTCGCCGATCACATCGAAGGCATACCTATGTCAGGTCAGTCAATACTGTCGACCTTGAGATGATATTGAGCTTACATTTGTAGCCATGTACCCAAATTGATGGGTTCATTGCGGTCAGCATGTTCTCCCAAACGCTCGATGAACAGTGCAGAGACATTGTTAATGTAGTTTTCGCTTTTCAAGACGTTGCTCAGTGTATAGACCGGGTTGACTATTCGGCGATAAGCGCTATGCACCTTCTCATCAGTCTCGGCAAAGGTATCCTTCTGTTTGCTAATCGTGCCTCCTCCCCAGACTGAGTAGAAGTCCGTCTTGGTCAGCGGTGCTTGGTTCCTGTATATCTTCGGAAGCGCCGAAAGCTCTGCAGTAGAGACCTCATTTGGAGCGATGCGAATGATTGGGCCATATCGATCATGTAGACGTCGCTGGACATCATGCATATCGCCGACGTAGATGCGATACATGTACCATCCCCGGGAGATGGAAGCCAAGAAGGGTCCTGGAACGGACGCAAGTGGATGCAGTGTATTTGCATATGCTACCCACAGTGTCCAATACAAAGCAATGGTCGACGGAAGCACGACCAAGAGCCATGTTGACAGCGGAAGTGCTGGGATAATTTCTGAGAGACCCGTCATATCGGTAGAGGATACGTGGTGGACGTGGGAACGAACAAAAAGAGTTCGAGTTGGTTCTAATAATCTTCCTTGCGAAAGTCGATACGTGATCAACGGACAAGTCTTCCCACCAGAGGTAGCTGCAGCTTAGTCGGCCCTCTTTAGTGGATCCCTACCGCGGAGTAGCCAGAACGAGGGCGGAAAACGAGTAGCCGACGAAAGGATAGAGAGACACCATGATGAGATTCAGTACTTGTGAACCGAAATAGAATCAGATCTGATTGGCAACGGTCGACCCGTTTTTCGGCTACTATGCCTAATCTCTCGATCCGACCGCACAATTTGACATGATTGAAGACACTTTTCTTCTCTAACTTCTCCGACTTTTCGATCAAGTTGCAAGATAGGTTAAAGATCCCGACAATTCGGTACGATTATTTGCCGTCCCGCCTTGCTTCCAAAACCGGCAAAGTCTGCGCCACGGGGCTTGCAAAGACGGCAATTGGGACGTCCTCCCCACGGCGCACCGTCCCGAACAAGTGAACTGGTCTCGTTTTAGAAACACCTTCAGCTCATGCTCATGCATGTTTGTGAAACAGTCTTCTGGTAAATCGGCCCAGCTCGTCGTACCACTCGACTCTTGTGAGCACGCGACGGAGGTAACACTGGCCCATGTGAGAACGTTATCAACTACCGTACCGTGCCTACCCATGTACTCTGCGGGAGACGTTGAGTGCATCGGGTATGGCTTGTGGGCAGCAAAATCGTTGAGGGGAACCCCTATTCTGCCCCTGCGTCCAGCACGCGTTTCATAGGCCCGGGAAGCTTAGTGCGGAGAAACCCCGGGCGCTGACACCTGCACATGCAGACGTTTGTGATGGTAAAATTGGGGACCTGCCGATTGTTGAGCCACACGACACGTAAGATCAAGGTGAATATCATTTGCGCAGGGTGCTTGCTGCTCAGAATTAACGTTGTAGGCCTGAATCCTACTTCATGCGCCGCAATTTTTGGAGCCTGTTTTCCTTGTGTACCTAGAGAAAGGCCTGACGGGAGTATTGGCGGAATTGCAAAATCGTGGGTCTCGAAATGGCGTTGCTCGCTTCGCGTGGCATGTTTGCCTCAAACCACGCCGACTTACTAAAACGGTATCGAAATAGAACGCCAACGTTGTTGGTTGTGGAACGAATGAGCTGAGCGGCTCCATAACCCCGAAGTCGCGAATGAAGCGATAGCGATGGCGGGTACGAGAGCCACCGCAAGAGTGTTTGGTTTTTTTTATTGGGAAACCGCCTGAGCCCACTCATGCAACGGAGCAGCCAGAAACACATCCATGGGTGGAGTCGAGGACTTCAGAAAAGTGGGGAGGCAAATATTTGGAAACAACAGGCTACAGCTCTACGTCTCCCATAAACTGATCAACAACCAACATCGAAAGTGGAAAAGCAACAGGAAATAATATACGGATCCATGCAGCCTGATTAAAAAAACGGTCGAACCACTGGGTATCTACCCGGACGGGTCAGCTGCCGTACCGCTCGCCTCGGCGCGGGATGCCTGTCCGGGAAGTGATCTTACGTGCCGGTGTTACTTCGCTATTTGTCGGAGAATCAGGGAGGTATGCAGGCGTCGCTCTGACCTTTCTGGCCAGCCATGTTGGTTGAATGTACAGGGTAAGGATTCAGATTTGCTGATCACCTACAGTCAAAGCGAAATGTCGGCGCCGCGACAGATCGAATTTTACTCATGCGAAAAGGGCCCCAATGCTGCTTGTTGGGGCCTTGATGACGATTTATAACTATTGCCTATTGACTTGAGGCGTCTCTTCTTACAACCACATTTGCCCTGCCAGTACCAGGCCTGGAATTTCCGTAGGAAGTATCGACCTCTGATCATGAAGTTCCTAAAGTCAGTAGGCTCGGCCTGCGCGATATTCGCGATTTTTTCTCATTCAACTTTTGCACAAGAAATGCCATCATGTGCGGTAAACATCAACTCATCCATTAGAGAACTTCACATGCTAATCTACGAACTTAGACTGAGTGCCTTACATCGAGCCTCAAGGCTCAAGATACGTGTAGCGCCACGGATATTGCCTGTATCTGCACATCGCCACCCCTCCTTGCCACAATACAAGGCTGCGTATTGTCATCATGTACTTTAATCGAGGCGCTGAGTAAGTCCATAAAGCAGAAGCCCAGATACTTGAACTGACTATCACAGGTGCCCAGAACAGTACACAAACAATGTGTGGCGCGCCAGTCCGTGACATCACACAAATCACGCCCATTGTATCTGGCGTGTCCGGCGGATTCGCCATCCTCGGCGTCGCAATTCGCTGCATGGCTACCAAAGGCACTTTCGCACTCGATGACATTTTTGCTGTCTCAGCGCTGATCATGGCTCTACCTATGGGGATCCTGGAATTCTTCATGTCGTCGGATGGGTTTGGCAAAGACATCTGGACGATCCCCCCAGCGAAGATATATCGCATAGTGCAGGTAAGTACGGCCAACCCGTATTCTAGCAGCCATTGAGTCCCTTAGTTCACATGGCTCACCGAGATTTTTTACTTCATGGCCGTCGCATTGACTAAAATGTCATTCCTATGCTTCTGTCTTCGTGTCTTTCCCCGGCAAGAATTGCGCAGTACGTTATACACACTTCTCGCTGTGTCGGCAGCATACGCAATCGCATTCACGCTTGCCTGCGTATTCAATTGTACGCCAGTTACATACATCTGGGAAAGTTGGGACGGCGAGCATACTGGCAAATGCATCAACTTCCACGTCTTCGCCTGGGCGCACGCAGGTATTAACATTGCGCTCGACGCAATTATCATTGGCGTTCCGATACCAGAATTGTTGCGCCTATCCATGAGTGGGAAGAAGAAGATACAGGTTGTGTTGATGTTCAGCGTGGGTGCTTTGTAAGTCTTAACCGTGCCAACCTTAGTGAAGCCAAGCTAACAAAGCCATTTCAAGCACGACGATTATATCCATCGTTCGTCTTCAGTCTCTCGTACAATTCTCTTCCTCGACGAACCCGACATTCGACAATGTGCCGACGGCCTACTGGTCCGTACTTGAAGCCTTTGTCGGAATATTTTGCGTTTGCATGCCGGCTATGCGACGTTTCCTTGGATACGTTGCGCCGGTTTGTTTTGGCTCAACAAAAGAGGATTCAAACTATGAGCGGTATGACAAGCCGAACAGGTTCTGGGCGGCTGTGCCGAGAAGCTCGCGATCGCGGTCGGGTTTTGATAGTACGGGAATCACGAAGACCGTAGATACGCAGGTGGAAAGCCAGAGTAAGGGTGAGGATGAAGTCGAACTTGTGACACTCCAGGGAAAAGAGGAGCGAAGCGGCTGATTGAGTGAGCCTGTCGAAAGCTATAAGCTTAGCCTCGAAACGACAATTCATGAAATCGAAACGATGACGTGAGCGATCAATCGTCTCCACGTATGCAATTTGCGTTCCTACTAATGCAGGTAGGCACCTACCAATACAGCATCAAAATACTATATAATCAAGAACTTATCATCAGCATCCCTTGGTGTTTTTTTGAATGCTCACTATGATGTTCATGTGGCCCCCACCTCTCCATGCACAGCCACCATCCGTAAGCAGTCTACATCCCCAGCCCTGCACCTCAACGAGGTATTGCGTTGCCATAGACCAATTTATACCCAATCTAGTACCACCGAGTGCTCAAAGCTTCCAGAGATACATTGAGATAAATCGGAAGGAAAAGCCCTTGAGATTAAGAGCCGGTTCGATGAAGAACAACAGCCGCGCAAATCCCACGCTTACGAATACCTGAGAATGACTGAGGGCTTGCATCTGCACGAAAGGCATTCCAATCTGCAAGCCTAGCAGGAACAAGATGGAGTCTGATAGGTGCGCTCCCGCAGAGTCGGGGCCAAAACGACATTGATTGGGGCTGTGGCCACCCCGCCTCAGCTAACTTAAGCCATCGGCAGTACAGAGGTGCAGCAAGATCCTCGCTGGCTCAGGAGATCGTTGCGGAGACGCTCATGCACCGTGACCCTACATTTTCAGCTGCTCTTCCAAATCCTTGAATTTGCGACGACCGATCTCTCATTCAGTAGAAGTGTCCACAGTAAAGAGGCGATCCAGCATGCGGCTCCTCAACACTTTCTCTCTCCTTCTCGAAGATTTCGTCGAGAATGCTCCGCCATACGCTATCTTGTCGCACACAAGGTACGTCAAGAGTACTCACCAAACATTCTACGATCGTTAATGTGGAGAAGGGGAGCAGAGGAGGTGCTGTTCAAAGATATGGAAAACGGATCAGCGCACTTGAAGTAGGGTTATAAAAAAGTCGTCGGGTGTTGCGAGCTTGCTGCTTCGGAAGGGTATGAGTACTGCTGGGTAGACACTTCTTGCATCGGTGCGAGGCCCTCGATCATGTCCGTTAAGCTCCAGCTAACGGAATAGAACAACTCCTCTTCAGCTGAACTTTCGGGGGCAATCAATTCGATGTATGCATATTAAGAACACTCGAGAGTATGCTATGTATACCTTGATGAAGAAATTGAGGGATTGGAGGTCACACAAGAGGATCTCCGGAAGGCCCGCTGGACGTATCGTGGATGGTAAGCATATGAGACCTGACATTGTCACTCCTTCACTAATGTTAACGCTTATACTATAGGACATTACGAGAATTGATCGCTCCGGCTGTCGTCAATTTTTGCGATAGGCACTGGCAGTTTCGCGGAACGCGAGAAACTATAGCCATGGCACTGCATAAAGTGACAGGCATTGATATAATTATTTTGAACCGGTCCCAATCAACAAAACTCGGACTCCGGAGGTACAGCATTGCCCAGCGGATGTCTTGGGCTGCAAACAGAGCGACGACACGAAAAGAAGACTTGGCCTATTGTCTCTTTGGAATCTTCGGTGTCCACCTCGCGCCACTGTACGGAGAAGGCCCTCGGCGGGCATTTGAGCGACTCCAACAAGAAATCATAAAAGATACCACGGACCTCTCTTTCCTCGCTTGGGACGTCGAGAGCGATCTTCAAGACCCCCAGCTTTCTCCTGTTACGAGTATGGGATGGAGCGCCCTGGCGATAGCCCCGAAGAACTTTAAGAGCGGACCTGAAATTTGGAACGATCGTGCCAACCCTCTGGAACCATTCTACACGACAAATAAGGGCCTTTGTCTTACTCTACCACTTGTTCGACATCCGTCCGGCGATTTCGTCGCTGCCCTAACAGATTGCTACATGGCTACCCCTGGAATGACACCTGTTGGCATCTTCATCCGCCTCTATAATCCCAAGGATAACTTCTATTACCGCTCTCATATGCAGGCTATCTGCGCTGTGACACCTGCTATGTTGGAACAAGCCAGAGTAGAAACTTTCTATCTTGCCAGCCGGGACGTCCTTGCTGTGCGCGGTCTAAGACGTCGTGGATACAATTAAGCTTAAGTAGCCAAAGGCTATCGATTATCTTCCATGCATCTCTATTAGAACCTACGAGACTGTGAGCAACACTGCATGTCGGAGTCTGAACTGCTAAAACGCACACCTGATAATGACTATAGATGAATACTTTCTCGGTGTCCATTGCGCAGAGTTACAGATAGCACTAGTGCAAGATACTGATTCCTTGGCTGAACGCTGGGCAGTTACGTTTTGAGCACATATAGATACCTTTGGCACTGCTCACCACTCAAGCACTTGGATCACACCCAGTACCATACCAATTGATGCAGCAAGAATATAAGTAGAGGGCTGCCATGTCCGCAGCGGAGAACCGTCGTTTATGAGACAAAGGCGAGTGTAGGAAGCGGAAGATGGGAGACAGCGGGCGTTTGCTCGTTCCACTTGTTACCGTCGTCGACCACGTCTCGCCATTTCAAACTGCTCTACTAAGAATCCATGGCCACAGCGTCTACGATAACCACGGATCCCAGCCCTACGATCTAACTACACCCTCCACATCCGCACGCCCCACAGGTCCCTCCTGAGCACACCCCAAACTGCCAATCACATTGCGACCCTATCGAGCACCTCAACCACGGTCCATTCTCATTCCCCACCGTAAGCCAGCACCAATTCCCTGCTGACCCGCACTTTCTCCAGCACGAGCCGTCTTTGCATCCAAATTCCTCGCTCCCGTACCAGCACTTCTGTGCGCCCCTGCCAAAGATGTTGGCGGCTGCAACCTCCACGCTAGGATTATGTCCGCGCTTACCACTTCGATCGCTACCAGAGTCTTTCTCGACAAAGTCTGGGGAGAAATTAGGGTCGTGAGAGAGAGGGTGTTCGGCGCAGTGGCGGACTTCGCTCTCGGGAAAGCCTTCAGGGACGTCGAGGACGCCGAGGGCGCCGCATTCTTCGACAAGGGCTGCGCGGTAGACGGGGTTGTTGCGGTCACTGTGGTGCGTTAGTAGGAGTGATGTGGGAGAGGAGGATAGAAGACTTCCAGTTGTTTCGAAGGAGCAGAAACGGCGGACACCGAGTTCAGGACATTTAGGAAAATGTAGAGCTTCGCGCTCGGGCCGATGTTAAGCTTCATGTTAGAAGCTGTCATGTGTGTCAGTGTCGGCGACGCTAAGGCACTGTGATAGACTCCAGCAAACTAAATGGAGGACAAAGGGTTTGCATACGCTGAATCTCCCCCAGAACGGACGATATGAAGACGGTATGAGGCAAGAAGAGAAACTGTGTAAACAGCACATGTATTGTTTCTGGCACTCAAACTCGGGGATGCAGCCAAGTTTATACCCCAAATCACACGATAGATGCCTGACCGGACCGTCGCGCAGCACTACGCCGTAGTAATCTGTTGAGACACCTAGAGATACTGGTGGTGTGGTCTAAATGTCGCTACATAGCCCTAAGCTAACATGCGACATGGTGTGGGCGTACGAACGCCAGCGCATTGAGTGGGTGGCGGCGATGGAGTGCCACAACCTACCATCTGCGAGCAAGCTCAATCACGCCTCATGGAAAGGTGGAGATACAAGGGCCTCAGGCAGGACACCATGAAAGTAATTCTGTACCAATCACGTTGAAATGTGAGGGAGTCAGTGTACCCCTTGTTGTGCTTCTACCCACACAGCAACTTTTTAGACAGGTACCATAACCAAAAGCTATCTGATATATAAGTCCTTCAGATCATTCTATGTGGCGAGATCGTGTAGAATTTCCAGGCTTCAGGCTCGACCACTGCCTAGTAGAGACCTGAGGATTGTTCCTAGCTTATACCTGAACGACCTGAGACGCAAAAATGATGTGTCAACTGACTGGAGGTTAGTCAGTCATTATCGGTCAGTCAATCACGATGATGATAGAAACTCGCAAAATCCCCGCAGGCAAGCTTGAGAAACACGACTTTCACTGTGATGTGGTACTATCTAACGATGCGGCAACGGTGTAGACTGCCCTCGGGCGAGATTTTCTCGCTTAATCTTCTCCAAGCCTAGCAGAACTAATCAGCTGTCAGATTAACACACCGTAACTTCCGGGCTTGTCACGTTCCTTGTATTCCTCGCGTCTTCCCTCCTAGGATCTGAACACAACGCAATCTCCAGTTAACCGCAGATTGAGCGGTAGTACCAATGAGTAGCACTGATTGTTGCCGTGCGATTCATTTGTCAAGCATTTCAAAGGACACTATGGCGAGACAAAACGTATCCTTAGTTCGATTCTGATAGAAAGGTGGACAGTCTTCGCTGATGATTACTGTAACTCACAGTAGAACTTACCTGAAGCGCCGTGTCGGAGACTTTTTGGGTTACGTTTCCAATTCCCGGATATGGACACATTCAAAGTACATTAGGGCGCAGGTGGGGTCTGCTAGGATTGTGGTGTCATTAAGTCGTCACTAGAAGTCCTGTCTTTATCGCTTCGAATATTGATATGATACATGCAAGGTTTTGAGAGTGAGATGAGTCAGAGGTAGAGATAGACTCCTTATTGAGATGATTGTTTGTATCTGAGGTTAGGACACAAGCAGGATCTTGATATGCAGTCACATCTTGATATGTAATTAAAATCTATTCATAGATTGGCTTGTACTTATAAATCTCTTGGAAAGACTCGGATAAGGCCCTAGAGGGTAAGTGTTCGACTATTTCAGCTGCACTCTAGATACGCAGATGCAGCTTCTTAACGAGATTAAGATAGCCGATCTACACGCTTTTATAAACCTTGTTGACATTGCTGCTCCTGCTGGCCATAGTGTTGTTGTTTTTCCTCAAAGATAGCAGCTACTCTCCCTTTGCTTTGAAGGCTTGCATACTAAGAACTTGATTGCATGTCGAGACAGATTGCATGCTAACCTTGAAACTTCAAAGTGGGCGTATCCCCTCTGAGTTTGAATCCTATTATAACATCATCTTGTCACCACGAGGAATGCTCATCAAAGACCCGCCTGGCGCGCTGATCTTGATTCGTGTAGATACCAGCATGCTACTGACGCGTCTGATTGTTGTCCTCATGAGTTTCGTAGAGCAGATACATGATATATTACCGATTGTCTCAAGGCTCGACATGAGAAAGCCAATCCGATATGATCTAATCGAAATTTCGCCACAGTTCATTTGCTGCCATCTTATTCCACCCAACACAGCAAGACC
>Ga0265780_10006557_pt1 | contig 14417 bp, 19 predicted proteins | sample P1T30metagenome_FD_192432 | JGI IMG/M metagenome (GOLD analysis project Ga0265780, IMG submission 192432) | Plant litter microbial communities from East Loma Ridge, Irvine, California - P1 T30 | ecosystem: Environmental > Terrestrial > Plant litter > Unclassified | place: USA: California... | reverse complement strand
TGGGATTTAGCGTCGTCTCAAGCATGTAGGTCGAGGTGAAGGTTTGCACTCACGGTTCAGTTGGTGGCGGTACAGATGCTCTGCGCGCGAATAGCTCTTCCCACAGCCCTCGTGCGGGCACTCAAACTTCTTGTCGAGGCCCTTCCGACTTCGCCGCCTCTTCCTACTGCCGCCCACGCCCTCCTCGTCGCCTTCGCCGTCATCGCTGCGGTCGCGGCGGCGTCCACGTCCTTCACCGCTGTCGGGCGACGCAGGCGTGGGCGGCTCTGGTTGGCCGGCGCCCGTCTCCATCTTCTCGGGGAATTGTGTCTGTATCTTGCTCAGGTCCGACGCGTGCCCTGCGTGCATAGAGAGTATTTGCGCCGTCATCGCCAGCGGGCAGGTGTGTCAGATGTCGTGCGTTGCTAGGGCGCGTGTCTGGGGTCGGGTGTGATGGTGGCGGGGGAGGCTCGCGTGCGCAGTCGGTCGCCCGTTGGCTGGTGTGCCGGTGTTACTTAGTCAAGGAATCTGTGAGGCGCCTCGGGGGTGGGCGGGCATGCTTCTTGAATCACGACTTGGGACGGAGGCAGACAGATCAGACGGGGGGTTGGAAGGCTGGCAGGTAGGAAGGGGAAGTGCGCGGGTGGTAGGCGGGCAGGCACAGCAGATCAGGTACTAGCAGCTAGAGTCTTGGTGGTCGCGATGCAGCACACGCGGTCAAGTGGTGCAGTGGATACTCGACGGCTAGAGGTAGAGGGGTGCAGCCTCCGTGCAAATCGCCCAGCGCCAGAACCCTGTCCGATGACTTGCAGCGGGGGCTCAGTCGGTAGTGCTGCTGGCCGAGCGAGTGGTCGTGCGACTGTGGAGAGGCGAGCCCTGAGCGTCGTGGGCGTGGGCGTGGGGAAGCTTGAGATGCTCCGTCGTGGGAGAAGACGATCGGACGCGGGTAGCCCACTGGATAGCAGAGGTAGGCCACGCTTGGACAGGAAAAGGTTTGGCAATGCGCCGGGGTCTCGTCTGCAGTTGATCCTCCGCAGTAGCCGCGATAACAGCCCAAACCGTTCCGGATGGATAAAGTCACAGTCCTGCCTCGTGCCCGCCGCAAACCTGAACAGATGAGGGGTAGTCTCTCGCTGAAAGACCGGCGGATGGCGACGAGCGACGAAGATGCAATCAAACCCGTCTTCTCCAGGATAGAGGCGCATGCAATGCGAGGCCCAGCACGCACTCGACCAAGCACCGACCTGCAGCATCCAGTACGAAGTACCGTAGTAAAATGTGGAGAAGCGTGGGGGTTCATCCAACCTCATCAAGTCGTCACGATTTCTCGTAAATGCACACAAACCCGCATCTCTATGGCTGCATCTCCTTCGATATCAGACATCACCTACCTGCATTTGAATATCTTTTGCTACTTACTTCTCCGCTAACTAATGATTCTCCATGACAACCCCCCTTAACACTCTGATATTATCGCAACACGTCCCGCCCCTTCAACTCCAACAACTAATTTCCACACGTGTGCATTAAATGCGCATCCTCTCATTGGCCAACTCCTCGGCTCGTCGGCGCCTTACCCCAGAATTGCGCATCAGCAACGCAGCATGCTGTACGGTGACGAGAACGTGGCCCACCAATTGGAAGTCCTGATCATGTCACCTTTTTCTTATTGCGGCAGGGAAGAGGCTACGGAGCGGAGCGTTGCGTTGCGTTGCTCGATTGAAATACACATCGGATTGCGATAGCGATTTGATAGGGTTTGTGTGTGGTGTGTGGTGTGTGGTGTTGACTTGATATCGGATTTTGTAGTAGGTAGCCTTGATTTCTGTCTGGTCAACATTCTGATATCTTTAGCGATTCAAGCCCCCAACAGCCCGAGCCAAACCGTGCTTGGCCATCAGATCCGTTCCTTGTCTTGTGTCGCGTCTATGCGCCACAATAACACATCCATCACACAGTAACGCGTTTTCTTGCTTTTTGTCTATTTTACGATGCTGTTTCAAGGTGGCGCTTGATTATTCCCATCCACACGAAGTTGGTCCTTGCTCGCGTGCTCTACCGAGTACGGTTGTGTAGATGTGGTAATTAGACGTTCTTCAGTTCCGCGGAAAGCTTAGGAGACTACTGTTTGTGGGGTGTTGTTGAGATGCACTGGTACCAACATGTCACAAACGCCAGGTAGTACGAACACGATCTGCCAACGTGCTTGAGGTGACACAGCACACAGCTCAACAGCCGCATGCAACAAGGTTTTGAATGATCCGCATGTACATGTGAAACAAGCGATTGGGATAGAAGATCTCCATCGATCGCTAAAATTGGTATCTCATTAATCAGATCCTCGAGCTACTCCGAGCATATATGCGGGGACAAGCGAACCGCAATGTACACTATCACAAAAGTCCGCATCTCAACGAATCAAAGCTATTCCTTCGCCTTCTCTTCCTCGGAATCCCCAGCGCTGGATGCGGCGGGCGTGTTCTCTCCCTCCGAGGGCTCCGATCTCGATTCCTCCGCCTTGATCTCGGATTCTGGTAGGACTGTAGTTTCTTCTGCCTTCTTTGACTCCAGAGCCTCGTCGTCTGAGACTTTGATGTCTGGAGTGATTGCATCATCAGCAGCCGCTTCGCTTGCACTTTGCTTCTCCTCATCTTGAGGCGCTGGATCTGCCTTGGCTTCCTCGCTAGCACTTTGCTTTTCCGGCTCGTCAGCAGCAGCAGCTTCGGGTTCGGCATCCGGGACAGTAGGCACCGGCTCCTCGGCAGGTTCGGGCGCATCGCTAGACTCCTCTGGTTCTGGTGCCGCTTCGCCGTCTTCGGGTGTTGATTCAAAGATCTGGGTGACGGGCCGCGAGTGCAACTGTGGCCGCTCTTCTTCCTCTTCAGCTTCTTCCACAACTGTCGAGACTGCCGTCGCGCCTACGGAAGGCGAGTGACGGTGTCGTTTGGTCGTGCCGGCTGTCGATAGAGAAAGATCTGACAGGCCGTCGATGATAGTGGAGTTGTCGTCCTCTGGCCCAGGCCCTGAAGGCTCGCGCTTCAAGATCAGCGGTGGCATTGACCTCGATTCTGGAGCCGGCTCTATTCCCTCAGCCTCTGCTGGAATCGTGTAGTTGTCTTCTGGAATGAGCCCGTAAAAATCGCAGACAGTCTTGAAGAAGACGTAAAGACCTGAACGAGCCTCGACCTTCCAGAACATGTCGCGGTGCTGGAACCAAGCGTGTGCAAATATGCGGTATACCCGCCTGAAGATGTTGGTCAGTTGACGAGCCTGCGAATGTTGTGTTGATGAGTCGGTGCCAAGAGCTAGTCTTGAGGGGAAGTGCTTTGGTGATGTGAGGGTGTTCGCAGCCCAGTCCAACGTATGGCAGCAGTAGTCGATGGCGCAACATGACTTGGGTGGGTCATGTACTGCGCACAGATATTGCCATTCTGAGGCGCGCATCTCCGGACATGTTATAGAGGAGCATGGCGGGCTGTCGGAAAACAGAGCGACGATTATGGAGTTGACCTTCTGCGTGAGGAACCGACAGAGCTCGTACAGCCACAGCGTCCTCTCCACGTTGTCGGGTGGCTGTGCCAGCTTCAGCGCCATCTCTCTGTCCACTGCTATTGTGCCATTCGCGCCGATTGGGTGTGTGAGGAAGTTGTGGAGAGCTTTGAGGTGCTCGGTGAGCTGGAAGGCTGAGTCGATCTGGCGCATTGTTAGTCCTGTGTGCTATGCGCCAGCTACGTGCTGCACACCTCTGACAAGTCTACCAGCGGTGGTCCTTCTGCCATGTCCTCGGCTTTTGTGCCTGGACGTATTCTCCGCGCAGCATTGTGGTCGAGGTTGCTGAAGAGCCTCTGCTGCTCGGGGCTGGCTGATATTGGCGACAGCTGGTCTTCTGGGATTGGTGGAGGGCTCGGCAGGCGGGGTGAAGCTGGAGACGCCATAATCGATTACGCAGTAGCAGGATGATAGGGTCTCGTTGATGCCTTGGTACTGGACCTGGTGTGTTATTGTGTGTCGCTGTCTGTCAAGTCGCGATGTTGCGCTTTGGCAACGACGCGACAGGGATGTTGCGGCTACGCTAGCTCTAACTAACGACTCAGTCGAGTGCACACTTTGACCTACAACACAACGCATTTTGCTCTCCTTCTCCTCAAGTAAGTTATTCCTCGGTACTCTGTTCTCTCCAATACATCGTCGAGGCTTCATTACATCTCCTGTAAAGGACGGTGGTTGAGCTTGGTTGAGAGCCAGTCTCCATCTGAAAGACTCAGAGTTGCGAGTGCACCGTCACAAGACAATTCTTTTCTCTCATGTGAACTTCTTGTACACAAAATTCTTAACGCTCATCCTTGTTATTTGTGTTTGATTTCGTCCCTCTGACCTGTTGAAAAGAACTGACCTCAACACAAGCGAGTAAGGTCCGAGATTTTAAGTTCTACTCACGATCACAGTTGAGAAGAGAAACTTAACGACCACGCCATCAACTAATTATGGACGACGCCTCGGACGATGAGGTGCCCAGTCTCGTCCAGCCTGATGTCAACGCCAAACTCACAGCCGATCAAGTCGACGAAGTGCCAAATCTGGTTGCCAGCTTAGACGACACAACTCTCAGCAAAGTACCCATCACCATTGTCACGGGGTATCTGGGCGCTGGAAAGACTACTCTTCTCAACTACATTCTCACTGAGCAGCACGGCAAGAAGATTGCCGTCATTCTCAACGAGTTTGGCGACTGTACGTCCAAACATAAAATTCAAAGTCTTGCGTCATCCTAGTGTTGACTTGACACAGCAATCGACATCGAAAAACAACTCACAGTATCCGATACCAACAGCACGGAAGCAAGTCCCATACCGTTCGTGCCACTAGCGAATGGCTGTATATGCTGTTCAGTCAAGGACATCGGTGTCGCAGCCATCGAGAACCTGATGGAACAGCGCGGCGAGCTGTTCGACTACATCCTACTCGAAACTACTGGTTTGGCCGATCCCGGCAACATCGCGCCTATGTTCTGGCTTGATGACGGCCTAGGCAGCACCATCTTTCTAGACGGCATCGTCACACTCGTTGACGCCAAGAACGTATTGAAAAGCTTGGACGAGGGCTACGGCGACGAAAAGGGAGAAACAGATGATCACAAGCATGATGGTCCGCTCCTCACTACAGCGCATCTACAGATCAGTCATGCAGACGTCATAATAATCAACAAAACAGATCTGATCTCAGAAGAAGAACTCAACAACGTCATCGCCCGCATACGCTCCATCAACGGCCTCGCACGCATAGAAAAGACAACGAAAAGCCAAGTCCCACAGCTCGAAGGCCTAGTTCTGGACTTACACGCATACGACGAAGTCACCGACGCAGACCTACAGTTCGCAAGCAAAGGCCACAGCCACCTCGATCCCGTGCGTTTACAATGACTCCAACTTCTCTCCATTCGAGCTACTAACACTATACAGACAATAACAACAGCCACCATATCCTTCCCAGCCCTCAATCCCTACCAAGTCGACAAATTCGACTTCTTCCTCCGCACCATCCTCTGGGAAGAAACGCTTCCGAACACGACTCCTAATCAGCCGTTCGAAATTCACCGCCTCAAAGCGCGCATCCCCGTCACTGACGGACGGATGCTCCTCATCCAAGGGGTACGCAACATTTACGATACAAACGAGACGAAAGCGCCAGTCTCAAATGAAGTCCAGCACGCGAAGCTTGTGCTGATTGGCAAGGCAGTGGATCAGGAGCCGCTGAGGAGGAGTTTATTGGAGACGCTGGGGATGGCCGAGTAGGGTGGGATGGACGTGAATGCGATGTCGCAACAAGTTTGTGGTCCGACGGGCCAGCGAAGAGTTGTCAAGCAGCCGTGCTGTGTGTAAGCCTACTTGTCTCGAGCGAGAACTTGTCGTCTTCATGCACACCGAGAAGTTCACAAGTACGAGGCAAATACTGTAAGCCGGCTTCAAACCCCTTTGCGTGTTTCAACTGGATGCTCGCATGCTTATTCTCATGATCCATCTCGCGTACGAGCCTTGTTCTTGAGCGCCGTGTTTGCACTCGTAGCATCTTGACAGTTTCAACATGTATTCTTGCCTGCTTGTCTGACTATGATTTCTCCTCCTCTTGGCCTCGATATACTACAGGCAATAGTCTCCGGCCGCCCACTTAGCATTTTGAAGAGAGCCGTATACTGTCTCAGATATGTGTGGCGTCTTAAAATCAGCTAAATAGGAGCCTGAATTACAGTCTGTCCTGCAGTCTTAACTTATTAGTCCAGCTACGAGAACTGCAAGAAAAGGCTACAGCGACTTCTCTACGCCAAGTAGGCGGTCAGAGACTATTGCCTGTAGTAGAGTTCTGCACGACCCATCATCGACTAAATCAGAAGACGACATGCGAAATAATTCTCTTTGACGTCTGTGTCGGAGGCTGGCGCTTACGGGCGTTGTTGCCATGCGCTAGCAGTCAGCGTCACCGACAATCAACTTCGCCCCACCCTGAGACCTACTTCGCGATTGCGATCACCATCGCGCTCCTCGCTTTGCATCTGCAAACCCTTCCTCGAGCACGTCGCAAGGCTTTTGCAATATCGTCGACCATAAATGCGGAGTAGAAGTCTCGAGCATCAGACTGTCGGCAAGCTTGTCGCAGGCCACCGGCAATTTTTGTCAATTGTTTCACAGCGATCTTAGGCATCCCAGCGGCTGCACATTGTATTGGCCCCCACCCTGACTTGTGTTCTATTTCCATCTGCTATGCCAAGCGCTTCCAGCATGCTGTCTCTTTTCGCTCTTCGCTCTTCTCATAGCCAGGCTGTTTCCATTACACGTTGCTTCGGATTGTTATGGTCACAAACGTGTCTCAATTACCACCCGCCTGGACTCAGCCTTAGCCTCAGCCTCAAGCATTAGCTTCAGACTTCAATCTTCTGTCGACTCGGATCCTCATATCAAACTAGAGAAAAGAACCTAGACAAGGATCGTTCGAATCCATCATGGCCAGTGAACGATCGACCTCTCCACAGTATTCTAAAGTCCAGCACACGACGCAAAGCTCTGCGATCGATGATAAACCAAGCCCACGAAAATGGCTCTTCGCTGGAAATCGTTCCTTCATCTGGATGTTACTGTCTCTTCTAAGTGGAATATCATTGAGTGCTGGCCACCACTTCTTCTACGCTAGATTCGATGGCCAACGTGTCGACGATGTTTCAGTCAGTCAGACATGGATAATTCGATTTGGAACCGGATTTGCTTTCGTTGCAAAAACCTTCCTGGTCATTGCCACTTCGATCGCCTTTGTCCAGCAGCAATGGTTCGCACTATTGCATTACCGATTCAAGGTTCGCCAGATTGATACCATGACCGGCGTTCTTGGTAATGCTTTCACTTTTCTTGAGAGTCGGATCTGGTTACGGTTTCCACTGCTCACATTGACTGCTTGCATCGCTTGGTAAGTAATGAGGCATTAAGGACTGTTTGATGTTTGAGAAGACCGACGCTAATTCACGAAAGGGTCTTGCCACTCGCGGCTATTGTTACTCCAGCAACAATGACTGTCGTTGCCACATCTAGTATCAGAGCCATCGATGGCACACCGCCACAGCTGCATTTTGATCCGGCTCGATATGCCAATCTTCAGACTCAAGGGGTGTGGGAGTACCAAAGCCCTGCACCCGATACATTAGGTGCGGCGTTCGGAAGCGCTACGACAAAACAGATATTGGGAATCGCACAAACCGAATCTAATATGACCTACACCCTTCAGTTCCTTGGACCAGCCCTTCGTTGCGACTACGCTAGCGCTACTTTCGTCGGCGATGCTTATCAGTCGTTTGTGCGCACTTTCAGTAAGAACAGCGGACATGTATTTCGCTACTTGGCATGGGTTCCAGAACGCAACAGGAACTCAAGCGATCTTTCCGCCTTGGACAAATTCAATGCCGCCAGTACCCTAGATATTGTTTCTACGGACGCTGCGCACCTCTACATTGTGCCCAACATCACAAGCGCTGGTCCTGTCTTCGTCGGTGGAGAGCGAATGAGCGGAGCTAAAGAGCATTATTCGATCTACGATACGCTTGATTGCAAGCTATACAACGCCACATATCGAGTGCTTTTCAACTTGACATTTCCTACCCAGCTCATCGAAGTCCAGTCGAGAGAGCTGTTGAATCCTGTTTATCTAGTGAAAGAGATTCCGGTCGGGGGAGGCTGGGCTGCTCGAGACGCTCAGCGCATGTCTTATCAGGCTATTATGCACTCTTTCGGCCGATTGCTCGTCGGGTCCGAATACTGGAGGGATGGTTTTGTCACTACAAGTATGACGAGCTGGAACATGATGGGCATCGACTGGAAAACGCGCAATGGCACGCAACAGGGCCTCGAACAGCTCTTCCAAAACATCACGCTTAGCATGCTATCCGTCCCCTCACTGACGTAAGTGTATCTTGCTCGCGTCCTTGATACTCAAACTAACGGTACCCGTAGCATGGACACGACTATGGCAGCGCAGAACCGTGTCCCGGTAAACGTTCTCAACAGCGTCAACGTCTACTCGTACAGCCCACGTGATCTCTGGCTCGCGTACGGTTTAGCCTGTGGTGCTGCGCTGTTGTCTTCTCTTTTGGGTGTGTACGGTATCTGGCGCAACGGTGGTGTTGGATACCAGAATATCTTTTCGACCTACATTCGGACGACACGGGACCAGGTTTTGAGGGAAATGATTGACCCCGGCGATCGTGGGACGGAACCTTTGCCTAAGCAGCTTGCTGAGGCTAGCATTATTCTGGATACTTGAGATACTGCAGGAGTAGTGATAAAGCTTGCTCTGGGCATGCCATTGGCCGATGTAAGACTCGGGCCACGTAGACCACGACGCTTTGCTCTTACATATTCCTTACTATCTCACTTCAAAGATGTTGGAAGGCATACCTAATGCTGCGTGTGCAAATGTTGCACCGCTTCAGCGAGCCCTTGTCAGTGGAACTTTGCCCACGGCCGCGTGCGTGCGGCATCTTTGCCAGTCATCGTTCTTGCTCACCGGTGTCGAACGCGGACCCTTTCGCATGGTCGACATTCTCGGCAATGTCCCAGAGTGTCAGACCCTGTATACAACAATGTATTGAGCACGAAATGCAGTTCGGCATGACGCATAACCTCTACACACGGACTTACGCGAGGTTTAGTGCACAAATTGTCGAGTATACGCGCCTCCTGTGTCCTTGATGGGAATAAAAGCACTGCAGCTTGATCCATTGAATCGTTGCCCACTCCTCGGGTGCGAGCATTCAGTGTTGTGCAAGACAACTTCTAAGGCTATATGTTCCTTGATCGGACAGACGACCTACTCGATCTGCATTCTGCACCATTAAGGCCCAAATATGGCGCAGATCAGTCCAAAGATTAATGCTTTCGTCTCGCCTTCTGAACTCATCTAAAGTGCACACCATTGTCAACGATGTCGCACCATCTCGACTCTCGATCGAGAAGCATACAATTCGAAGCTTTCAGTACTCACCACGAACAACTCTATACAACAATCGAACCCGTCGTAGAAGAATCGCCAAAGGTCGTAGTCACTCGAAGATGGCGAGGTGCGATCTTCAAGGCTCGGGTACACATATTGCCTACTGCGGTCGCTGTCGCCCTGGCAGTCTTAAAATGGAGGACATATATCCGGGGACCTGAAGTCACGAAGTACATGGAATTTGGACTTCAAGTCGCCTCCAAGGCTTATGTGAGTCCGCTCCCCTCGCGTAGAGCACCGGGCTGATAATTGATGTAATCAAGGAGGTCTCCGTCGTCGCGTCACTGACGATGATTGTGTTGGACATTGTTCGATACCATCTACTCAATGACGGGCTCAGTCTATTCTTCGTCGAATCCGCACTCACTTTGGCGGCCCCAAGTTGGTTTCGATCAGCTGGCTTCTTGCGAGAGATCAAGGCCTCGATCACAGATCATTCGAGGAACAGCGCGACGTATAAAGAATCGCGATCGTGCTTCACGCGATTCTTGCGCTCCAGAGTCTTACTCTTCGTGCTGTTGGCCATCTGTAGCTTGATGGCAGCAACCATTGGACCTGACTCTACTCTGTTGTTCACACCGTCCCGAGTATGGCTGAAAGCAACAAGCACTTACTTCTATATTGGCGGCCTTGAGGAAGACCTATGGCCTGCCACCCTCACTGGCAAACGCATTGGACACTCAGCATGTGCACTACGCCCGCTGTGAATGGAATTTAGCTCATGCTTATACGCTTCGCTGACGGTACTTATGGGTGCTGCATCTGTTCCTCGTCCAGTACGGCCCAGCTTCACATTCTACGTACCAGGTGGAACGGCCTATCAACCCTACCCGCGAGTCTCTGTGTCGGAAACATACCGCTCCCAGAACGCGACTACAATGGTGGGGACCCTGATACGTGGGCAGTTGCGCCTCACTTGGCTGTCACATCTCACATGGCCTATCTCAATGAGAACAGCAACATAGCTTTCGAGAAAGCGACAGGATGGCGGAAAAGATTACCTGACGCTAGAGGAAGTCGGATCGTACTTACTGAGGCCGGGAAGTTCCCTGTCGTGCGCACGGTGTGTAGTGATAGAGTGCTCATCACAGGGTCTTGAATCCAAACTGGACGTTCCAATACTTGAAAAGGGCAGATTTTGGCGCACGAAAGGTGTTGCTTATAGCACGGGACCGTTGGCAAATGTGGATTTTGCGAGCCTCGATCTGACGGACTAGGATGCCTTGCAGCCTCATCCAGCCAGAACTTTACAGTCTCGTGCGAGATGGTTTCCTTTGCCCGCCAAATTTGGAGCCGGCAGTGCTGTATCTGTACAGCTTGTACAAAGTCCAAGCGTTACATACGCTTATACCTGCCTCATCGATGCAAGATGGGCCACGGGGCAGACCTTGTTCAGCGACCGGTCCATAATGTGGTCATGGGAGTCAAAGCCAGGAGTCCAGAAATTCGATCCACACAACTCACTCGGAACTTGGTCCTTCGAACGAAGCAGCATGTTTGATCCACATAGTACGGCGTACTATTCCGAGCCCATACAGATCGAACAGGAATGGCTGGATGCTCTCTCTCCTCCAATGCCAGAAGCTTCGACACCAGGCAACAAGTTGGTAATGAACTCGTTCGAAGCGTTACTCAATCAGTCAGGACTCCCAAAGGCGAGCCAACACGATGACAGATACGGGACGCTCAAGGTAGAGTATGAGACAACCCTGTTATTCCTCAACGGTCTCTCAAGAGTGGGCCTCTCGCTGCAACTCGAAGCCCAGGATCCCGCCGGCCACCGACTCAGACCAGAACTGCGGCCAATCAATGTTGGAAATGATACGTTCAATGGTGGTGAAGAGCAATGCCCTACTCGCAACGCATCCGGATCCTTCACTAGAGCCCACTACCAGCAATACAAGTATGGGACGGCTTGGATGCTGGCAAAGAAGGGCCAATATATGAGTCTCTGCTGGCTCTGCGCGCACGTCATGCTAGCACTGGCACACATATTTGCCGTATGCAGGGCAAGGAGATCCAGCGAATCTTGGGTAACGCTTAGCGAGCTTGTGGTACTGGCATATAATTCTGCTCCTCAGTCTGCAGTGTTCAAGAATTGTGGTGGTGGGATCCATAGCTTGAGGACTGTGGAGAAAAAGGTTAGGGTGGGGACGCGAACATTACAAGATGGGAGTGTGCAGGCTGAGCTTGTTGTTTGCGGAGATGAGAGAGAAGTGCTCGACGTTGTTACTGATAGGGCGTATAGCTAATCAAGGGGATGCGGCACTGTGTGGACGAAAATAAACTCACGTTGTGAGGCGATAGCACTCCGAGAACCGCGCGGTCATTCGCCAATCGAAGGCTCACCGTGTTGGCTATGTCATGTCTCATGCGCAGAGTATCTGCGTTGTTATACGATAGCACACTTCTTGACGATGCTCCGGACTTCACTCCTGAGTCCTGATAGATGACACTCAGTGGACTTGCTCGGTCTGAAATCCTCTTTGGAAACGAGTGTGCGATGTCTGTTCTATCGTACTCATCATAGGCCACGATTTGAAATGGTGGACGAAGATCTGTCGCTAGATTGAATGCAGCTCGCCAGCATGGTTGCAGGCAGCTGAAATCGAAAGCGCTTGTTGAGGTCGAAACATGAGACGGACGCGTCTTCTTACGGGTTGCTCCGTGTACGCAGGAGCAATGGGCGAGTGAGCGTTAGATCAACGTGCTATGTCATCAGTGGCTCAGGGTGGTAAAGCAAGACAAGGTGCAGCGCTAGGGTGATGGTGTTGCTCAGTCGTCGCCTAGACGACGAGCCAGAAAGCTTGGCATCCAATATTTGCGGGTTGACACACCGCCTGCTGGTCCACGCTCAACGTACCAACAGCCCCTCCACTACCCAATTCGCACTTCACTCGCAGTATCAATCGACTTCTGGACGTCTGAATATCCCCATAAACCTCTCGCATAACAGTAAAAGACACAATGGTAAGTCATCATCTCGCATCACATGCCCCCGTCTCCGAGACCGTTGGTTGGTCGTCCCTGCGTCGCAACGGAAATCAGCAGCGACGACCACGCCAACGGCAACAAACAGTAATCCCTTGCCTCACGTTTGTGTCACCAACTTCACACGCACTTCACAAACACGCTCGATCTCCACATTTCACCCTCCACAAACACACGCTCGATACCTCACTTGAAAAACGCGTCAAAGAACAGCCATGGATAACAGCAATCAGGCCTCTACCAACTACCGCGAAGCCTTCCAGCTCTTCGACAAGCGCGGAAACGGTCGCGTCGACCGCAGCGCACTCGGCGACTTGCTGCGCGCATGTGGGCAGAACCCTACACTCGCTGAGATCGGCGACTTGGAGCGTGGCGTTGGTGCAGACTGTACGTTCCCCGAAGTACCGAAGCCCGCACTACCAAAACACAACTAACACTACCCGCAGTCGACTTCGAGACCTTCTCCAAGATTCTCAACCGCCCCGGCGGCTTCCGCGAGCCGTTCGACATTGAAGAATACATCCGCGGCTTCCAGGTGTTCGACAAGGACCGGTCGGGCTTTGTCGGCAAGGGCCAGATCAAATACATCCTGACGAATCTGGGCGAGAAGATGAGCGAGGAGGAGGTCGATGAGCTGTTCAAGAGCACGATCGATGCGAGCAACAACGAGGTGGACTACAGGGGTAAGTCGTTGAGACGGCGATGCGGGTGGGATACATGCTAACGTGACGGCAGAATTCGTAAAGACGATCGCAGAGAATTAAGATTCTGGGCTCTGAATAAACGCCTGTTCGCTTCTTCTATACACATTCTTCACATCACGATCCACGGCGGCATGTACGAAACGGGTCACGGTTTTGGGGCTGCATGCACACATTGGCGTTCAGATCGGTCTTTTGGTAGCGCTGGGGTAGGGAGTAGTCACGGGCAGGCAGTGGCAAGTACAAGCTTGTTCGTGTAAACAAGAATATGATCAGATTCTGTTTTTGCATCCAAACGGCAACGCTGTCTATGAATATGTGAGGCTCTTCTAGGAAGCGTGAAAAGCCTGTCGCGTTCGCCAATGGGGGTATCGTGATAATGGGCAAGGAAAATCCATCCGTGTCCTGCGTGCTCGTGCTCCCCCTCTTTGTGTCCCATCATTTCCTTCCAATTGGATAAAATCGAGCCAGCCCTTCATAACACCAAATCCAAAACGCCATTCCCGTCATAATACGCACATCCTCGCACCGACATTGCTATGCCCTGACCTCCGTCACACTCACCCCGACCCCCATCATCCCCTCCTTCTCCGCCTTCTTCCCGGCCAACATCTCCCTCGTAGTCATGAACCCCCCCGGAATCAAGAAGACATAGTCCTCTCTCCGCCCCTGCCTCTCCACACTAAACTGCTGCCAATCCAGCTGGTACCCCACAACAAGACTACACCGCCCACAGCGCTGCAAGTAGCGCTTCTCAAAGCCGTTGTCGCTGGTGATGATCTCAGCCGTCTTTTCGATGCGCGTGCTGAGCAGCAGGCCATAGTGGTCTGACTTTGCCTGGGGCGTGGTGTTGCGGCGGGTAGTAGAGGGTGGGGGTGGTGGTGGGAGGGGCATGATGTGTGCGGCGTCGAGGGAGTGTGTGCGCTGGGGGAGCGAGGGGAGGGGCGTGGTTGTTGCGAGGAGGAGATGGCTGCAGAGGCAGTGGTAGGTGTAGACTGTGTTGCTTGCTTGGAGAGAGATTTTCTCAGAGGGCGTGGGGGATGGCATGGCGAAGTAGGGGCGGGAGGAGGTGGCGATGTCCATTGTTGCAGTGAGTTTGTGTGTTGGTGTGGTATGATGAGGTGAGGTGAGGTTTGTTGTGCGCTTGAGTGGTGGCCGGTGTGGGGGATTTTGTATGTGGCGGCGCGCCTAGGAGGATATTGCAGCAGAGTAACTAAT
>Ga0265780_10006556_pt1 | contig 14417 bp, 7 predicted proteins | sample P1T30metagenome_FD_192432 | JGI IMG/M metagenome (GOLD analysis project Ga0265780, IMG submission 192432) | Plant litter microbial communities from East Loma Ridge, Irvine, California - P1 T30 | ecosystem: Environmental > Terrestrial > Plant litter > Unclassified | place: USA: California... | reverse complement strand
CCACTGGCCATTCTTCCTTGCCCTGGATGAATATGTTTCGCCGCAGGCTAAGCGAACCAAGACCGCTAGCTCGACCGCCTTGTCCTCGCTGACCTCTCAGTGCTTGTGCCAGACCGACCTGCTGAACCCTTCTTTGCTGTCTTCGGTTGCCTCCTGCGTTCCCTGGCGCGCCTTGATCGTCATCATCGCCGCCTTCCAATGCTGCACGACCAAACAGTCGTCGCATCTCGTTCTGGGCGTGCAAGTGGTGTGTATCAATCGCGAGAAGTTTGGAAGCCTCGTTGATCGCATCATTGACGCCGCCCGTGGTACTTCCTGCGGACTTCCCAGACGCGGACAATTGTTTGAGCGCAGCATCGATTTCGTCCATAGGCTCGTCCTTTTGCCCAGGGCCCTGCTGTGCGGGTGTACCAGGCGTTCCTCCGCTGCTCTTACCCTTTGCCTTCTTTTTCTTCTTCTTCTTGGAGGGTGCCTTTGTGGGCGCTGTTTCTACGGGCTCGTCGATTGCGACACCACCCTCTTCTTCTGGCTCTTGACTTTCGTCATCATCTCCCGCTTCATCTTCTTCGGCCAGCATAGCGAATGCACTCTTCTTAGCGGGCGCCGGAAGAGGCTCATCGTCCTCTGATTCATCCTCTTCTTGTTGTTGGAGTCTCTCAAGTTGCTCCTGCTCTTCGCGCTCACGCTGCGCCTTGCGTAGGGCGCGTGAAGACATGTTACATGTACTTTCGGTGGGCAGGCGTGCACCGATGTGTGTTAACTTGCGACTGCTCGTTGATCACCCGCTGGCTCGGATGTGAAAGTGCTTGTAACGAGCATGTGTCACGTTTGAATGCTGCTTGAGGCTTCGCACAAAGTCCAGCGATCATGACGTCGTCGGCGTCAGAGGTCCTACAACGGCCTAGGTACGGAAAGCACGACAGAAGGGATACTTCACGCCAGCAACCGTTGACGTGAGACGGTTATTCTTGCCTGGATGCAACGGAGAAGAAGTTACCTACCGAGATCTGGAACTCCGATGTTGCACAACACTTAGGTCGACAGGATTGTCCATCTTCTGGACAACATAGACGAGCACATAGATAAACATTCCACCAACCAAAAGGAGCCAAGCGGCGACTTCTTAGGAAACACAAGTCACGACCTTGAACTCAAAAAGAAGCCGCTCACACCATGAAAGTAGTGAAAGCGAAAACGAACGACATGTCGCACTCGCTTCGATATCCAAACGACAGTGGAACATGCGTATGCGCCGCTTCGGAGGCGTTTTCAGTACAGCGCCATATGTGACTGAACAACAGCTGCCCAGCCGGAATGTGCAACCATCCTTACGGGTTGTCGCTCATGATGATTCGATTTTATGCAACTTTCGAAAATGCCCTCACCCTGGGCGCTGCGAGATAAAGGGACCAAGAAGCTAGTCGCTCGCGCGAGCCTGATCTCCAGTAATTAGGTTAAGCGACAGATCATGCCGGGTCTGGAACGACAAAACTTTCCGGGACGATTGCCTTATGCACTCGACTTCAGCGTGGCTGATGCATGTGTATCGTCTGAGGTGGGATGCTCTTGCATGTCTCGTCTCGCGGAGACTTCGATGATGGTACGATGACACCCGTTGGGTGAAGAACGTGCGTGTACACGTGTGCTGACACAACGATAAACATCATCACAAATACCAGACCTGGCAACAGAATCGGACCACTCTCGCCAAATACTAGTCGATATACTGTAGACTATCGAAAGGGGCCACAGTCGAATTGTGCCACTTGTATAGACTACCGACACGACACGACTTCCCCTTGAACCCCGCTAGGTACTCCGCAGGAAATCTCGGAATGTCCCAAGGACTTGACACGCAGTGGAGTATTTAGGTAAGCTTTCATAAGACGGATGGGTGTGAACATGCGGAGGCGTAGGATGATATTTGAGCTCCGCTCCCGGTTCAAGCTGAGTCAACAGAGCCATACTGCTAAGCAACAGGTTCATAAATGCAAGACTGTGATGGCGCAAGTACTGTGTTATGCGGGCAGGATTAATCAGAAATGATATTAGGCTTGACACGAGGCCTGCGGGGCGGGAGGACAAAGCAGACAGAGCCGCGAAATGAGGTGGATAGCGCACAATTGAGGGTGCTGTCTGTTGCATAAGTCATCGACAGTGACCTATCAGCAGGCGTTGAGGGTGAGGATTTGCAGAGTCGTGGCTTAACTGTGGCTCGTCGGACCAGGGCAGATCCGAGCATGGCAGCGAAACGAGATAAACGAGGGCCGGATGCAGTTGAGCCGGGCTCGCCGCGAACAGGGCTGCGAGCGCTATCTACTTTTGGAGACTGGTGTCTTTGCCAATACCTTGCACTCCGGGGCGTTGGACCAGTCGATCCTTGCACATGGCATTCGCCAACTGCTAACTTAATAACATCCTCCTCCGCTGCCCGTCCTGCTGCCGTTTACTGCAGTAAGTCTCCGGCCGCCGTTATTAGATCATCACAGCCTGCCGTTCAGTAGCGTACGGCGCCACCTACTCGATCTTTTACACTCTTTATCTTCTGTTTTCCTGGCAAACCCTTCAACGGCCACGGGCAAAGTATCGAACCGCCAAACACAAAACATCTTCCGAAACCGGCACATTCGGATACTCCTACGACTGGCATAGCCGTCAACACTCGCCAACATGTCCCTTGTGGGCAACTTTGCCTTTGGCAACTACGATCGGACCGCAGAGACGAGCGGCGCACAAGAAGGTGGCACTGCTTTCCTGCCTCGCTCAAATCTCACAGACCAAGACCCAGTACAGGAGGGTCACCAACAGGAACGCCGGGGCAGCATCGCACGCCGCATGTCCTCTTCAAATCGCCGTGCATCAAATGCGTCTGCCACAGTCCGGCCAGCCGCCACTCGCGAGGAAACGTACGCCACCGCACAAACCCACCTGAGCCGCGGCAACACACAACAAAATGTCATGTACAGCAGCGCCGGCGCCACGCCGATGCTCGAGAAGACCTTTGACGAGGTCGACGCATCCAAAGCAGGTCTTGAACGTTCGGAAGGTCTCGATCGTTCAGAGAGCGAGTCTGAAGCGGAGCGGGAGAAGGACCAACAAATCAAGACCGACAAGACCATCAACGAACTTGCACGATCTCTCAGCAGACAAAGTACTTGGTCCAACGTTCCTGGCAACCCTTTCCAGGCCGCCGCAGACTCCGAGCTCGACCCACATTCACCAAACTTCAAGGCAAGATCATGGGTAAAAAGCATGATCAAACTCAACCACGACGAAAACAAGACTCCAGGCCGTACGTCTGGTGTTTCATTCCGCAACCTTAATGTCCACGGATTCGGTGCTGCCACCGACTACCAAGCCGATGTGGCCAACGTCTGGATCAAGATGATTGACCCCATCAAGAACGCACTCGGTCTGGCCAAACAACGCCGAATCGACATTCTTCGCGACTTTGAGGGTCTTGTAAAGAGTGGTGAGATGCTCGTCGTTCTTGGACCTCCCGGTTCTGGTTGTTCGACCTTCCTGAAGACGTTGACTGGAGAGACGCACGGTTTCAACGTCGACAATGGATCTGATATCAACTATCAGGGTATCTCACCAGAGGACATGCACAGCTACCACCGTGGTGAAGCAATCTACACAGCAGAGGTCGATGTCCACTTCCCTATGTTGACAGTCGGCGACACTCTGGACTTCGCTGCTAGAGCCAGGGCTCCGAGGAACATCCCAGGCGGCGTGAGCAGGCAGGTCTACTCTCAACACATGCGTGACATGATGATGGCTACATTCGGTATCAGCCACACCGTCAACACCGTGGTCGGTAACGATTTCGTTCGTGGTGTTTCCGGTGGTGAGCGCAAGCGTGTATCCATTGCCGAGGCAGCACTCAGTGGAGCTCCTCTCCAGGCCTGGGACAACAGTACGCGTGGTTTGGATTCTGCCAACGCCATCGAGTTCTGCAAGACCCTGCGCCTCTCTACTGAGCTTGGTGGATCGGCGGCTATGGTCGCCATCTACCAGGCCCCTCAGGCAGCGTATGACGTCTTCGACAAGGTCATCGTGCTGTACGAGGGTTACGAGATCTACTTCGGCATCACCACCGAGGCGCGTGGCTTCTTCGAAAGAATGGGCTTCGTGTGCCCGGACCGTCAGACTGACTCTGATTTCCTTACCTCTATGACATCCGCACAAGAGCGCGTGGTGCGCCCTGGCTTCGAGGATCAGGTCCCGAGAACCCCAGAAGAGTTCGCTGCTCGCTGGAAGAACAGCCCCGAGCGTGCTCAGCTGCTCAAGGACATTGAGATCTACAACCAGGAAAACCCCATCGGTGGTGAGCAGGCTCAGAAGTTCTTGGACTCCCGCCGCGCCCAACAGGCGAAGCACGCTCGTCGCAAGTCGCCTTACACCCTCTCTTACACGCAACAGATCGAGCTCTGCCTCTGGCGAGGATTCCAACGTCTGAAGGGTGACCCCAGTCTGACATTCACTCAACTCTTCGGTAACATCATCATGGCCCTCATCATCGGATCTGTCTTTTACAACATGGAAAAGACCACCGACTCTTTCTTCCAGCGTGGTGCAGTACTCTTCTTCGCAGTGCTCATGAACGCCTTCGGTTCCGCTCTCGAAATTCTCACCCTCTACGCTCAACGTCCTATCGTCGAAAAGCACAGCAGATATGCGCTCTACCATCCCTCCGCAGAAGCCTTCGCATCGATGCTTACAGACATGCCCTACAAGATCATGAACGCGATCCTGTTTAACTTGGTTCTTTACTTCCTGGCAAACCTTCGACGCGAGCCTGGAGCTTTCTTCTTCTTCGTGTTCGTCAGCTTCATCGCCACACTTGTCATGTCCATGCTGTTCAGGACGATCGCCTCGGTGTCACGCACTCTCTCACAGGCTATGGCTCCCGCTGCAATCATCATCTTGGCCATCGTTACCTTCACTGGATTCGCGATTCCGGTACCCTACATGCTCGGCTGGTGCAGGTGGATCAACTACCTTGACCCCATCGCATTCGCTTTCGAATCTCTGATGGTCAACGAGTTCCACAACCGTGAATTCAGATGCGGCGCCAGCGCGGCCATCCCCAGTTACGGTACATGGGAAGGTGGCCAGAAGGTTTGCTCAGCCATCGGCTCCGTTCCTGGTCAGGAATACGTCAACGGTGATGCTTACATCAACTCTTCCTTCCAATACTACAACGCCAACAAGTGGAGGAACGTGGGCATTCTGTTCGCTTTCATGATCGGCCTTTGTGCATTCTACATCAGCGCCACCGAGTTCATCTCCGCGAAGAAGTCCAAGGGCGAAGTCCTTGTGTTCCGCAAGGGCCACACCCCGGCTGCTTTGAAGGAGAAGGTTCGTGATGAAGAGACCGCCAACGACGGTGCAGCTCTTGCGAAGAAGGAGAGCTACACGTCGGCAACCGACATCATTCAGAAGCAGACTGCCATTTTCAGCTGGAGAGACGTATGCTACGACATCAAGATCAAGAAGGAAGAGAGGCGCATCCTCGACCATGTCGATGGCTGGGTCAAGCCGGGCACTCTTACCGCATTGATGGGTGTGTCTGGTGCCGGAAAAACTACGCTTCTCGACGTGCTTGCTACTCGTGTCACAATGGGTGTTATCAGCGGTGAGATGCTCGTCGACGGCCACCAGCGTGACGACTCCTTCCAGCGCAAGACCGGCTACGTTCAACAGCAGGATTTGCATCTCCAGACAACGACTGTTCGCGAGGCTCTCAACTTCAGCGCTATCCTTCGTCAACCCGCCGATGTCCCCCGTGCCGACAAACTTACCTACGTCAACGAAGTCATCAAGCTTCTCGACATGGAGGAGTACGCCGATGCTGTCGTTGGTGTTCCCGGTGAAGGTCTCAACGTGGAGCAGCGTAAACGACTTACTATCGGTGTCGAGCTTGCTGCCAAACCCGAGCTTCTCCTGTTCTTGGACGAACCGTCTTCTGGTCTTGACTCTCAGACATCTTGGGCTATTCTCGATCTGCTTGAGAAGCTTGCCAACTCTGGCCAGGCTATTCTCTGCACTATTCACCAACCTTCTGCTATGCTCTTCCAGCGCTTCGATCGCCTCCTGTTCCTTGCCAAGGGTGGCCGCACGGTCTACTACGGTGAAGTCGGCGAGAACTCCAACATCCTTACCAATTACTTCGAGCAGAACGGCGCACACAAGTGCCCGCCTGATGCCAACCCCGCTGAATGGATGCTGGAAGTGATTGGTGCAGCACCTGGTTCTCACACGGACATTGACTGGCACCAGGTCTGGCGCGCCAGCAAAGAATATCAAGAGGTGCAGCGTGAGCTTGACTTCCTGAGGGACGAGCGTCCCAAACAAATCGAGGCACCCAGCGCAGCCGAAGACAAGCAATCGTACCGCGAGTTTGCCGCACCTTTCGGTCTCCAGCTCTGGGAGGTCACAAAGCGTGTCTTCGAACAGTACTGGCGCACTCCGTCTTACATCTACTCGAAAGCTGCGCTCTGTCTCGGTTCTTCCCTCTTCATTGGATTCATCTTCTTCCGCGCTCCGCTCACTCAGCAAGGTGTTCAGAACCAGATGTTCTCGATCTTCCTGCTCTTCACCATCTTCGGTCAACTCGTCCAACAGATCATGCCTCATTTCGTGACGCAGCGTGCGTTGTACGAGGTTCGCGAGCGCCCAAGCAGAACCTACTCGTGGAAGGCTTTCATGATCTCCAACATCACTGTCGAAATCCCCTGGAACGCTCTCATGGCCGTCATTATCTTCTTCTGTTTCTACTACCCTATCGGTCTGCAGGAGAACGCAGCTGCTGCAGGCGCCACCCACGAGCGCGGCGCTCTTTTCTTCCTCTTCACCCTGCAGTTCCTTCTGTTCGCCTCAACCTTCACCAACATGATCATCGCCGGTATCGCCGACGCAGAGACCGGTGGCAACATCGCCAACTTGATGTTCTCGCTCTGCCTCATCTTCTGCGGTGTCATCGCCTCTCCCAGCACCTTTCCCCGCTTCTGGATCTTCATGTACCGCCTTTCGCCCTTCACCTACCTCGTCTCAGGCATGCTCAGCGTCGGCCTCGCCGGCAACGAAATCACCTGCGCCGACAACGAACTGATCGAGTTCTCGCCTCCGTCCGGCCAAGACTGCCAGACGTACATGACGCAGTGGTTCGACTCCGGCTTCCCCGGCCGCCTCGAAGGCGGCTCCGACACGAGCGAGACCATGTGCCGCTTCTGCTCGTACACCAACACCGACGTCTTCCTTGACCAGATCAACAGCAGCTACGACGAGCGCTGGCGCAACTTCGGCATCCTGTGGGCTTTCATCATCTTCAACGTCTTCGCCGCCATCGGCCTTTACTGGCTCGCTCGCGTCCCCAAGAAGCAGAAGAAGCAGAAGAAGGAGAAGTCTACCTAGACCTTACTCTTTTCTTGTTTTTCTTTTCTTCTTCACACTATTCTCTATTTTTCTTTAATTTTTCTCCTACATAACATAACCTCTATTCCATAGTTTAGCGACGGCGTTCGTTTTCTTTTTTCGTTTGGTGGAGATCTAGAATAGACGCTCGCTGTGCGTTTTCAATACCACGCCATCTACTATGTAGCTTTCCCTAGCGATGGGAATGAAGAAAGGGGGGAAATCAACATAGACGTCGGGGTTCGCCCCCGGTACGAAAGCAAAAGTAATAGAAACGAGATTCACTATTCTCATCTGCATTACCATGCTTCCACCGACCGACTCACCTACAATGCCCCAGAATTTACCATGCACACAGCAGAAAACCTAAATGTGTGCGAGGGGAATCTCGAACGCCGTCCAAGTCGTGGTGCACTATCTAGGTACATGTCGTGGATGGGCTGAATACAATAGAAAGACGTTCGAATTCGCGACATGCACATGACTACATGCACACTTTGAGGACTTTGTAAGACCTTAGAATTCTCGGTATCAACGATCAGTCACGCAAGAATATGAGGGGTTGCCTTTAGTCAAAGTGCTTGTCGCCTCCGCCGCCACGTCGACTTGCCAGATGCTCAACAGAAGGTGAAAGATAGTGCTAAACAAGACCGGTATTGCACGTAATGAGAATCAATTTTCTTGTGAGATGAAGATATATAATGATGATTTCTGTCTACGCTTCGCAATAAAAGGGCGAGCAGAGCTTGTAAATATTGTAGTAGTGGTACAGGCCAGGGCGCCACGGTTGGAGCTGCTTGGTCAAAGCAACGAGCAGCATGACCCTTTTCATAAACACCAAAAAACTCCGACGCTGTGCATGTCATACCAGGAATCCAGGTCGCTTAGGATAGAAAGAAGAAAAAGTAGTTTCTCAAAGCTTGGCTTTCAGGCCTTCGACACCGTGTGCACCGCCGTTGGAGGCAGTGGCGGAAGCATCTTTGTTGAGCTCAACAGTACCCGCATTCTCGCCGTTGCCGAAGAAAATGACCTGGACAGTCAGGTCATCTCTGTAGCGACGACTATAAGGCGAAGGGAGGGTGAGCAGAGCGGAGATCATGTCCTTGTCCTTTCCGCCGAGGGCGTTGCGGACAAGGTGGGTGGCGGCGTTCGTGTCTTCGACGACGAATCGTTCGTCTTTGCCGGATTCGACGCCCCACTGCTGTTGCCTGATGGGTGCGCGCTGGCCACCGTTGGATCCTTCGTCGTGGTGATCGACGGGCAGGGAGGCCTTCTGTGAAGAGAACCACGACTGCAACCAGCCGCTTGCGGAAGATGTGCTCGACTTGCTAGTCGAAGCCTGCTTCTCTAGCCATTGACCGACAAGGCCGACTACCTCTTCGTTGGAAAGCATCTCCCAAAGCCCGTCAGTGGCTAGCACAACGAAGTCACCCTTGGTTGGGTCGACCTTTGTAGTGGTGATGACGGGCTCAGCAGTAACGTAAGGCGGAGTCTTCAAATGTTTTGAAGGCGAACGGCCAAAGAAGGACTTCTTCATCATGTCCTGAGTCTCCTTGGTCCACTTGTAGACAGCGTCTCCGAAGGCGCGACTGGGCTCGAGACCTCCGAGAATACGACCGTTCGCGGTTACATAAGGTTCGTTGGGGTGCTCTTTGCGAAGGCGTGCATCTTCCGAAGGGGTACCACCAGTCTGGTCTTCCGAGAGCGCGGTTGCGGTCCATTTGCCGCTCGCGCCTCTGCGTCCAAGAACGGCACGACTGTCACCAGTGCACGCCACACGGAACTCCTTGGAGCGGCTGTCGTAGAAGCTGAGGAGTGCGCATGAACCAGATAGAGCTGGAGCCAAGAGTTCGGCGGCAACACGCTTTGACTGCGATTTGAGGACCTTCTGCACTGAGTCGTGAACAATCTCGTGATCTAGCTTCACGAAGCCACTCTTGATCGCGGCGTCCACGGAATCGGCGGTAGGGTAGGTCAGCTTGGGATCTTGAAGAGCAGCCTTGTAGGTCGTGTTCAGCTCTCTCGCCACGTATGACACGAGCGTTTCGCGAAGCTTAGCAGAAGTCGTCCATCCAGCATGGCCGTCAAAGACACCCCAGAACATCCAGTCAGAGCTAGTCTTGCCGGGCTCAGCAGCAGCAGTCGAGCCCGGAACCTCTACGATCTTCTCAACGTGGTCATCCTCGATGGGATCGTTGCTGGGAATTTGAACCACATCGTACCGCACGACACCCTCGCCTCTGTTCACCAGATAGCTCTCCTCATTCGTCCTCAGCTTGGCATCGGCTTGCTCCGGTGTCAACATCTCCAGTACTCTGCGTCCCGAGTTATCCGTCTCTTTGCTGATAGGAACGTCCGCCGGGATCTGAGCCGTGAAGAGTTGGCCTTGCTCAACGATGAGCGCTTTGCGAACAGCTTCTGGAACCTGATTCGAGGCCAGTCCGTCCACGGAAGATGAAGAAGGAGTCGCGTGCGCTACAGAGGAGGTGCTCGAATATGCCCTAGCCTGGCTTCCTGCAAGACTTGCCGAGGTGGTCGCAACGTCTCCACCGGTCTGTCCAAAGGTGTTCTGGTATCCGTAGTAGATGGCACCGGCGCCTACGCCCAGCGCGAGGGGTGCTGAGAGGCGGCGGAACTGCATCGACGAGTGCAGTGGACGAAGGTTACGGGAAGCGATCGAGCGCTGGAAGGAGACATTGCTGGGTCCGCTGATGCGGAGACTCTTGATGGCCTTGCGCGGAGTCGGCCGGCGGAAAGTGCGCAGGCTCTGCACTATTGCGCGACGCATGGCTGGGATATGTCCACGCAACGAGGGTGCATGGAGGTGTTGAGGGAGTCGACTACGGCGAAGTGAGGTGTCAGGTGATGCGATGCGATGCGATGTCTTGATTGATAACGAATCGCTTCCAGGGCACCAAACGCGCGCCGACTCGCGCGCTGCTGGCGTGAGACCTCAGGCATCATCGGCTAAGTTGCTTTCTCCATGCTTGGCACATGCGCCCGCCGCTCGCACAAGCCCGCCCGAATTTGCTGAAGTCGAACTTTCGCGACTCCGATTTGGACGACTCCAGCGACTACCGATACTCGACATTCGATATACCGTCAATACCGTCGCCATGCCTAACGTCTCCAAGTCCAACAAGGCCGCCGCCGGCAAGACCGGTCCCCAGGGTCGCAGCGCCATCGAGGATGTCGTCGCCCGCGAGTACACCATCCACATGCACAAGAGGGTACGTTCAGTTTGATGAAGTCCACGGATGGCTGTGACATGCAACCACACATGCTGTGCGCGCCTCTGTCCAGCATCGGACGGAAGACTGAGACAAGAGTTGAATCTAATCAATACTCGCGATTAACAGGTGCACGGTGTCTCCTTCAAGAAGCGCGCCCCCCGCGCCATCAAGGAGATCCGCGCCTTCGCTGAGAACGCCATGGTAAGTGAAAATTCCCTCCCAGCTGCGTGTTAACCATGGACAGTGGTCACACCATCCTGCACTGGCCCGGCCGAGTTAACACAATGCGACAGGGTACCTCCGACGTCCGCCTCGACCCCCAGTTGAACAAGAAGGTCTGGGAGTGCGGCATCAAGGGTGTCCCCTTCCGCCTTCGCGTCCGCATCTCGCGTAAGCGCAACGACGAGGAGGACGCCAAGGAGAAGCTTTACTCCTACGTCCAGGCCGTCAACGTCGCCAACCCCAAGGGTCTCCAGACCGCCGTTGTTGAGGACGCTTAGATGTATTGATCAAGGCATGACGGCGTTCCAGGCGCTTGTCAAGGTGGAACATGGCTTGCTATGACGGAAGGACTTGCGGCGTCTCGATGTGAACCGCGCAGAAATTCGCGGCACAGAATGAGACGGACGTGCGGCGTTCAGAGGAGCAAATACTGCTCAAATGGTCATATACCCGAATGCAATCGTCGACCACCATTTCGACGAGCTCAATTTTCTTTAAATTTGGTGTGCTGCTTGTCTTTTGCTCTTGCCCATCAAATTGGCTTTCACATTGCGTCTGTGGTGTAGTCTTTCCAGGTGCTGTGTCCGTCCAAGAAGCGTATGCTGCATTTGTTCATCATTCTGTCGAGCCGTTTGATACTGGCGAAATCGTCCAATTAGACACTGGGCTGTTTCTCGTGTGAATGCAATGCTCTTCCTTGATACAGGATATTATCACCTTTCTATCGTGTGTCGTTTTCTTCGGCATATCGCTTTGGAATGTGACTTTTGATGTCGCCTTCGACGCTGATCGTATTGCTGGTGAGAGAACTGCCGCCAAATTGCACTTTGGCAGGCACGTGATCCCGCGCTCCTATCGAACGCGCTCCTCGTCGAGCTTTCACGTCCTCCCCTACACCCACCAGACTCTATGAGGCGAATTATCAGGACATCCATATTACCAGTCAAACTCCCTCAGCAGGAACATACGATTTCAAAAATCTCAAAAATGTCCACAAATCCCTTGAAGCGGACGAACACGGCAGATCGGGGCATCTCACCACCAGCGAAGCGCAAAGTCACAGCGACAACCACCAGCAAAGCCGCTGCCAACTTTTTCAAGCCAACATCACAGAAAACCAAAGATCCTGAGGCTGTCACGTTTCAAATCATCAGCGACACGGTCCTCAAGGCTCAGCATGGAAATCCTGAAGCTGTTGTCGCAGCATATCCTAAACCGGTTCGGATCGCGGCTTTCGACCTGGACGATACCATCATTGCCACTGCATCCGGCAACCGATTCGCAAAGGACAAGAACGACTGGAGATGGTGGCACGCATCTGTGCCTGCAAAAGTGAAACAACTGCACAGCGAAGGCTTCGCAATTGTGTTCATCAGCAATCAGGCAGCCATCAGCCTACGATCCGACACCAAACTGCCAAACGGGATGAAGAGTCTCAACAACTGGAAAGCGAAGGTCGCAGCCGTACTCACGACACTGGATCTCCCCGTCACTGTCTTCGCTGCTACCGGACATGATTTGTATCGCAAACCGAGAATGGGCATGTGGGGGAAGCTACTTGAAGGCTACGGGCTGACCGAAGAAAGTGTCGATCTCGAGGGCAGTGTCTTCGTCGGCGATGCGGCTGGACGAGCGGGAGACAAGTCCAGAAAGCTCAAGAAGGATCACTCGTGCTCGGACCGAGACTTTGCTGCAAACGTCAGGATCGGGTTCCAGACTCCCGAAGAGTTCTTCCTCGGCGACGAGACCAAGCCGTTCGAACGTCTGCTGCATCCGAGCGATTATCTAGACGTTGAGCTTACCACGGATACTGAGGTCTCTCCCTTGGTTTTTACGAAAAAGAACGAAGTGGAGATCATTCTGTTCTGCGGAAGCCCCGGCGCAGGGAAAAGCACGTTCTACTGGACCTACATGCAGCCGTTGGGGTACGAGCGCGTGAACCAGGACCTCTTGAAGACAAGAGACAAGTGCATCAAAGTTGCAACGCAGCACGTTGAGGACAAGCAGCCTGTTGTGGTAGACAACACAAACGCCGACAAGGATACACGAGCTGTATGGGTCGGTCTGGCAGCGAAGCTCAACGTACCGATTAGGCTGGTGCACTTCACGGCGCCAGCAAAGCTCTGCGAGCATAACGACACGGTGAGAGCGTTGACAGGTGACCTGGTGAGTTGCAGAAAGCTCGTGCAAGAACGGCGCGCGCGCCCTGCATATTGAGTATCCATTCTGACATGCAGCAGATGAACCCAGAATCGAGAGCAATGCTGCCAAAAATGGCATTCACAGGCTTCGCTTCTCGCTACCGCGAACCCACTGTGGATGAAGGGTTTGACGACATCACGAAAGTGAACTTCAAGGTGCGTTGTTGACACTCGTTGGGATTCAATCCAATCCAACACCCCCTCTTTTCACCTCCACCTGCAGTGACCTGCCTGGACCTGCCTGCAGCATGTAATAATACTGACACTTGACACCGGCAGTTCAATGGGACCGAAGCGCAAAAGGCCGAATGGCGCAAATATTGGGTGTCTTGATCCAGGACGCATCCAAACCTGTGGACGTGGCTGAAGTTCACTGCGGCCGCGTTGAGCTGCATCTTTGATAGACCGGCAGGCGAGCTCCATATGCCGGCTTGCTTAGTCGCAATCTGGAAAGCGATCGCGTTGGCGACCTGCGCCAAGCTGTAAGTAACCGCCACATGGGTCGCCTCAACACGTGCAACAGCTGTAGTCACGCCTTTGACAAAAAGAAGGTCCCACATCCGCTGGGCGCAGCTTTGTGAACTGGCCCTTTTCGCCTAATGGATCACCCGCATGGTAGCGTGGAGTCCCACGGTCGACCCCACTCGAGTTATCATCCGGAGGCACTGCGTTTGAATTTCTTTTCACACATCAACGCTGTGAGTCTGTGACCGACTTTTTCTGGCGGTGGACGACAGCAAGCGCCGCCGCCGCCACGTCAAGAGGACTGTGCAAACGGGGTTTGGAATAGAGAGCATTGGTGCGTTGTCAAAGCGTCGGCAGGATCGGAAGCGCAAACACAACAGACGGACGGACGCGGTGGCCCGGAGATTGATCCGGGAATCTCTGGCTGCTGTGACTTGTACCCATAGGACACACAGAAAGAGTAGTGACTACCTTGAGAAGGATGCGAGCCCGACTGACAGGTTCCTGTCTGCCAGTCTGCCTGTCTACCTGCCACTGCCACCTGTCCTGCGCCGCTTTCGTGCCTGAGTCTGACCTGGAAGAGAAAGCCACAGCAGCGCCTCTTCTTGTTCTGAGGCACTCGTTACATCCGCGTGCCCTCTTACCGAATTTGTAAACAAGGCCCTCGTCGCTTTTTTCTCGGCTGTTGCTCCCCCCTCCAAAGCCAGCGAAAAAGACACTTTTCCTCATCCTCAATTCTCCGTACCAATGTTGTGAGTTGCTACTAATAGTCACAGCAAAGACCCCGAATTCCGCACGAAAAGGCAGAACGCGATGTCACAGCACCCCTGCCCTCGCGAGGCTGATCGATCGTGGAACCATGTCCCTACCGCCATCC
>Ga0265780_10006555_pt1 | contig 14420 bp, 17 predicted proteins | sample P1T30metagenome_FD_192432 | JGI IMG/M metagenome (GOLD analysis project Ga0265780, IMG submission 192432) | Plant litter microbial communities from East Loma Ridge, Irvine, California - P1 T30 | ecosystem: Environmental > Terrestrial > Plant litter > Unclassified | place: USA: California... | reverse complement strand
TCATTTTCGCAACTGGAGTCTTGACCATACCGTCCGCCATGTACACCCTTGGAGCTTTTCCTGGCGCCATCAACGTCCTCGGATGGCAAGCCCTGAACACCTGGTGTGCCCTAGTGTAAGGAAACCCACAGGCTGAGAGTGTGGCATTCATTAACTTTTGTTTTAATTTAACAGGCTTGGAAACTTCAGGAACAACCATCCTGGCTGTCACAGTATTGCTGATATGGTACGTGATGGGGATCTACATCGGTATTTGAGACATCGCTGACTTCATGCCTCGACCTACACAGGGCCAGCTAGTAGGCGGACGAGTTGTTAAGGAGATCAGCGGAATGCTATTCCTGGTCGCGTTCATCATTGTTGCTGCCTCTGGAATGGTGGGTGTGTCTACCGCTCTCAACGCCCTCTCAAACCATGCGTTGTGTACGAACTACTTTTCTATTGTCGCAGCGATCATGATCGCTGTGTGTGCGAGTGTACGTAAGTTTGAGAAGATTGCATGGATTACCTGGGCCGGATTTGCGTCCGTTTTCATTGCCGTTTTCATTGTTGTGTAAGTTTGCCAACATCAGATCAATCAACTTACTTCGGCTGATACCACTACAGTGTTGGAGTTACCACCCGCGATCGCCCTGCGGCAGCTCCCCAATCTGGGCCCTATGAGTTCGGCTACCACGTTATTGCTCACCCAACGTTCGCTGCTGGCATAACCGCGGCCTCCACCATCTTCTGTTCTGGTGCAGGAACTTCGGCCTTCCTTCCAGTCATGTCAGAGATGAGAAACCCCAGAGAGTACAGCAAAGCCGTCAACTGGTGTATGGGCATCGTGACTGCCGCTTACCTGTCATTCAGCTTGGTGGTGTATAAGTGGTGCGGCAAATGGGTTGCGTCGCCTTCGCTGGGCAGTGCTGGACCAATGGTCAAGAAGATTGCGTATGGCATCGGATTGATTGGACTCTGCGTCAGCGGTGCGCTCTATGTGCATGTGAGCGCAAAATACGTTTTCGTCCGAATTTTACGAAACTCGAAGCACCTTCAAGCCAACTCTGTTGTGCACTGGGGCACATGGTTTGGATGTGTTGCTGCCATGTCCATAACCAGCTTCCTGATCGCGTCTGGAGTGCCGATCTTCAATTATCTCCTCAGCCTTGCGGGTAGTGTAGCTTTCGCGCCTCTGGCGTTGGGTCTACCGGGTTGGCTCTGGATTTATGACCATGCCGACTACTGGAAGGGTACACTGTGGCAGAAGACGATGTATATGCTGCACGTTGTCCTTATTTTTATCTCAGCTTTCTTGACCGTTGGAGGAACTTATGGAGTGATCGTCCAGATTCTTAACGCCTACAAGGACGGACTCATTGATTCCGCGTTTTCGTGTGCGGACAACAGCAACTCTTCGTAGATTTTATGGCAGGTTGGCGTGGTAAAGTAGTTTCGAAACCAAATTTTTGCTACGACGAGATCGTCTTTCAGGAACCTTGTCATGGCGTAAGTGTGTTTCGAGAGTACGACAGGGTGGTCGTGAAGGTGACGTGCTACGCGTCCCCGGGTCCCCACTTCCGTCTGGCACAATGACAGCACTACCATGCAGACACACCGCCACCGGATCAGCATCCTTAATGACATGATTCAAAATATGGCGGGGTTCTTTAAGCAGAACATGCGCAAACAAAACCTATACATCCTCTAACAACTGGGTGTGCGAGTGGCATTTTATGACCCTGGAACACCATAACTCCTAGCGTCCGAACGATCTGGAAGTTAAATCGAAGCGCAATTCTTCACGATAGACATGGCTGTACTGAATGGACCTACAAATGGTACAAGCAATGGTACTGGAACACTCCCAATAGTAATCGCTGGTGGCGGTTGCGTTGGGCTCTTCCTCGCTCTCCTTCTCACAAACTCGACTATTACCAACAAGATCATCGTCATCGAACCGCAAATTCCCGATCCCAATTCGACACGAGCAATGGCGCATCAGCCGCCCACATATCCTATCTTATCTTGCATTCAAGGCTTGTTACCAGAGCTTATAGAAGCCGGAAGTCTGAGCTCTGGCCTGTGCTTCAGGACGAGTATCGCAAATGGGAGTAAAGTAATCGCCGAGAAGCGCTTCCACAACGAGGGCGAAGGAATAAAAGGAAAGGGTCAACTTTTACTGCCACAAGGAAGATTTCAAGAAATTCTGATGAGGCGATTGGCTGCTACTGATGGAAAAGCTGAAGTTCACATTGGCTCGTCTGTGACCGGTTTCACGCAACATGGAAATTCTGTATTCGTCAAGATATCCGAACTGGATGAAGTTATCGAAGCATCCTACCTTATCGGGGCTGATGGCGCACACTCTCTGATCCGCAAAACCCTGGGCGTACCGTTCGAGGGCGAGAGTCTTGACGCCCAACTTGTCGCTTTAGATTTACGTTTCCCATTCTCCGAGCATGGTTTCCACGACGCAAACTTCATAATCGACCCAGTAAATTACGGACTCATCGGGCGTATATCGCCAGCTGTTCTGCCTGAGACAAAACCGGCGTTGTGGCGTGTAAGCTATGGTGAGCCTTTGGGTATGTCCGAAGCCAAAGTCAGGGAAAATGTGCACGAGAAATTGAAAGCAATGTTGCCTAACGCTGGAAGGGGTGCCAATGACGCGACAGAATACGATGTAGTAAGGATAGCGCCGTATAAAGCGCAACAACTTCTTGCATCGACACTGTACAAGAAGCGAGTGTGCCTAATTGGAGATGCAGCACACTTGACGAACCCGTATGCTGGTCTTGGATTAGCATCTGGCATCGCGGACGCGGCATCTTTAGCGGAGATCCTGGATCAGATCTTGACGGGCAATGCGAAAGACGGCGAGAAGCTGTTGAACGCCTGGAGTGGGGCGAGGCGACAAAATTACCACGATGTCGTTGATAAACCGAGTCGCATGGCATATAAGAGGGTACAGAGCGACATTAGCACAGATGACAAGCTTCAAGGGCTATTGAGTCGGGACCCGATAGTGGGAGCCCTAAAGAGAGGTATGCCTGTTATGCCACCAAGTTTGGAGACGAAAGGATGTGACCTGGAAGGATGGTAGAGGAGGAATACATGCGATAGAAGAAAATTTTAATGTTGGGCCCATCTCATCACTTTCTTGAAAACTGTCATCGTGATCTGCATGTCCTCGAATTGTTTAAAGAAGACCTTGTTGCTCTGCTGTGATATGAGCTTCTCACCACGTGGATGGTTCCGAACGCCCAGATGTACATCACCTTCAATCAAAGCTTGAGTACGCCGCGAAGCGCTTCTTTAGACGCGGAGTTCTTGTGCTTGCCTCTGCGTCTCATTGTGAGATCAAGTTTAGATGGGGCAGGACTGACCTAAATAGATTAAGTGCTAGAACCAATCAGGCGCAAGCGTCGAACGGTGCAATATGGGGCAAGCATGCATCGAGAACTCCACTGCCGCAAGCGCACGGCTGTTCTCCGTCTGATTCATTGGCTCAATGATCAGGTGTAAATATGGCCACCGGCTTTTGTGTGGGATATCCCATCTCATCACGTTCACGCCAACATTTCGAAACGACAATTCTCGTCAAGCCACGAATCGTAGCCCCTGCATCCCCGCAATAGATGAATTCGCATGACCGAGTCTTACAAGTACAAGCATCTGGTTAATATGGCTTAGCAATCTATATCGCACGGCGGTTCTTCATTTCCTGGTTGGCGATGCCGCATCCAGGACGTCGAGATGAGCGACCGGGCTCTTTTCGCTCCAGACTTCTTGGAGGACGGAGAAAAAAGGTCCGTGGCCTTAGATGACCTGTGATGAAAATGACCTTCGTATAAAAGTGTCGTTGTGTCCATCAGCGGAGAGCTACAAGCACTCGGGACAAGAGACGGCCAAAATGCTTTTCCAACACTTACTCGCAGCGACCGCGCTGTTTGGTGCTGCCTTTGCCGCGCCTGCGGAGGAGAAGAGGCAGGACAAGAAACTTCAATGGTTTGGTATTAACGAGTCTGGCGCAGAGTTTGGAGAGAAGAACTTTACTGGAGTTTATGGCAAAGAGTACATATGGTATGACTTCAAGACTATTGATCAATTCATTGATCAAGGCATGAACATGTTCCGCCTGAACTTCTGTAAGATAATATCACCTACTGGATTCAAGAATGAGAAACTAATTCGATTCAGTAATGGAGCGCCTCACACCCAACAAGCTCGATGGCGCCTTCGATCCTCTCTACCTGGGAAACTTGACGGAGCAGATCAAGTACATCACTGCCAAGGGCAAGTATGCGATGGTGCAGCCGCACAACTATGGCCGCTTCTATGGTAATATCATTACCGACACCGTGGGCTTCAAGACGTGGTGGACGAATGTTGCAAAGGAGTATAAAGACAACGAACTGGTTGTTTTCGACACCAACAACGAATTCCACGGTACGTATCACCCCGGGGCTAGCTAAACGCGCGCGACATACTAACTCCAATTTCCCTAGACATGGACCAACAACTCGTCTTCGATCTCAACCAAGCCGCTATCGATGGCATCCGTGCCGCCGGTGCGACAAAGCAATACATCACTCCTGAAGGCAACTCCTGGTCCGGCGCATGGACCTGGATCTCCTCAGGCAATGGCGCATCATTGGTCAGCCTCAAAGACCCGCAGGACAAGCTCGTCTACCAAATGCACCAGTATCTCGACACAGACGGCAGTGGTACATCCGCAAACTGTGTCAGCAGCACGATCTTCAGCGAGAGATTAGGGGCTGCTACCAAGTGGCTCAAGGACAACAAGAAAGTCGGTGTTATCGGAGAATTCGCTGGAGGTAACAACGAGCAGTGCATTAGTGCTCTCAAGGACGGATTGAGCTATATGCAGGAGAATGCGGATGTGTGGTTTGGCGCAATCTACTGGGCAGCTGGGCCTTGGTGGGGGTGAGTACATTGTGTTGAAGCTGAAACAGAGAGAGACTAATGATGCGACAGTGACTACATTTTCAATATGGAGCCGTCTACAGCAAACCCTGCGTGGACGACGATTTTACCAGCTATCAAGAGCTATTTTGTCTAAGTGGCAGTGGAATGGAAGGGACGGTCTGGTGATAATTCATTGTAGATATTCGTTGGATTCTCTGAATATGTCATTTCTTCGATTACGACTTACGATCAAGTTCATCTTCCCCGCACCTGCACAACTATGGCTTCCCTTCCCACGCCTTGCTCAAGTACTCCTCCACCTCCGTAAACTTGTACTCAGGGAATCGCTTATTGAACTCATCACTCACGCCCCATGCGCCCCTCTTCATCGCCGTAAAGAATTCCGTAATGAACGTCTTCGAAAACTCTTCCCGACTCTCTATCGGGATAATCGGATGATCAAACACCGGAATCCAACTGGTCTTCAATTCCCCTCTTTGAACATCCTCGCTCTTCACATACTCCACACTCCAGTCACCACCCCTGATCTTCTTCCCAAGTGCCAAGATCTCGTTGCTGGTAGTCTTCGCACCCTGAATACCGCCAATTACCGGCCACGGCCTGGGATCATCTAGCGCAAGCGATAGGATCTCGGAGATATCTGATACAGCAGTGATTACGATAGGAGTCTCCCCATCGTCCAGTATCATCGCGCGCCTATTCTTCAGGTCCACGAAGAACGTCCAGGTGAACAGGCCCGGAGTCAGCGGGTACGGGTGCGCGAAGTAATCCATGAACACGCTTGGTTGGAAGAGGCAGTACTCCAGACCACCTAGCTGGTCTTTGGCTTTTAGATCGGTGAGGTAGGATGCAAGTGCGTCCTTGTTCTCGTACGGCCCGACGCCGGAGTTGTTGGTTAGTGCCCATTCGGAGGGGGCGAAGCGGCGCACATCGGCGGTGATGCATGCGTGGATCAGATTCTTTTGTACGGTGTTATTGATGTCTTGGTGAGCGATTAGGAAGGAGAGACAGGTGTGGAAGCCTTTAAGTGCATTCGTGAGGCCGGACAGGTCGTGGTAGTCGACCTTTTGGTAGGTGAGGCCTGGAATGGAATTTGAAGGGGTTTCAGAGCGAGTGAAGATTGTAATTTCGTGTTTTCCAGAGCGGATTGGGGCATGGAGGAGGTTTGTTGCGACGTCTGTGAGGGGTTAAGTATGAGGTGGGGCGTTTGCGGAGGACCAGGCTGCATACTTCCTGTACCGCCGACAACTGCGATTTTGACCATGGTGGTATATTTTTCCTGACACTCCTTGAGTTCAATTGCAAAGGTTGATGTTGTGTCGAGGGTGGGTTGATATATCTTCTTGTGGAGAAACACAGTAATCTGCTTGAACGTTTTTGGTGAAGTGGATCATGCAGCAAGGCGTATTACCGGGATTCCATGCGGCCGCAATAGCACCAATAGCATCACATATCCCCGCACAACTCGCAGTAGCATACACTCGAAGACCGTGACTTCCGGTGCGACATTTGTAAGCCGCGCGACACAACAAGGGGATTAGTCTCAAGTCTGCTTAGTGGGTAGGTTGGGTAGGTACAGCGAGGACCCCAAATTCTAGCACAGTATACTCGCTAGACGCCTCCGGTTTCTGCTGCTGGAACTCGTCATCGCGAAATTATAGTCGGCTGAGCGTTGACTCAGCAGTTGCCTTTTCAAGTGAGAACACATGAAAGGACTGTGAAAAGTAGTAGCGAACCGGCTTGATGGGAAGTACATAAAATGTATACTGGTCAGGCGATGAAGCAGTCCCGCACCATAGGAACGGGGGCTCACGCATCTATGAGCGGCACATCTGGCAGCGGCTTCTCCGGCAGTGGCTTCGTCGGTAATGGCTTCATAGTGTCCAGCTCATCAGTATACTGGGGAGGTCTCGGACTGCTACCCTCGTCGGGCTCGTCTCGATACACCCCATTCAGCAGCGCATTTTCTTCGTCTTCCCTCTCTCGCCTCAACTTATCCCAAACATCGTCCATTCCGTCCCATTTCATAAGCTCTCGCTGTGCTTGGACCCAGAAGAAGAGCCTGTATGAACCATACAGCGCAAGAAGTCCACCAATGACCGAGGCCACAATGATGGAAACTCGGTTCCAGAGATCCCAGTGGACGACGTCGCCAAGCAGGCTGCGCAAAGTTCCTGCTTTGCCGTACTCCTCCCATTCTTTGCGGAAGTAGATGAGTCGATCTTTGCTTTCCCAGACGTCGTTGCCAAAGAACCTGGATATCTTCTGGCGGAAGGAAAGCGGTCTTGGTATGGGAAACTTGTACTCCCTGTCCACTAGCTTTACGTCAACGATGCGATAATCGTAGATGGTCTCGTCCTCGGCGATGGGGCTGAACAGAGTGTCTTGGCCCTTCTTCGGAGCTCCAGTATCCACTGCCACGCCTTCTACAAGTACCTCGAGCATCTTTTGCTTGGGATGATCAAAGCCCCGTTCCGAGTCCTTGATTCGCAGATCAGCGCTGCTGATGGCGTCGAAGTTGAACGCCCAGTATTCTGCATCGGCTGACGAGCCGTCGCCGCTGTGCTTAGTACCTTTCTTTATGTAGAGGTAATCGATGAAAGGCGTATCAAGCTGCAGTTCATTGCACCATGTGTTGCATGCAGACGACATCGTTCTGCCTGACCAGCATGACGGGGCGTGGCATTCCAAAGCAATGGAGAGGTTGGCATTGGAGAAGTCGGTGGAGACCTGGGGCACTCCAATCTTGGGCGGCGTGGGGATGGTCGGTAAGTCGGGGAAGAAGGGTTGGTTGTTCAGCAAGACGGTGCGCTTATCGTGCGAAAGCTCAATGTTGAATAGCTGGGGGCAAGAGTAAGCCTCGTGTCCTCTGGCAGTGCAAGTCAAGAGCATACCAAGTCATTGTCTTCAAACACTATTTCGGGCTCGCTATGCATCGCCTTGTTCGTCCGCGGACAGTCGTAGCACCGTATCTTCGCAGTGTACAACGAGCCGGGTGCGACGGCGACGACATCTTGGATAGGCAAAGAACAAGACGGGGCCTCTGTGTGTGAGTGGGAACGATCCCGACACTCTGAGAAATTCAGGCCAGTCGCACCGACGGCGCTCAGCACCAGCGGAAGGAGCAACAGGCCGTATAACACAAGCATGGCCGTTGGTGTCGAGGACAATGCGCCGGGAGTTGATGCGTGATCAGCGCACCTGGTCAGTTCGCCGCGGGCATGTCAGGGGCTTAGCGTCGGATCCTCGAATCGCCCCCACAGGGCCATCTTCCATCTCATTGTCTTCCCCTCGTCAGCCATCACCAAGACGCGTTCAGGAATCCATCTGACTGAATGGAAGCATGGCAATTTACTCGCGAATTTGGTGACACTCACCTGCAACTGTGACTACACCTATCCCCAGGTAGTCGCTCAACGCATGGAAAACGTACTCAACCAACCAGGCCACTGCACCCTATGCATCTCATCTCCGCCATTGGGATCCATGTCTGCGGACTTGTGTCGCTCGCAAAGCACAAAACCGCTGATGTGACGTCATATAAAGTCACTCTCCGTCCATAAGCAAGCATAAATGCGAGTCGATGCAGCTCATCGGTCTTCGCGATCCTGCTCCCTCACGCAATTCTTTTTAACACAACCACACTTGCCAAAGTCTTCAGCCCAGCAATTGCCCGTCATGTCCAACTCTAGTTCCACCTTCCAATCCTTCAGCACGTCCTACTCCTCGAGCTCTGTCAACGGACAGACCAAGTCGCACAGCGAGAGCACATATTCCGACCCCAGTGGTACTCGAGTGCACCGCACAACACAGAATCCCGGCGAAGTGGCCCGCGAGGAGCGCTTCGAGGTCGACAATGCTGGACGCAGGGTCGAGGGTGCAGGCAGTGGAAACACACGGAAGATTGAAGATGTGACGGAAGAAGAAAGCCAGAAGAAGAATGACAGGGAGTACGAGGAGAGAATGGAAGATGAATATGCTAAGAAGGAGGGTGGTGCGTAAGCATTGATGGAACCTTATCTGTTACTTCGCTCGTAACCTACCTATATGTTGGTCCTGCGCCACGGATGTGCGTACTAGCAAGGCGTTCAATACTACAATTCAAATTGTCTCTTGGCAGTTCGCCATTACCTGCAGCCCTTTAACTCGGCTGGCCAAGAACTGCCGCGTGGAGAACTTGCGTATCGGAACGAGAAGGGGGCTTCACATCCGGTAGATGAGCCCTCTTTCCGAATGAAGCTCGCTTTTGTAAAGTTTGATTATTCTACACGAGTACCAGCGTGCACGAATGTTTACGCCTTAGCACGTCTAGACGCACGGAAAACATACCGGGGCATCTTTAACGAGCTTCCATGTGCGGACAGTTCCTCCGGTCAGATTCTCCAATCTTGTGCGCTTGATTACCGTCCCCATCCTTTCCGAAAAAGTGTGGAGAAGTGTCATAGCGCTGAAGTATCCGCGTGGAACTGGAGTATCCGTCGCACGTGACTATTGCGCATGTACGACCTGCAACAGCCGCGTATAGCCGTCCTGCGCCGCACCATATACCCACCGCTCCCAGCAGCAAACTTCTGCACCTGACTGATTCTCTTCGACTTAGATACCTAGCGTTCTTTGTCATGTCGGACCCACGATCGATTGCTCAAAGTTTGCTGGGTATTGCGGGTCGTTCGGATGATGGAGGCCCAGTGACTTGTACATAAGATGGCCGCTTTGTGTCATGTTCACGCGTATCTTTGATTGTCACAACTCCCCGTCCTGTGCCAATGTGCTCATCTCAATAACATTCATCACCCACCATCGCATCGCCATCGCCATGGAGTTCTTGCTAAGTGTTCTTCGGTCGATGCTGACATCGCCGCTCCTTCTCATCACGTCCATTTTTGGTGCGCTCTTTGCTTATGTCAGTATAGAAGTCCTGCATTCTAGGCATTGACTGATTCTCTTTGCAGATCTTCGCAGTGATAATCTACCGTCTCACATTTCACCCGCTTGCAAAATACCCAGGACCTTTCCTAGCCAAAATCACCGACATCTACCTAGCTTACTACGCATATAAAGGCAGCCGTCATCTTGCTTTCCACCGTGCACATGTCCAATATGGACCTCATGTACGCCTTGGACCCAATTTACTTTCAGTCAACACTGCCACCGGTCTGAAGACTATTTATGGCTTCCGCAGCAACGTGCGAAAAGCAAGTTTCTATGAAGCTTTCCCGAGCACACCGAAAGCGGTCAGCGTGCACTCTGCCATCGACAAGATGCAGCATGCACGCAAGAGGAGAGTTGTGAGCCATGCTTTCAGTGATTCAGCGATCAAGAGCTTGGAGAAGTACATTGTCGCCAACGTAAGAGTAGGATGTGAAATGCTTGCAAGGAGGTCTGATGGTAGTCCTGAGAAGCGAGCGGATGACAAAGGCTGGAATACCCAATGGAACGCAGCACACTGGTGCGAGTGGCTAGTCTTTGACATCATGGGTGACCTGGTCTTTGGCAAAGCATTCGGTATGCTCGAGAGCCCACGCAACAGATTCGCGACACAGTTGGTGGGCAATGCCGCACACAGACATCTCATCGTAAGTTCTTTGCTTTCCTCCCGAGGGGACGTATTGCTGATTCTTCCAGTGTGGTACTCACCTCACCATACACAACTGGCATCTTGATAAGCTCTTCTTCCGCAAGATCGCCGGTCAGCGAGCGCAATACATGCAATATAGCAAGGCGCAAGCCATGGAACGAACCAAGCTTGGTCTCGACGTCGACCGCAAGGACTTTTTCTACTACCTCCTCAACGCAAAAGATCCCGAGACCGGCGCAGGCTTCAGCATGGACGAACTCTGGGGAGAGTCAAACCTGCTCATCATCGCTGGCTCAGATACCACCTCAACCGCCATGGCTGGCACATTCTTCTACCTTGTACACAACCCCACCGCTATGCAGAAGCTCTGCAAGGAGGTCCGCGAAAAGTTCTCAGACGTGGAGGAAATCGTTACCGGACCGAAACTAGGTAGCTGCTCGTTCTTGAGGGCGTGTATCGATGAGACGATGCGCATGACACCTCCAGTAGCCGGTGCCCTGCCTCGCCAAGTTCTCCCCGGTGGCATGGAAATAGATGGACACCACATCCCCGCTGGCGTCGACGTCGGCGTCCCCATCTACGCCATTCATCACAATCCCGCCTGCTTCCCCCGTCCGTTCGACTACCTTCCTGAGCGCTGGCTCGTAGACCCTTCGGCCAACCCTCTACATGATCGTCTTCCAGACGCACAAGCTGCTTTCAACCCTTTCAGCATCGGACCGAGAGGGTGCATTGGCAAGGGCCTAGCATATGTAGAGCTGACGGTGACGATAGCGCGGGTCCTGTATCTGTTCGACATGAGACTTGCTCCAGGCACGAGTTTAGGTGCTGGAAGTAAGGATCTTGAGCCGGGCAGGACGCTGGCGAATGAGTACCAAACTATGGACGTCTTTGCGAGTAAGAAAGATGGACCTATGCTGGAATTTAGAGCTAGAGAGTAAATGCGACATCAAGATAATCTCGACACGTCATCACGAGGGCATTTCGACCCTCGTACTGGCTTTACACCCCGATCATCAGCCCATGCCCGGTCAATCGTCCTATTGAGTGTGAATAAACGAGCTTCACCATCTGAGATTTAGTCTTTCCTTCAAAGCAAGGGGCTCGAGATGTATGCTTATAGTTTTCACCCCATTTACGAAGCTTATACAGATACGCGTGTTCTAACACTTGACAGCAAAAAGTGGCAATTGTGCCTCGGTTGCTTCACCTTTCACAACGACACGAGGTGCTTCGTGGAGCTTGCCACCGAAGAGCAAGCTCAGAAAGCTATTGAAGTGCTGAATGGAACCGAGCTTTTGCACAGAAGCATCATTGTAGCACCCATGAAAGATGATTTTGTGTGGGGAAGAAGACTCGAAAATCGCCCCAATACCTCCTTTGACGTCGCAGAAGTTAGTCCGTCTGAAGCGATGAAGCCCCTGCTAGAGGAGCGAAGACTTATGTTTTCGGTCTAGACTCCTGGCTGGGGATCGAAAATAGGCGGGTCTGGCCACAATGATATTGCCAAGAATCACATCGAAAAGCATCTCGGTCCGTTTGGCATCTTGTCTCTCAGAAGAATGGCTCCTTTCTACGGAGACTTGAAGAAAAAGCCACAATTTCTCTGCTTCATAGACTTTGAAACGAAGGGGGGCGCCGATCAAGCTGCAGAAGCTTTTGACAACAAGGAAATAGAGGGCCGCAAAGTCCGGCTCCAACCATGTAAGCTAGCGCCACGGAGGGCTCATCAGATTGGCAAGGTGGACAAGGCTCTACTAATTCAGCTGCAAGAGAAGGGTCTAGCGTCTACTGAGCCGTATGAGGACAAATTTGTCAAGTCAGATAGGGCAAAGGGCGAGGTATCACAAGATGACAAAAGCGCAGCGCATTGAAGCTATGGCAGTCAAGAAAGAGAATGGAGGAGAGGTCAAGAAAGAGGAGACAAAGAAGGAAGCGAAGGTGGCGGCATAGGTGGACCGGAGTATGTGTGTACATCACTAGTCTTCGCATGCTTTGCGTCTGAAACCGCTATCTACCGGGCTACTATACAAGATTCATTGTATGGCTAAAAGATCGTATAAGTGCTGCTACTAGTACGATTGGTGCATCGCTAATTCGTTACAACGTCTGTCTAAAACCATCCTGTCCTTCCAGAATCTTTTCACCAAGATCAGCCTTCCGATTCGCCTTTGAGTAGAAGTAGAAGTTTTTCAAGACGTGGAAGATGCTAAGACCCTGCGTTGCAATGACCACAGCCATCGCTGGACTAGAAACACGTTAACAGCGATCTCGTAGAGTCGCAGACAAGGCTACATACGTGTACTTCGGCGCATCCTGCCGTCGAAAGACATTTGACGCACTGATTCCTCCACAAGCGCCACCTCCGATCAGCAACGCACTTGCGATTGATCTCTTCGTTTGGCCGACGATGTTGTTGTGCATGTAGCTCAATATGCTCGGCACATTCGCATTTGCACCTGACACGCCGAGAAATACACCGGCATACCTCACTCGCGCATTCGAAATGTATGCCATCATGCAAACACCTATCACTGCCCAGGCACAGTTGAAGATGATGATTAGTCCTCTCTTTCGATAGCTATCCGCTACCCAGGCAGTCCCAAACATCCACGCCGCAGCGAGCACGTATGGCGGGAACGTCAGGATTTGGCTCATGGCTACCGAGTAGCCCATGTCGCTCCGCAATATGATGGGTAGGAAGTAGCTCCAAGAATACGCTACTACGTTGTTGAGAAAGTATAGCCATGCGAACTCCCAAATCTTCCAATCGCGGAGGTGATATGCAATGCTGGACTTTGTCAACTTCTCAGCAATAGCGTCGCCTCGGTCACGCTGGATACGACCCAGGATAATGCTGGATTCTGCATTGGTTAGGAATGGCTTTCCTGTTATGGCGATGGTTGTGTTGCCTTATCCGGAAAGGATATGATGGTCGCATAGCCAAACAGACCGAGGACAATAGTAATCGCGCCTTCCTTCGATCCTGTCATCAGCTTGAAAGAAGGCATAGTAAGAAGAAGAACGTACAATAGCGAAGATCTACTGCCAACCATTCAAGCCTCCCAAGCCCTTCATCTCGCTCAGTCCCCAAGCCAAGATATTACTGAAGCCACTCGCTAGCAACACAAGTAGATAGAACCCACTGAATCGCTTCTGTACTTCAAACCTCACATACCAACACGACAGCAAGAACACACAGCCAGGATAATATCCAGCTTCCAGCACTCCAAGAATCACTCGACAGCCCAAAGCTTCAAGCCACGTCGTAGTGAAGCCCATTCCAATGGTCACCGCGCCCCAGCATACGACGAGCGACAGAAACATACCGCAGGCCCAAGATACCGTATGATCATGTTTGCAGGGAACTGAAAGATGATATACGGTATGAAGAATATCATCGTCAAGATCGAATAGCGGGAGCCGATTGAGAGCTGTAGATCGGCGTCCATGCTGGCAATCCGTGCGTTGGGCAGATTGACGCGGTCGATGAGTGCGAAGGCGTAAATGACGGCGAGTGTGGGTACAAGACGAACGTCGATTTTGTGGATGATGCGCCGAGTTTCTGCATGGTCGCGTTCGGAAGGATTTGAGCCGATGGAACTTTCGATGATGCCTCCAACTTCGAGGGCTTCATCAGAGATCTGGCATGGTCAGTACGGTGTTATTGTCGTAGGGAAAGGTAATCAATAGACTTACACGCTCCTTCGTCTCTGCTTCTAGATCACGCTCCTTGAGTGACATGGTGAATCTGGGATTGACCTGATGTTTACATTGTATGTCGAGGTTCACTGGGGGATTTCACGTTATTGTACACGTATATCATCTTTGACTAGCTAAGAACAATAAGGGGGGGGGGGGGGGGGGGGGGGGGGGGGGGGGGGGGGGGGGGGGGGGGGGGGGGGGGGGG
>Ga0265780_10006554_pt1 | contig 14424 bp, 14 predicted proteins | sample P1T30metagenome_FD_192432 | JGI IMG/M metagenome (GOLD analysis project Ga0265780, IMG submission 192432) | Plant litter microbial communities from East Loma Ridge, Irvine, California - P1 T30 | ecosystem: Environmental > Terrestrial > Plant litter > Unclassified | place: USA: California... | reverse complement strand
CTGGCGCTGCTGTATCGCGATTTGGGCCGGGTTGACGCGCTGATCGAGGATATTCTGCTGGCCAGTCTGGACAGTTGCATTCTGGAGGGCGAAGCGAGCCTGCCGCGAGACGGCGCCGGGCTGCTGTCACTGGCGGAGCGCAAGCGCGGCGGTCTGACCGAGCATGCCGAGCGTCTGGCGAAGCTTACGCTGGAGATCCTCAAGCTCTGGCACGGGCTGCAGAAGCGCTTCAAGGGCAAGATCGATCTCGCGCAGGCGGTGGCGCTGAACGACATCAAAGGGCAACTGAGCAAACTGGTCTACCCCGGCTTCGTCCGTGAGACGCCTGCAGCGTGGCTGAAGGAACTGCCGCGGTATCTGAAGGCTGTTGAAATCCGTTTGGAGAAACTCGGCAGTCAGGCACAGAAGGACCGGGTCTGGAGCATCGAGCTGGGCAACCTGTGGGCGCAATACCAGACCCGCGCCGACAAGCATGCACAGGAAGGCAAGCGTGACCCTGAACTGGTGGTCTATCGCTGGTGGCTTGAGGAATACCGCGTCTCGCTGTTCGCCCAGCAGCTGGGCACCAAAGTGCCGATTTCGGACAAGCGATTGAGCAAGCAGTGGAGCCAGGTTGAAGGGTAGGGCGTTGCGGCTGCATGAATGAGATTACCGGTCGGACAAGACTTGGCGATTGCCGAAGGTTGCAGATGTTGCCCGGATCGACTGTAAGAGCGCCCTTGCCCGTGAATGGCGATTTTGCTGCGACCCACTTGTCGCCTGATCCACCGCGTTCGCCAGCAAGCCGGCTCCTACGAACTTTGCGTCGGCGCCTGCAGACTTTCCGTTCGCCGGAGTTTGCCGGTGTCGCCCGGATCAATTGTAGGAGCGCGCTTGCCCGCGAAGGCGATGGTGCTGCGGCGCACTTGTCGTCTGATCCACCGCGTTCGCCAGCAAGCCGGCTCCTACGAACTTTGTATTCTGCCAGCAAGCTGGCGCCTGCAGACTTTGCGTTCACCGAAGCTTGCCGGCGTTGCCCTGATCAATTGTAGGAGCGCGCTTGCCCGCGAAGGCGATGGTGCTGCGGCGCACTTGTCGTCTGATCCACCGCGTTCGCCAGCAAGCCGGCTCCTACGAACTTTGCATTTCCCAGCAAGCCGGCGCTTGCAGACTTTGCGTTCGCCGATGGTTGCGGGTGTTTCCCGGATCAATTGTAGGAGCGCGCTTGCCCGCGAATGGCGATTTAGCTGCGGCGCACTTGTCGCCTGATCCACCGCGTTCGCCAGCAAGCCGGCTCCTACAGATTTTTTGCTTTCGGCAGATCAAGCCGGCGCCTACAGATTTTACTTTCGCCGAATCAAGCCGGCGCTTACAGACTTTGCGTTCGCCGAAGGTTGCCGGGGTTGCCCGAATCGGCTGTGGGAGCGCGCGGCGTGATGGCTGTGCGTAATAGCGCGAAAAACCGGCCGTTATGGCAGACTTCGCGGCTAAACTTCAAAGTGTCATCAATATCCGTCGTCCGCCAAGCGAGTCGCTGCATCGTTGCATTGGGACTGTAGTTCCAGATAAATCGCCGCCCATGCTTGTGCTGGCTGTTCAGCTGCTGCCGTCAACCAGCCGCTTTTATCTCAAGAGGAACGACCGTGTACGAAGTCGTGATCAGTGGCACCGGGCTTTTTACTCCCGCCAACAGTATTTCCAACGATGAGCTGGTGCAGTCTTTCAACACCTACGTGGCCCGGTTCAACGCCGACAATGCCGCCGCTATCGAAGCCGGAGACGTCACGGCCCTGACGGAATCCAACGCGGCGTTCATTGAAAAAGCCAGCGGCATCAAGAGCCGCTTCGTCATGGACAAAGACGGCATCCTCGACCCTCAACGCATGAAGCCGCGCCTGCCCGAGCGCTCCAATGACGAGTGGTCGATCCTCTGCGAAATGGGCGTAGCGGCAGCTCACCAGGCCCTCCAGCGCGCCGGCAAGACAGCCGCCGACATCGACGGCGTCATCGTCGCGTGCTCCAACCTGCAGCGCGCGTATCCTGCCATCTCCATCGAAATCCAGGCGGCACTGGGGGTTCAAGGCTTCGGCTTCGACATGAACGTGGCCTGCTCGTCGGCAACGTTCGGCATCCAGACCGCCGCCAACAGTGTCAAGCTGGGCCAGGCCCGCGCGCTGCTGGTGATCAGCCCCGAAATTTGCACCGCACACCTCAATTTCCGTGACCGGGACAGTCACTTCATCTTCGGCGATGCCGCCACGGCCGTCGTCGTGGAACGCGCTGATCTTGCCACTTCAACGCACCAGTTCGACATCGTCGGCACCAAGCTGCTGACGACCTTCTCCAACAACATCCGCAACAACTTCGGTTTCCTCAACCGCACCGCAGAAGAGGGCGAAGGCAAGCCGGACAAGCTGTTCGTGCAGGAAGGTCGCAAGGTGTTCCGCGACGTGTGCCCGATGGTTGCCGAGTTGGTGGCCGCGCATCTGGACGAGAATCAGCTGAACATCGCCGACGTGCAACGGTTCTGGCTGCATCAGGCCAACCTGAGCATGAACCACCTGATCGTGAAGAAGCTGCTGGGCCGCGATGCCACCGTTGAAGAAGCGCCGGTCATCCTCGACCGCTACGCCAACACCAGCTCGGCAGGTTCGGTCATCGCCTTCCACGAATACCAGGACGACCTGCCAAGCGGCGCGCTGGGCGTGCTCAGCTCGTTTGGCGCGGGGTATTCGATTGGCAGCGTGATTTTGCGCAAGAAGTGATCTGACAGGCTCCGCTGTAAATTGTGGGAGTGAGCTTGCTCGCGAAGTTCTTTCAGCCCCCAGAGATGTGGTAGTCGGACTGGCCCCTTCGTGAGCAAGCTCACTCCCACAAGAACTGCGCCAGCTGCAAGAGAGGGAATATCTCGTGCAGTGGAGGGATCAGCACAAGATTCGCAGAGTCCACAAAAAAGCCCGGCGCTGCTCTGTCGGAACGGATAATGGGGATCCGACAAGGCAACGGCGGGCTTTAGTGTTAGCGGCTTCAAACGGCAGAAGCACGCCGCTTGAAGCCTTTAACTTGTCGCTTGCAACGTGTGGCTTGAAGCTCGCTTTCTTAGAATTTCGCCAGCACGTCCAGCTGCAGCGTATTGGCATCCTGGTCACGCGGCAGCGCCGAAGTTGCGAAGTCTGCCTTGGTCAGGAAGTACGTCGCGCCGACAGCGAAGTTCTTGTCGATGTCGTAGGAAACGCTCAGCTTGTGGCCACGCGACCCGGTCGTGCCGTTGGCGAAGTCAGAGTCCGTGAACGCACCGACCACCGCATTACGCTGCGTGTCGCGGTAGTTGTAGTCCAGACCGAAACCGAACACCTTGGTCTTCACACCCGCCAGCCAGGCGGTGTCTTCGTCGCTGTTCGTCGCGCTGTTGACCACGTACTGACCGTACAGACCGACCGGCACGGCGAACCCGGTCAGGTCCAATTGACCGAAGCCTTCGTACAGGCGGAAGTCCGTGGTGTTGTTGCCGTTGATGCTCAAGCCACAGAACGTCGTGCTGGTGCTCGCAGCGGCCGGATTACAGTCGTTGGAGTTTTCGTAGTTGTAGACCGAACCACCGACCGTCATTTTCACGTTATCGGTGATGGCAACGCGTGTGCCCAACTGCGCAGCGTTGAGGCGCAGGTCATTCTTGAACTGCGTACCTTCGCCGCTGATGTTGTCCTTGAGGGTGTAGGTACCGGCGCTGCCGAACAGCTCGAAACCTTTATTGATCGGCAGGCTGTAGGTGGCCGCCAGACCTTCAGGGTTGATGTCGTTGTCCCAGATGACGTCGCCTTCGCTGACCCACGGCTGGGCCATTTTGCCGCCAATCACGTGCAGGTTCTGGATGGCAGTCGGGTGGTAGTCGATAAAGCCCTTATCCAACCACAGGTCTTTTTTGGTGAAGTAATCGTTCTGGTCAACGTTGGTGGAGTTGGCCTTGTTGTCGCCACCGGTGGCGATGCGAATGCCGGTGCTGACTTGCGGGTTGATATCGGTGTAAGCGCCCAGTCGCACGCGAATGCGCTGACGGTTTTTATCCTGGCTGTTGTTCTGGTCGTCGATCTTGACCGTCTCTTGCCGAACGCGAACGTCACCTTTGAACTGAGTCTTGGCGGCCCACGCGACTTTTTGCTCGAAGGCCGAGAGCTCGGAGGACTTGGCGGCAGTGGCGGCGGCGATTTGGTCAGAGGTGGCTTTCTGGGCCTGCTGCTGAGCCAACTGATCTTTCGTCAGCTCGGTTTGCAACTCGGCATACTGGGCCGGGGAAATCGAGCCGTTGGCCTTGAGCATGTCGAGCAGTTTCGCGTCGACTGCGGCACTGGCCGGAACGCTCATGGCCAGCAGCACACCACCACACAGGGCTGCCGCAGTTTTCGTGGAAGCAAGACGCATATCAATCTCCGTAACTGAGAGGGATGACCGAATCATCCAGGGAACAACCGACCAAATTCGGGCGGGAACAAATCGGAGTTTTTAGAACGTCTGGCTCTAAAAACAGGCGCCAGTATTGCCAGCGTTTATGACGAAACAGTGGCTAAGTGATGTCATGTCGATGACATGTGAAAATTTCGTTGGACCTGCGGGCTAGAGCGGTGCCATGAGTAATTTCATGTGCAGAACGGGTGAATAGGTGATACTGCGCCCACGTTGGCGCGACCTGGAGTGGTGGGATGTCGTTACACCGATTGGATAAGCTCTCTGACCTTGCGCCTGAACAGTGGGACGCCCTGATACCTGGCGATTCACCGTTTCTGCGCCATGCCTTTCTCAGTTCGCTGGAAGACAGCGGCAGCCTCGGGCCGCGCTCCGGCTGGCGTGCCGAACATTTGCTGCAGTACGAGGGCGAGCAGCTGATTGCTGCGCTGCCGGCGTACCGCAAATGGCACTCTTACGGCGAATACGTCTTCGATCACGCCTGGGCGGACGCCTGCCGTCGCGCCGGTCTGGCCTATTACCCCAAGCTGCTGGTGGCCGTGCCGTTCAGTCCGGTAAGCGGGCCACGGCTGTTGGCGAAGACACCCGAAGATGGCCGCGAACTGCTCGCGTGCCTGCCGGGCTATGCCCAGAGCGAGGAGCTGTCCAGCGTTCACGTCAACTTCACCGATCCGGTCGCCGACGCGTTGCTCGCCGAACAACCCGGCTGGTTACAGCGCATCGGTTGTCAGTACCACTGGCAAAACCGCGGCTACCGGGATTTTCAGGATTTCCTCGACGCGCTGAGTTCACGCAAGCGCAAGCAAATGCGCAAGGAGCGCGAGCAAGTGGCGGGGCAGGGCTTTGATTTCGACTGGCTCGAAGGGCACGAGCTGAGCGAGGCGCATTGGGATTTCATCTACGCCTGCTATTCAAATACCTATGAAGTGCGTGGGCAAACGCCGTACCTCACGCGAGAATTCTTTAGCCTCGTCGCCGAGCGGATGCCCGAGGCCATTCGTGTCGTGCTCGCCCGGCAAGGTTCACGGCCGGTGGCGATGGCGTTCAGCCTGACGGGTGGCGACAGCTTTTACGGTCGCTATTGGGGCTGCCTGGCCGAGTTTGATCGGCTGCACTTCGAGACGTGTTTCTATCAGGGGATGGATTACGCCATCGCCCACGGTTTCAAGCGCTTCGACGCGGGCGCCCAGGGGGAGCACAAGTTGATTCGCGGCTTCGAGCCGGTGATCACCCATTCGTGGCATTACCTGGCCCACCCGGGATTGCGCGAAGCAGTGGCAGACTTTCTGACCCAGGAGCGCGCGGGGGTTCTGGCCTATGCCGAAGAAGCGCGCGGGGCATTGCCATACCGGCAGGCTGAGTAGCTATACAGAGCTCGGCGCGTTTGCGTACCAAACAGCGCGCCGGCGAATGCGGTCATTCACCACCAACGCAACTGAACAGACGTATTCCCCTGTAGGAGCCGGCTTGCTGGCGAACCGATTTATTCAGCCACATCAATGGTGAATCACGGACCGGGTTCGCCAGCAAGCCGGCTCCTAAAATGTCGGTCACGGTCACGGTCACGGTCACGATAACGGCCACGGCCACGGCCACGGCCACGGTTACGGTCACGGTTACGGTCACCATGACCATGACCATCACCATCACCATCACCATCACCATCACCATCACCGTCACCGTCCCGGCCACTGCCACAGCCACCATCACTGTCCGATCAATCCACCCCGACGAACCCGCCTGTCTGATGCGCCCACAACCGTGCGTACAGACCCTTGTGCGCAAGCAGCTCGGTGTGGGTCCCGCTTTCGGCAATGCGGCCGTTTTCAAGGACGATCAGACGGTCCATCCGCGCAATGGTCGACAGCCGGTGCGCAATGGCAATAACGGTCTTGCCCTGCATCAACGTTTCCAGACTCTCCTGAATTGCCGCTTCGACCTCGGAGTCCAGTGCAGAAGTGGCCTCGTCCATGATCAGAATCGGCGCGTCTTTGAGCAGCACACGAGTGATGGCGATGCGCTGACGCTGGCCGCCGGACAGCTTGACGCCGCGCTCGCCGACGTGAGCATCCAGCCCGCTGCGGCCCGCGGAATCAGTGAGCAGCGGAATGAATTCATCCGCGCGGGCCTTGCGCATGGCTTCCCAAAGCTCCGCGTCGGTGGCGTCGGGTTTGCCGTACAGCAAGTTGTCGCGGATCGAGCGGTGCAACAGCGAGGTGTCCTGCGTGATCATGCCGATGTGCGAGCGCAGACTTTCCTGCGTTACGTGAGCAATGTCCTGATCGTCAATCAGGATTCGCCCGCCCTGAACGTCATACAGGCGCAGCAGCAGATTAACCAGCGTCGATTTGCCTGCGCCCGACGGCCCGATCAGGCCGATTTTCTCCCCCGGCTTAATGTCCAGGTTAAGCCCATGAATCACACCCTTGCTTGTGCCGTACTGAAAGTTGAGGTCCTGGAACTTCACCCCGCCGCGGTTGACGGCCAGCTTGGGCGCGGCGTCGCGATCCGTGATGCCGACGGGCTGAGCAATGCTCTGCAGACCGTCCTGAACCATGCCGATGTTCTCGAAAATGCCATTGACCACCCACATGATCCAGCCGGACATGTTGACGATCCTGATGGCCAGTCCAGTCGCCAGCGCGATCGCACCCACCGATATCAACGACTGGGTCCACAGCCACAAGGCCAGGCCTGTGGTGGTGACAATCAGAATCCCGTTGAGGGTGGTGATGACCGTGTCCATCTCGGTAATGACACGACCGGCCAGCTGGGTCTTTTCGGTCTGCTCGCTGATGGCTTCGCGCGCATATTGCTGCTCGGACTGGGTGTGAGCGAACAACTTGAGCGTGGTGATGTTGGTGTAGCCGTCGACGATGCGCCCCATCAGTTTCGAGCGCGCGTCGGAAGAAATAACCGAGCGTGCCTTCACCCGCGGGACGAAGTACCACAGGGAAAGGACGAACGCGATGATCCAGCTCAGCAGGGGGAGCATGAGGCGCCAGTCAGCCTCGGCGAACAGCACCAGGGCGCTGATCGAATAGATCAGCACGTGCCACAGCGCGTCCACCGATTGCACGGCCGATTCACGCAACGCATTGCCGGTCTGAACGATGCGTTGGGCGATGCGCCCGGCGAAGTCGTTCTGAAAGAAATTCACGCTCTGCTTGAGCACGTAACTGTGGTTTTGCCAGTTGATCATGCTGGTCATGCCGGGGCTGATGGTCTGGTGAACCAGCAGGTCATGCAGGGCGACGAAGATGGGCCGCAGAATCAGCGCGACGATGAGCATCCACGTCAGCTCGAATGCGTGCTCGCGGAAGAAGTCCGGGTTGGGCGTACCCTGGGCCAGATCGATGATGCGGCTCAGGTAACTGAACAGCGACACTTCGATCAGCGCGCCAATCAGGCCAACCACCAGCAATGCAGCGAATGTCGGCCACACCTGACGCAGGTAATACAGGTAGAACGAGGAGACGGTATTGGGCGGGGCGGCGCTGGGGGCTTCGCGGAAGATATCGATCAGCTGTTCAAAACGGCGATAGAGCATTGGCAATGACGCCCACGCTTGAGCGGGCTCTCCTTTCGATAGGGTTTGTATGCAGCGGCATGAGAGCAGCTTGAGGACAGTCCCCGAGTCAGACCGCGCGAAACCGCGATTGCTCAGGTTGATTCAAACGGCCAGGCGCTGAAATACAAAAGCCGGGCAGAGGCCCGGCTTTTGCGCTCAAGGCAGAGCTTAGTTCACGCGCTTGGCCGTCTTGATGTAGATCGGGTCCACGGGCACGTTGGCCATGCCGCCTTTGGTGCTGGTCTGCACGTTGACGATCTGGTCAACCACGTCCATGCCTTTCACCACCTTGCCGAATACGGCGTAACCGTAATCGCGGGCGCCGTGGTCGAGCATCGCGTTGTCGACGACGTTGATGAAGAACTGGCTGGTCGCCGAATTGACGTCCGAGGTCCGTGCCATGGCAACGGTACCGCGCACGTTGTGCAGGCCGTTGTCGGCTTCGTTCTTGATCGGGTCGTTGGTGGTCTTCTGTTGCATCTGCGCAGTGAAACCACCGCCCTGAACCATGAACCCCGGGATAACGCGGTGGAAAATGGTGTTGTTGTAGAAGCTGCTGTCGACGTATTTCAGAAAGTTCTGAGTGCTGACGGGCGCCTTGTCCTGATTCAGCTCGATTTCGACATCGCCGAAACTGGTGGTGAGCACGACATGAGGCGCCGGAGCGGCCATCAGATTTCCTGCGAACAACATGGCAGTGGCGCAGAGGGCGAGTTTCTTCAGCATGGGCAGTGTCCTGAAAGTAATTTCGACGGCGATAAAACAGGACGTAAGGGAACCACGTTTGCGCGAATTTGGACAGTGGGGACCTGCTAGTGGGACCGGCTTCAGCCGGGAAGAGGCCAACAACACGGCGTCCTTGTGGGACCGGCTTCAGCCGGGAAGGGGCCAACAATACGGCGCCCTTGTGGGACCGGCTTCAGCCGGGAAGGGGCCAACAATACGGCGTCCTTGTGGGACCGGCTTCAGCCGGGAAGGGGCCAACAATACGGCGTCCTTGTGGGACCGGCTTTAGCCGGGAAGGGGCCAGCGTGAACGCCGTCAATCTCGCGGTGTAACCCCTGGCGCATTCCCGGCTAAAGCCGGTCCCACTGAATGCACACACACACACACACACACACATTCACACATCGCCAATGACACTTTCTTCAGAGCATCTGCTTGGGCCCTGGAAAGGGGGCGTCCAGCGGCGCAGTGTCAAAGCTCTGGATCAGATCGATAAGGATCTGCGTCGCAGGACCCAGCGGCTTGTCTTTGCTGGAATAAAGGTAAAACGTCGGATGCCGGCTGCCGCCTTTGTCCAGCGGCAGAATCTTCAGCACGCCTTCGTGGATCTCTCGCTCGATGATGTGGCGCGGCAGCCACGCAAAGCCCAATCCGCTGCTGACGAACGCAGCGGCCGTCGCCAGGCTGCCCACGGTCCAGCGCTGTTCGGCACCAAGCCACCCCACATCCCGGGGCTGATTACGCCCCGAGTCACGGATCACCACCTGCAACTGGCTTTCCAGATCCTGGAAGTTAAGCTCGCGCTGCAACTGGTGCAACGCATGCCCGGGGTGCGCCACCGCAACGAACTCCACCTTGCTCATCTCATTGCCAAGGTAGCCCGGAATGCTGAAGCCACTGATGGCGAGATCGGCTACACCCTCCAGCAAGACTTCCTCCACCCCTGACAGCACCTCCTCACGCAAGCGCACGCGACAGCCGCGGCTCTGCGGCATAAAAGCGGTCAATGCCCGCACCAGCCGAGCGTTGGGGTAAGCGGCATCCACCACCAGACGCACCTCCGCCTCCCAGCCTTGTTCCATGTGGTGAGCCAGATCTTCCAGCTGGCTGGCGTTCTTCACCAGTTGCCGCGAGCGCCGCAGCAGCACCTCACCCGCCTCGGTCAGTACCGCTTTGCGGCCGTCAATGCGCAGCAGCGGCACACCGAGCTGATCCTGCATCCTGGCCACGGTGTAGCTGACCGAGGACTGCGAACGGTGCAGGGCCTCGGCGGCCTGAGCAAAACCGCCATGGTCGACAACGGCCTGCAGAGTGCGCCATTGATCAAGGGTTACGCGGGGCGCTTTCATCTGTCGCTCCTGTTGTCCTAAGCTGGCCGTCCCTGCATGGAGACTGCCGCATGAAAATAATCAGTTGTGTGCTGCTGGCGATGTTGCCGCTGAGCGCGTTTGCCTACCCGATCGATGTCGAAAAGAACATCAAGGGCGTGCAGGTCGACTACAACAGCCATGACGTCGCCTACGACATCGGCAATATCACCCTGAACAACTTTGGCGACGTGCCTGCCAAGTGCAGCGTGGTCTTTCGAAACGGCCCGGAAGCGCCGCGTACGCGCCGGGTTCAGGTCGCGCCCAGGAGCAGCACCGAAGTCACCGCGAAATTCACCCGCGACATCGTCAAACTGCGTATCTCTCTGAACTGCGAGCCGTTGTAAGGCCATGCCCGGCGTCGACGGAGCGTACTGCGCCGTCGGCGATAAAACAAATTCTTGAATGGGTTAGGGGTGATTTCCGTGCGCATTGATCGAGAGCGCTGCCAAGACCTGCCATCCGTTGGCTGACGGCACATCCCGCCAAAGCGTCATTCAATCGTTAATCGCCCGTTAATCCTGCCGCGTGATCATCCTCTCGTTCATCGACACTCCATTGGCACTCGTTCGCTCCTGAGTGCATTGCCCGATCGACCCGCAGGATTGCGCCGGGTCATCGGGTTTTTTCTTTTACGGTCGCTGCTGCCGCGTTCACGGGCGGGCAACGCAGGCAACGTTGTGCAATGGACACGTCATGGGCCAAACGGCTAAGGTCGCCGCCTTCAAAAAAGGGGCAACCATGGGCTATCTACTTTTCGTGACGCTGATCCAGGCGTTTTCCTTCAGCCTGATCGGCGTTTATCTGGCGGGGCACGTCGACAGCTACTTTGCCGTGCTGTTTCGGGTGCTGGTGGCGGGGCTGGTCTTCATCCCTCTGACCCGCTGGCGTCGAGTAGAGGCGCCGTTCATGCGCGGCATGCTGCTGATCGGGGCCTTGCAGTTCGGCGTGACCTACGTCTGCCTCTATCTGAGCTTCCGGGTGCTGACGGTGCCGGAAGTCCTGCTGTTCACCATCCTCACACCGCTCCACGTCACGCTGATTGAAGATGCCCTCAATCGACGCTTCAACCCGTGGGGTCTGCTGGCGGCACTGGTCGCCGTGCTCGGCGCGGTCATCATCCGTTACGACCGGGTCGATCCGGATTTCCTGGGCGGCTTCCTGTTGCTGCAGCTGGCAAACTTTACCTACGCCGCAGGGCAAGTCCTCTACAAACATCTGGTGGCCCGCTATCCCGGCGATGTGCCGCATTACCGCCGCTTCGGCTATTTCTACCTCGGCGCGCTGGCGGTGGCGTTGCCGGCGTTTCTGCTGTTCGGCAACGCCCAGCGCCTGCCGGATGCGCCTGAGCAGTGGGGGGTTCTGCTGTTCCTCGGCCTGTGCTCAACCGCGCTCGGCATGTACTGGTGGAACAAAGGCGCCTGCCTGGTCAACGGTGCGACGTTGGCGGTGATGAACAACCTGCACGTGCCCGTCGGGCTGCTGATCAATCTGCTGATCTGGGGGCAAAACGAAGACCTGGGCAAGCTGTTTTGCGGCGCGCTGGTGATTGTTTTGTCGGTCTGGATCAGTCGGCGCGGTCTGGTCGAACGCCGAGCGGCAGCCTGAAACATCCGGGTTAGACACCCGCGTCAACGACATCAGCGGCGGTGATGTTAGCTATCTTCACGCTTGGTTTTTCATGTTGGGGGCGACCCATTAGATTGGCCCCAACGAAACGAGTTAACCAACTTACTACCCACTAAGCGGAGATTTAAAACATGAAAAAGTCCATCGCCTTCGGTTTCGCATTGTCCATCCTGGCCGCCGGTTCTGCCTTCGCCAGCCCTGAGCAGATCAGCCAACGCGCCATCGTTGACGCTTCCAGCGCCACGCTGCTGGACAGCAAAGTAGCCAGCAAAGACGCGGTCAAGCCGTTCGCCGCTCAGACTTCCGGCACTTTGACCGTTGCTGAAAACCGCAAGGAATTCGGCTCCAGCTACCAGCGTGACCGTTAATACTCTGGATGTTTAAATATCCAAAACATAAAAGCCCGGCAGACGCCGGGCTTTTTGTTGTTCGCTTGAAAGTTCCAATCGCCAAACAGTCTCTCTTTAACCGACGAAGCAAAGACTAAGTTACAGCTGCACTCACATCGGTTCATCTTCCTTTAAAGACCTGCCCGACAATCCTGCCAATCCGGTGCGCAAGTCCGACCCGCTCGGCTGTTGATAAACCCCCAGCCCGAACTCCGGCAGTACCGCCAGCAGGTAATCGAAGATATCGCCCTGAATCCTCTCGTAGTCAGCCCAACTGGTGGTGCGGGTAAAGCAGTAGATCTCCAGCGGCACACCCTGCGCCGTGGCTTCCATCTGGCGGACCATGCAGGTCATGTCCGGGTGAATGTCGGCGTGGCTTTTCAGGTACGCCAGTGCGTAAGCGCGAAACGTGCCGATGTTGGTGATGCGTCGGCGGTTGGCGGCCATTTCGCTGACATTGCCCTGCGCTTCGTTCCAGGCTCTGAGCTCGGCTTTTTTGCGGCCCATGTAGTCGGTCAGCAGGCGCACCTGCGTCAGTTTCTGCTCCTCCTCATCGGAGACGAAACGCACGCCACTGGCATCGATAAACAGGCTGCGCTTGATCCGGCGCCCGCCTGATTGCTGCATGCCGCGCCAGTTCTTGAACGACTCCGACATCAGCCGCCAGGTCGGAATCGAGACGATGGTCTTGTCGAATTTCTACACCCGTGAGAAGGCGAGAAAATGGACATGCAAAACCTTTCAAGAACAATTACTTACAGATAAATGCAGTTGTCCATCTTTTTCCCAAAGAATGGACAACGCCGGTAAGCCCTTGAGATTGCTAGGCCTGGACACTGATACTCGACAAAATCACTCTCCGGGACGATCAAGCCCCAAGCCCTCTCTGGAGTACCCTGCTCTTGCTGCCTGAAAGCATGCTTGAGCATGCGGCCTAGCGAGTGTGCTGTCCCTCAATGCAAGGGATTCCGCCAGCCATGTGCCCCCGTTGCATTTGCTACAACACCCTTAATCCTCGAACTTCTGATGCCACAATCGACGCAAAGTCGACTCAGGGATGCCCAACTCCTTCACTGCCTGAGCTTGGGTAAATCCTCGCTTCTTCAAATCATGAACCGCTTCCAGCTTCTTTCTGGCGCTATCTGTCCCATGGCGGGGCAATTCCGCTGGCTCCGTTGGCAGGCTTGAGTCAGCCAACTCTAGGGAATCCAGCTCCGCAAGCGCAGTCAGCAGCATCTCCCGAGCTGTTACGTGTTTATGCGAGGCAAGGGTTAGCGCGAGGAGGGTGATCGGCTCCACATTTAGCGCGGCTGCTAGCTGATAGCTCGAGTCGAGGGTCACAGCACTTTTCCCGAGCTCTAGGTTACTTACATGAGGTTGAGACACCGAACCGCCAACATTGGCAATGTCCTCTTGGAACAGCCCTTTACGCGTGCGTAGCAGCTGAAGGGATGCTCCAAAGGAATAACGCAGCGACATCACAAGTTTCCCAAAAACGAACGGTATGCCGCGTTTGCCTGTCGCCAAGCAAAGAGATATAGTTATACCGATGGCGATTCGAGATTGGATCGTCAATTTACGTGAAATTATTGGCGGGGGCGGGTCGGATGGTGAGAGGGGTCGAGGATGGACTGCTGGGTGAAAATGAGGTTGCCCTGATTGGTTCTGAGCTGTCGCTCGAAGATGTTCTCTTCGCTGCTCGAGAACATTACAAGCGGATGCCTCTTTGCGTCGTCGAAGAGTGGGTCATCCTGGACGCGATCGTCACCGACGCCGAGCGAGCCAAGGTGATCGCCGCTGGCTGCCAACCCATGTTTCTGTTTGCCTACAAAGTCGTGCATGACGAGCAGAGAAGATTCGAGCCGGGTCATTGGGTTCGTTCAAGCATGGGCACCAGCTTCAAAGAAGACTTCCTGTTTGCCACGCGGAACACGGTTTACGTGTTGCTCGGGCCTGGTCAACGCAAGCCTTCATCCATCGAAGCGATATTTTCCATCAGCTCATGGTAATCAACTGATTAATTACTGGGGCGGCAATGTCGAACCAGCGCACCGAGGCAGCACATGTTCAGAACACAAGACGCCGACATGATTGGGATACCCGGGATGTTCGGTGAAGGTATTTCCCAGTGGCACACCGTGTCACGGTTGCTTAAAACCCACTGGTACCACCTCACCCTTCGCGCAGAGGAGAATGGCCGGAGCACTGAGCTCGCATTCATGATCGATGGGGAACAAAAACTCCAGCACATCCTGGTCGCTCAGGACTCCCATATTTCCATCACAGAAATCCAAGTAATGAC